>Ga0065711_1006796_pt1 | contig 16389 bp, 8 predicted proteins | sample Hoacrofraction12_FD_59098 | JGI IMG/M metagenome (GOLD analysis project Ga0065711, IMG submission 59098) | Hoatzin crop microbial communities from Cojedes, Venezuela - Epithelial fraction 12 v2 (version 2) | ecosystem: Host-associated > Birds > Digestive system > Esophagus > Crop | place...
GACCTGGCTGGAAAAGGTCCTGTGCAGCTTGCTGTAGGTGACCCTGCTTCGGCAGGAGGGTTGGACTAGATGACCCACAGAGGTCCCTTCCAACCCCTACTATTCTGTGATTCTGTGATTCTATGATTCTGTGATTCTGAAGCTGACCCAGCGTGACCTGCAGTGCTTTCTCAGGCAAAGCAGAAATGAACGTCAAAAAGTACATTTTTTTTGGTGTTTTAAAGAGGAGAATGGCTTGGACAAGGAAATAGGACCATTTTTACACCTTCTGGATCCCATGTGCATGTATCTGAGACTGGGCAAGGCAGGGAACAGCCATGTTTTATGGGAAGACTTATAGCTGTTTTTTCTATCTTCCTGTTTTTTAAGCATTACTGTTATTGGCTACACACCAAACTACTTTCAGCCAGGCATGTAGGCTAAGACTTTTGTAGCTTTTATTTTTTTAAACGGATTGTATTTACAGCTTTAGCTATCTGAGCATTTTGAACCAAGCCACTCTTCTGTTTTCTGTTGGAACCAGACTCCAAAGTTAAACAGCCCCCAGAGCTGCCGCTGTTTTCCTCCGACTCTCCTCTGTCAGGAGCATTTTCCATTATCTAACACAGTGGACGAGTTCCTGTAAGCTGTGTGTGAAGAGGCTGGTATTATGCAACCTTTTTCAAAAATAAGGAAAGCAGAAGTCAAAAGAAAGTCATAAGTTTAAGTATAAAAAGAAGTTTCTTTAGTGTGTCAGGTACAGCAATATGACAAAGAAAGAACTCATAGGAAAATTCATAAATATAGGGAAATGTCCCTGTGGCAGTAGTTGAGAGGAGAGCTCTTTGCCTTCCACAGAAATGCAAATGCAAACAGTCATAATTACAAAGGAGTTATACCCTCCAAATGCAAACATCATGCATTTTTGAACCAGTTTGGAAACCTCTGAAGAATGCTGCAGATTAACAAGGCAGCCAGCATAGGAAAAAGTGATGATGAACGGAGTGTAACTTCTCTGAAGCGAGGTATACCTCTATGGCAAACAAGTCTGTGTCAGAATAATGCATCATACTAAGAGGAAGCCTCTGTAGGAGACCCTTAGAGCCCTTGTTTGAAACTAATGCATTTTTGGTACTACTTTTGTAGTAGTTAGTCTTTTGTTTGGGCTTTATCTACGAATAATAGTGTGTTGTTTTGCTTCTTTGAAGACAGGCTGAAAACTTGCGTACACAAGACCTTTATGTCAGATATTCAACATATACTGTCTAGCTTTGTGATTTTTATCTTCAAATTGATTAATCTCTTTCTGTCATGCTTGAACCTGCCAATGTTTTATTTCCTTAATGGATTCAGCAATGGCAAGTGAAAACACAGGCAGCGGACTCCACTGCCTTGTGAATATTTGGACTTTGATCAACAGAGATATGTGATTGTTTAATTATGTTTTTCACTGTAAGAGGTCACTTGGATCATTTGAACAGACATTTGTTTTTTTTCCAATGAGCATTACATTCGCTGAAGAACAATGGCAAGCAAAGGCTGACGATGCCAGGGGAAAGGAATTAATTGTTCGCCGTATGTGTTCCTTTTTTCCACAGGAGAGCGCCACCAGGAAAATGCCGAGTTGAGCCGTCACCAGTGAAAGTAAAAAGCAAGCTCATCCAGTTTGTGCCAAAGGAGAGTAAGTGTCACCCTTGCTGTTCATTACTGGTGCATGTTAGCTGGCAGAACACAAACTCCAGGCTCGCCCTATCTCTGTGTGTGTGTGGAGACCACCCAGAACTTCACTCCTCAGGGTATCCTCAAAATTAGTTCTTACCAGCCATTTTGGGTCTGCAGGGTTGGTTCGAACAGGGCATGATGTATTTCCCCTCTCCTGGCCATGTTAAATCTTCTCGGTAAGTTTTCTCTTTTCCATGCTACTTTGTATCCATTTCATTACCACCAACCTGGTTTCCCTGTAACTGTTTCTGTACTGAGATCCTGTGCTGGATAGTGCTTTCAGTCATAAGTGATTTTTTTCAGGGCCTTCAGGTAGTGAGGAGCACTTCAGGAGCTGAAGGATGTGATGGCTAAAGGGTTGGGAAATAGCTCCTTGAGCAAGACGAGGACTTTTTGGTTGTTAGTTGTAAGAGAGAATATGGGATGAGAAAAGGCTCCCGAAAGAATCAGTGTGATCAGCCATTCAGGTCAACCTTTGGCTGATCCAAACCCTCCAGGGCTTTTTGATTGCTTCATACCGAACAAAGTATTGTACAGCTAAAGCTGGAGTAGTCAACACTGTAGCTGAATCTGCAGCAAGCCAAGTACTATTTATGTTAAGCGCAAAATCCTAAATACACTGTCAGGATCTCAAAACTAGATTAGGCAGCACCACCTTTCTTTCCCCCTGTGCATTTTGCTTACACATGTAAGTACCTAGGCAGTACTCCAACAACTTTGTGATGAAGTTAGTGTTACTGTAGGAACTCTGATGTCAGAATACTCTAATTTTTAATTACATTAATCATGTTACACTGCATTTGAGTCATTGACAGTTCCTACAGCCTTTACTTCAGAGAGGAATGAGGGCACTCAGCACCTTTCGAGAGTGAGTCTTCAAGGTGGAACAAGATCTAAGGCTAGTTATTAACTGTTGACATGCCTGAGCACTCAGCACACCTTCAGAAACGCTCTCCTTTGCAAGCTGTGCACGCACTTTCCAAATATTCATAACTAGGTTCATGTTCAGCCAGCTTTGTCTCTTTCTCCTTATGCATTATTCTCTAAGCAAGTCCAAAGTTCAGGTTTTTAAACTACAGCTCTAACTAAATCTTTTGGGTTTGTTTACAAGGTAGTTTTCATCATAAAATAAAACTTAGAAACAATGGGAGAGATTCTGCTAAGTGCCTCAAGAGCTGAATTCACGTGCAGGTGAAAAGCAAGCATGAAGATTTTGATTCAGAAGCGTGCAAACAAGACTTGCAGCTGTAAATATTTTGCTGTTTTGGTTAGTGTTTGGTGTGAATGTAACAGAATTGCCAAGGCTTGCGGCTTGCGTTAGCTGGATGACTGCATTTGTTGGAAGTGTATTTAATAAATAGCTTGATGAAGAGTAATATATAATAGCAACTTGATTCAGCGAGGTGAAAAGCACTCCCGGGTGACCATTAGCTTTCACGCAGTCCTACGTATCATTATATGCGTTGCAGGATCCTTAAGTGCTTTGCCAGATCAGGCTCCAGCAGCAGAGGTGTGCACAAGTAAGGCTTTCACATTTGTTTCTTGCCTTCAGAACCTCAGCTTCCAAAGAAGGGAAATATTTTTATGCTACAAATACAATTCCTCTCCAAAGCGTGTTATTTGGAAAAACTGCAGCGCTGCTAGGGTTTGTCTTTGGGGACAGCAGATATTAAGCTACTGTCATATTTTTCCTTGTCTCTGTACTACAAAGCAAATGATGAATGAAAATGGATAAATCTAGGATATAATTCAGAAAGTCGTGATGTCTTTTCAAGTGCATGTGAGGCCATCCCAGCTCAGTAGATTGTTATTCTGAGTAGTTCTGAATTGTTTCCTTCTGACAAGCTAGAACTCATTTTTAAGCTAAAAATAGAGCATGTGTGAATAAGCAAGTCCAGTAATGCCTGGAAACTGTGACAGCAAAGAATTTTCAGCTCTTCAGAGTTCAAGACTTTTATTTTTTTTCATAAGGAAGAAAAAACCCAACCCCAAATCCTGTTTTATGTGTTGTCCTGGCAACTCCGTTCCTTTTGCACATTCCAGTTGCCAGAGAGAATTGATTTTGAACATTCCTGATTTCAGCTCCTCTGAATAAAGCATCTGGCCCAGTGGGGAGGCCAGCACTCTCGGTGTGGTAACGATCCAATCATTAGTAATGAAGAGAAGAGCAGAAATGGTGCCTGTCTTTACAATGCGTTCAGCAGGGGAGAAGGGTAGGGTGGGCAGCTCCTCTCCTGACCGTGAATCCCCAGCGCCCACCCTTCAGTGGCCAGGCTGAGGTTTTGCCAGGAAACTGCTCGGAGTTTCCTTCTTGGGAGCGACTTGTTGGCATTACGCCCTGCAGTCCTCTCTGCTAACTAAAAGCAGCTGACATCTTTGGCTGAGGAAACATTGGCTCACTGGGAGGGTTGTTGCTTCTCGAGCAGAGCGAGTAAGCTAATGCCAAGAAATGAGTTAGAGAAGTCAAAAATCAGCGCTGCTTTCATGTAGTGTCTTGAAGCAATGTCCGTAGCGTGACAGACTCATGGTTTCCTGGGTTTTTCCCCCAACAGAGCTTATCATGAAAACACCAACGCCGCGCCCCCGGCTGAAGACCACGACCGAGGCCCCACGGGGAGTAGGGCCAGACCCCAAAACCCCCCGCACGCCGTCTGTGGACTGGGTGGGCCAAGCCCCGCCGGCGGCAGGGAACGGGAGCCGGACGCCGAGCAGCAGGGCCCCCAGGCCCAGGAAGGGGGGCGAGAGGCGGGGGCAGCGCAGGAAGAAGAAGCCCCCCGTCACGGCCCTGCCGCTGCGGAACGGCGCCGTGCGGCTGAGGGAGCAGCAGGGCCGCGGCCGGAGCCGGGGCCGCGTGGAGGTTTACATCGACGGCGAGTGGGGCACGGTGTGCGACGACGGCTGGGGCTCGCCCGCCGCCGCCGTGGTGTGCCGCCAGCTGGGCTTCCCCCACGCGGTGCGGGCCAGCAAGAAGGCAGAATTTGGGGAAGGGACCTCCCTCCGCATTCTCCTGGACGACGTCCAGTGCTTCGGGGAGGAGAAGACACTGCTGGAATGCGCCCACGCCGAGGTCGGCACGCACAACTGCTCCCACGAGGAGGACGCCGGCGTGGTGTGCAGCCAGGAGGAGGTGGCGGACTGGTGACAGAGGAGCTGGGGAAGGCAGCTGAGGGTCTCGGAGCACGTCCCTTTCTTGCCCGACCCTCTAAACCGGGGTCAGTATTGACGAGGGTGGGCTCTGCCTTGAGGATGCTGCATCTGTTCGAAGGGGTCTTGCTGTTTTCTTCGTGTTCGTCCCCATCCATATGCACTGGAGGGGACGAAAAACTAAAATGAAGCAGTGACTTGACTATGTCGTGGGCAGGGACTGCATTTGTATGTTGGGTTTTTTTTTATAAGAAGACAACCTCAAACATCAGCCATTATAGATTAGAAAAAAGATGCATCCTGTTGCCCTTTCACCTTTCAAAATACAATATTGCGCAGCTGTGCTTCACAATGTTTGCCAAAAAAGAAATTCCCAAATGACCATGTTTCGCTCTTATGGCAGTGTTTGCGTTGTTTGGCTTGCTTTGCCACCTGCAGCTCTGAGGGGTGGTTTCTAAGTAAGTACAAATCTGTGCCTTTCTTTGCAGAATACAAAAGTAGATTTTTTATTTAACTTTCCACGCATCAGTTTAAAGGAAAATGATTCTTCTGTAATGCTTTTTATTGGTATAAGCCTGTTGGTTAACAAAGATAACTGTGTCTAAGCAAAATCAGATATATTAGAAAAAGTTATAGCATACTGCCTGGAAAAGATTTCTGCAGTTTACACTAGCCTAAGTGAAAAGAAAATCTGGCTTTTTTCATACAAACAGGATTGTTATCCACTTTAACCCTGAAGATACTTTGTACGTGTTTCTCCACTTTCCCCAACGTTGTGAAGCCACATGTTTTTGCATTCAGCTTTCAGAGGTGTGAGTGACTAGACAAGAGTTATTATTATTGGGGTAACAATCCTGTAATATTTACCCCTTTTTAAAGGACATTAAAAAAATCACAAAACTCATTTTGTCTGAAATGTGTTTTTCACCTGAATGGTGACTGGAGACACATGTTCTCCTCTTGTGGTCTCTGCATTTAACAGCATTTTGCCTGGTTATTTTTTTTCCCGACATAATCAGGATGGCTTTAGTCTTGTTGCTTATGCAAGAACATGAGGAAGACAAGATGAAACAAATGTAAAATGACTAGTGCATCCAGAAAAGCTCACAAACAAAACCTTCTATCTAAAGCTCTTACTGTGGATATTTATTTTAATTCCCCAATTTCAAGTTGACAGTGTCCTCTTAAGCCTAAAACGTTGATGTACCTGGTAAGTGAATTTGTTCTAAATTTTAGATATTAAAGAACACCGTCACTATGCAAAAACAGACGATCAGAAGAATAGCACTGTCTTCCTACTTCTTGTGAAGTATAAAGGGGAGAACAGACGTATAAAGTACCTTTTGCAAAATACTCCTCTCGTTTCACTGGAAAACCCAGACATGCCATCAGGCACCGGACTGTTGTTAGGCTTTTCCCATTGCAGTGAAGGTGCAAGTGCATTTGTTTAAAGTGCAGAAATTCACTTCAGGCACAAGAGAGTCCTTTGTAAATTCTTCTGTTAAATGAGTTGGCACCTTGCGAGCTGATGGGACTCGAGAAACGGGAAAGTGGAGATAAAATCTTTCATCTTCCAAATTCCCCTTCCGCTTCTTTTGGCTCCTTAGCCAAATTTCAGCTAGCTCTGATGTGAGATTTTAAGAAGAATCTTGGTCATGGCTATGCTTAAAAACTTCTGGGCAGAGAAAAGACGTGCGCAAATGGAGATGACTCGAGGATGTCTGCCATTAGACAGGAATTTCACCATCATTTTCCAGGTGCTTAAGTATTCTTTTTCTGATTTAACTATTAATTACCCTGTGCTTGCTTTAGCCAATTTGAGCCTCCTGAGCATAAGCAGAGGGCACCTACACCTTGCATATTGCTGGTGGTGTCTGCCACCACCCCGGCTGGCAGTCCCGCAGTGGCAGGTGACGTCTGGTGACAGCTAACAGCCGATGGAAACCGGCCCACGAGGAGCAGCCGTCGGTACCCGCGAGCTGTGCCGTGGCTCGGCTGACGGCAGACACAGCCCTGCGTCCCCGGCGCTTGCTGCCGGCGTTACCCGGGTGCCACCACCTTCATAGGGGAAGTATTTGTTGGCAGGGGAAGAGACAAGCCTTGAAATTAAGGGTTTTTTTCCCCCTGTTATCCTTTCTCCCAGGCTACACTGAGTGGGAAAAGCATTCAGGTAGGTGCATGCCAGCTTAGTATGCGTGGATGTGCNTGCATGTCTGAGCCTGCCAGCTTAGTACGCTGTTATGATGCTGGGTAGATATTTCTGACCATCGTGGTCCCTTCCAAGCTTAAAATACATCTACTCTAAATCCTGGTATTTGTCAGTCTGGTTCCCTGGTATTTAAATAATGAGCCTGTACTATTCAAAGCACAGAAGTACATGTACGTCTAAATACCTGATCTATCATCTGCTGCTCAGTGTGATTCTTATTGATAGCATTTTTCTTAGTTTAAAAATGCATTTCTATACCAGAATGTCACACAAATTGAGTTTTAGATAAACTGATAAGCCCCGCCACTACATTTGAACGTGCCAGTGTACCACCTGGATGCTGACTCCGGATAAAGGTCTTAAACCAGCCCAGAATAATGCTGGTTACCACAGTGCAGCTGCTCTTCTGCACGCGTTATGTGGCAGTCCCAGACTTTTGTTTAGCAGCGACATGGTTTGTTGCCTTCTCTCCTGATTCACCTCTGTGACTGAGACTGGAGCATCTGCATTTTTCCTTACACGTTTTTCCTTTCCTGTATCACATGGAGGGCCCAGCATATCTCTAAGGGAACAGCCTTGCTACCTCTTTTTGTCTACCTCCAAGGCTGAGCAGCTCTATATAGACCTCAGGGTTTTTTCACCTACATTTCTTCTGGTACCCAGCAGCCAGCCCGAGCACTGCCACACTGTGTTGCAGTCTGTGGTATAGACATTATCTTCAAGCCAAAATAATTTCAACTTATGGTATTCTTTCCGAGGCACCCAATAGACAAATTCTCCCACAGGTATCTAGGAAAAAATTTTAGAGCTTGCTTCCAGAGCAATGGAGAGATAGGTAGGGTGTTGCAGCGGGGATGCTCACTCAAAAGCTGGCAAAACCCTTCTGGGTGCTGAGCAGGCTGTGAGGACATCCCCAACATGGGGGGAGCTCGGGCTCTGCCCAGCTTCTCTCTGCCAGGTTGCAGGCTATGAATAGCACGGGGCACATGTATCGCATTACTCAGCACAGCAGCCTGTAATTAAAGAACACTGAAGCCGTGACTCAAGTTCAGAGAGCTCAGCGGTGGCACCGTGGGCGACACTGGCACCGGGTGCAGAGACGAGCCCGGGGGCCCAGCTTCACACGCTGCCGTGGTGTTTCTCCTGCCCTCACCTCCCCTACCAGCCTCTCCCCCCCCCTCCCACCAGTCGGTACCTTCGTGTCGGGCCTCAGCACAGCCAAGGGAGCAGCTCGCGCAGTGCTGCTGCAAACAGCCCCAGCAAAACACTCCGAGGGATGCACCGAGCAGAGCCTGCCTCTTCTGTAACTGGTTAGCATCGACATGATTGCGTGGGGGGGTCCCCAGTGCAAATCTGTCCTGCTGCGCGTGGGCTCAGCCCGGCACTCTTTGGTTATGATCAACACAGATATTCAGAAGTGCAGAGGTGAAAGCCTGTGACTGGCTTTCAATATCTGAGCCTGCTTTTCCTCTCTGAAAGATGCCAGTAGACCTCTTTAAAAGGTCAGCTTAGCATGTGAGATGCATTGGCCCCCTTAGATACTTTCAGACATAAACACATATTGCTCTGTATGAAAAGAGATGCAAACATAATTTGATAACTAATAATTGCATTCAAAATTTCAGTTTTAAGAATTCATGGTTTTTCCTCTGTTAAGCAAATAAGACCTCAAACCCATTTGACGTGTGTCAATACCTTGCTACCCTGTACATGACTTCCCTGGAGTTTTCATGCCTAAACTTCACTGTGGGGCACAGGTGCAGCTATACAGCTGCCTTGAGCAAGGTTTTAATGTAGTCAGAAAAGCAGCTATGATGGAAACAGCAATCATTTCTTAACAATGATCTGGTAAATAGGGATGCTATTTTTAAGGAAAAAGAGTCTCTAGTGTTCAGCCAGTTGTAAGCACTGATCAGCATCAAGTAGGTTGTTCTTCAGGGGCACTAGCTGTCGGCAATGCTAAATGCTTCAACTGTTTTCACTATTATTAACCATCTTGCCAATTATTTGCCCACTCTGTGCTGGAAAATTGTATTGACTGAGAAAGATTAACCTTCTCCTTCCAGACCTTATTGACTTCAGTATGTATGAGCTGAGAGACAACCGACTCGGGGTGAAAGTCGCTGCAAAGTTCTGTATTTGGCAATGCTGGGTGAGGAACACCTAAGCCCACTGTAGATTTTGCTTTGCAAAGATACAGTTTAATCCAGTATCCAGTGTAGTTTAATCTGTGGCAAAGGTTCTGGTTTTAGGTCAGTTATGAGCCGTTGCTTTTTCTGAGAGTTTTCCTGTTCCCATCTGCCAGGCTGGGCAGAGACCACAGTACGGCAGCACGTCAAGCTTGAGCGAGGTTGCTCTGCTGGCCTTGAAAGATGTCGAGGTCCAGCACATTCTTTCCACACAGCAAAAGATTTTATCCTGATAAATCAGGACATGATGCTCCAAAGCCAGAAAAGACTGGAGCACATTTGGTTGTCAGTACCCCCAAAATGAAGGATTTTTTTTTTTGCCTGGTAAACGAACGGGCACCAGGAAATGTGTTCTGGCACTGGAAGGCCATGAGCTGTTCTGTTCAACCTTCAGAGGGGCCCAGGCTAACCTGCACCCTCCCCAATCGCCCTGGGCCAGGTCAGGAGTCAGTACCAGTTGGCCTTATAATGAGGAATGACTCTGTTTAATTCACTTGCGTAGACAAAGCCTTTGTGAAATCTAAACCCAAGGTGGCTGTTTTTTCCAAAGGGTGGAACTTCCCATTGCACAACCATGTAGGCCTGCTGATAATTGCTTTTCTGGATGATACAGAAACAAAAATCTCTTTGGAGCTGACAATAATGTACAGAGACAAAATAATGGCTTTATTTTATTCTTTTGTACATGCTTTTGAACACAGTGGGTATATCACGAGTATTTGGACGGCTCACTTTTTTTCCCACTTCACTTTTAGTGTGTACAGTGTATTGTGGTTTTAGGGAGATGCCAGATGAGTTGCAGTCTGCAAGGTTATTTCATTCCTATGCATGTAGCAATTCTTCAAACCAAGATTTTAGTCCATTTGTGCTGTGCCCACCTTTGCAGTATGATACTGACAGACACCTCAGAGAGAAAAGGAGCTTCTGGAGGGAGGAGCAGGGGCTGTTTTGGGAGCCACGGTCCTGGAGGCTCGAGCCTTGCACAGGGCGATGGGGAAAGTCCTGAACTGCGAAGGTCTTCCAGGGCATCTGCAGGTCTGCATAGACAGGCTGAGAAGATCTTGCATCATCCGAGGTTTTATTTTGGATAAGCAGTGGGAAAGCAAATTATCCTTCAAACTTTATCACGGAAGAAAGATCTCACTTCATTATTTCAACTGCCTCTTCCTGCATGCTGTGTCTTGTGACACGCCGCGGCATGCTGTTGTGCAGCCTCATCTCACACAGTCCCGTCGGCCGGAGGTGTCCTCCAGCCCGGCCCAGCCGCAGCCCTCGCTCCCCAGCAGCTGCTGCTGGGTCAGCGGTGCAGATGCTCGAGTCTTCCCCAGCACGGTCTGTGACTTGGGTCCCTGTGCTTTTCCCAGCGTCAGGCAGAAGGTCAAGTTTTTGTTACTAACTTGATGCCACTTTTCAATTTCCTCTTCCTTGATAATTGGGTTAAAATAACGGGTCATTTTCTGTTTCCAAAACCATTACAACTGCCCTCGCTAGCTTTGGCTTGGCTGAATTTAATTATTATTTGCTCTGATACAAATAACAGCAGAAATGGCCTACTGCTTTACATTTTATATCCATATATATATATATCTATACTTGTACTGAAGAACATTATGTACTTTTGAACAGAAGTAACGTTTTTCCATTAATTTTATTAATAACTGGATTTAAAATAGTGTGATATATTGAACTGTGCTGGTAACACAATTTAAGTCCATATTTTGTAGTATTAGTTATAATATTCCAATTTGTTTTTTATAACAAAAATAACTAAATGTTTAAATGGGAGTATGTATTTTATTTTTTTCCTTTGAGTTGGTGCATGAATGAATGTAACTGTAAGCACACAGCAGTAAATATCTCCCTGTGTATTGCAAATGGCTAGGAACAAAGAAGTGATGATTGACTGTTTCAGGGGAGGGAGGTTAAAGTAAATGTCTCTCCTGTATTTGGTAAAAAATTCTGTGTGGTCTTACTCTAAGTAAGTTCATCTGTCTCATGACTTTTCAGATTGGCTGTCATAGTAATAGTAAAAAACCAGAGAGATCAGATATTCTTACTTGGCCATCAGAAGAACAAGGTGGGTTTCGGAGATGTGCTTCAATGAATATTTTGAAATCTGATTATATTCCTCTCCCAGTGCTGCTCTGAGCCAGACAACCGTCTGCTGGCATCGCAGCATTTGTATCCCGGGTTCAAAGGTGCGCAAAACATGAATTTGAACTCTTGGGCTATGGTAGATTCAATGGTAAGCTAAGCTGCAATCATACAGCAAGAAAGCTTGAGAATATACATTTTCTGTCCTGAATTTTCCAGTCCTTGGAGCAGAGAACTTAATATTTTGCACTATTAAAAGCAGATATGCCACAATGTAGGGCCTACATGAGATGACCAAACAGAGGAAGGTGAAGGCACACTGTGTACTGACACAACAAGTATCATTTGCCTTCAGTTAAACAAGGTTTTTCACAGGCCATGCACAAAAATCTGCATCCTTACATGATGGCTCCATGACCATGTGCATTAGGGACCCCGTGTCTCGGACACGGCTGAATCTGCAGGTCTCCATGGCTGAGTGCCTAGGCAGTGCTTCCCACGGGATTGCCCAGGTGCGGCAGAGCCACCAGAGCCCGGCAGAAGGACCGGAATCCCTGGGCAGCGGTTGGTCCTCAGATTCCCCCTGGACAGTGTTTCTGCCTAGGGAAGGAGGACAGGCCTGGTAAAGCGAGTCCTGAAGTTTGCATTTCTGCTGGAGACGGATGGAGCGCAGTGCTCATGCTAGCCCCAGACCCCACTAGTTCCATATGGACCCTTAGGCAGAGGGTTGAGGCTTTAGACTGTAAATTCTTCAGGAGAGGTACCAATTTCACCTCCATCTGCACTTAACCAGTAGCACACAACAGATGAAGACATTTAACAATAAAATTAAAAGCTCTTTATTTAGAAATGTGTTTTGTTGCTGAATTCAGCCTGCCCCAGGATACCCAGCCCTCTGGCTAACCGCCTGCTGCTGAAGGCATTTCCAGCACAAGAGATGCCCGTGCTGTGCCCTCTCACTTAGAGCCTATACAATGCTGGACCTCTCTTGAGAGAGCAGGGGATGTTTTCAAACCTAAATAGCTATAACAGACAAGTAAAAGAGAGCAGGAATTTGGACTAACCCTATGTCCCATCAATTTTTCAAATTCACCTTGTAACTACGCAGCAGTTAATGGCTCCCAGCTCTCTGCTCTTCTGTTCGGCTCCCAGGTCTCTCTTGCTCTCTGCGTTTACAGGAATGTGCAAGTGGGTGAAATGTCCACGCGATGGCAGGTCAGTCCCCAGCAGAAAGGTGACGCTCGGGGACGCTCAGCGCTCCCCACTCGGTGCAGCATGCGGCTCCCAGGCAGATAACCAGCGTAACAGTGCGGTCCCTCCGTATCACCTCCTTCGCTCAAGGGTGTAGAAACACATTAGAACACAAACAAAAGTTGTTATTAAAGCTTGTTAGAATACAAACAAAAGGTTTTATTAAAGTTTATCTTTAAAGCCTGAAATATAAAGTAATTTCTGCAGTCTACCCAGCCTGATACTTAGGGAGGCGGAGTTATCAGCTGATAATTACATCTGCGTGAGAAGATTTTTTCTGAGAGCTTGTCTGTTCTAGACAGGGATCAGAACTATACTGCATGGTCTCTCTGTCCCATCAAAAAGTATAAAATGCCAAATATTTTATCACCTCCCTGTGAGCTGCTCACAAACACGGTACAGGCAGGAATTTTCCACAGGAATTATTCTGAGAGTGATTTCAAATGGAAGAACACCTCGCAGATAGTTACAATCTATTCTTGAAGTAAGCTGAAAAAAACATTGATGAAACTCAGAAAATCAATGTTTCATCAGGAAGTTCACCGGGTGGCTTCATTAGCGAGCTTTAGTTTTTAAGCACTTTCTCTGGGTGATGCTATTCTTGTGATTAGCTGTATCTTTCCTAGTGATGGGTATTCATATCAAGAAATCATGACTTAAATTGCTTGACCAAATGGGAAGGAATGTTAGCTTTTTTTCTGAAAAGAAGAGATTATAAAATCGCAGCTTTAACAGGCAAAAAAAAAATCTAGTTTCAATTAAGATAAACAGAAACAGTAGTTAGATAATATTCTTGGTCTTTGAGAATATAACAACAACATAATTTCCAGATTAAAAAAAAAGTCTATGTGAAAGTGTGTATACCCAAACCGAGGGGAAAACCATTCCAGGGTTGTTGCAATTATTTTGAGCCAAAGCTGGAACCACCAGCTCAAGAAAAATCAATGTTACGATTAAATGTGACAGAGAGCCAAACAACATTTTAAAAAATACGAGCAGCTTTTCCTCCGTTATGTACTGACAGCTGGAGACTTTGGTTTCTAAGATTTTGTACCATTTGAACAGTACCAAGAGCCACTGTTTCTCCAAGGCCGTGTGGTGGGATTACACCAAACCCTTGTGGTACGCAGTGTGAAGCCAGGAAGGCGATGCTGGCCACTAAGCGTGCCCCGCAGAGCAGCCCTGCCCACCCGCAGGCTGGAAGTCTGAGGATGGCGTGATCGGGTGGATTTGTCCTCATAGGACACTTCAGGTGTCCTTCCTCCCCTCTGCCAAGCATGGTGGCCACCCAGAAGTAAAAGCCCAGGAGCTCCTGACAGGGTTTCACAGCTTTCACAGTTTGGTGATGAGTCTCTGGTCCTTCTGCCTTCCCAGGGACCTCTTGGGCTGATGTCAGCCAACTCCTGCCCTGCCCAGGCTGAGAAACCCAAACGCAGGCAGGCTGGGAGAGCTGCCGGTTCCCAGGGACTTCCAAAGAAAATCCCTGTTGTCCTTTGAGGTCTGCAATGCCAAACCTTTCTTTAACCTAGCTAACACTACAAAGCCAGTGCAATCCCTTCCCTCTGCCTGGTGTTCGAGTATTTTGTGATCTCTTTCCACAGCAGGTTTAGTTGAAGCTGGCCAGCAGGTGTTAGCCTCTAAGTTGCTAGTGAGGGATACGTGGGCACGAATCCCCACGGGAAAGCAGCATAAATAAGACACAGAGTCATGGCTGCTACAGGTGCTCCTTAAATTCCGCTTCACCATTGACTCCCAGCTGCCTCGCTGCCACTAACAGCCCTTTCGAAATTATTTATGTTTTGGAGCAAAAATCCAATCTCTCGCCTTACACCAGCGTGTGCTGTTGTTGGTTTGGTAACCTTTCTCTGCTCTCTCTGCTCTGCTAGTCTTGAACACAAGCAGAAATGACACAGGAAAGCCAAGGAAAACCTGCAGACCGTGTCCTTTATAGCACAGTCCCTGCTTCCATTTGGAAACCGACGCGAGCTGACGCTTGGAGGTGCCTGGCAGAGGATTCCTGCATCAGATGGACAAAAGCAGGGGGTGCCATGAGTTACATCCCCTCCCTCCCGCTGCAGAGAGCCATGGCCATATGGGAGCTGCCGTGGGAGGGGAGCAGGGGAAGGGCACCCCGTTGGAAATGGCGGAGATGAAAACTCCTGCAGCACCCTCATATGGTGCCGAGAAATGTCAGACACCCACAGGCAGTAAAATAGACAGGATAAAAATCCAGGTAGCTTAGTATCCTGTCTCCAGCCAGCTGAGTAAAGCTTGCATGGAGAAACAGTGCGTGAATGGAGTTGTCCTGTGAAAGCCTGACAGGCAGGTGATGTGCTGCTTTTTTTCTGCAGGGCAGCAGGGTGTCCTGCTCCTCCTTCTCCTGCCACAGTCAGAGCCTGTGGGGACAGGGGAGAGAAGCGTCAGCCACCCCCCATGCAAGGCGGGCAACCTTCGAAGGGATGGAGCGGGCACGGGATGCAGCTGGCAGGGGCTGTGGCACGGGGCTGGGTCTCAGCTGCAGGCAGCAGGTCTCAGAGGGGGAAGGAAGAAGAGAGGGTTTATAGGAATCTGTGGAGATTGTTGCAGAGATTAAAAAGGCTGATGGGCTGAGGGCAGGATGGGAAGACAGGAGGATGCAGTGGAAGGTTTTTGTATCCTCAGAGCCTGGGCCATTCAGGGGGTCTTCTTGGGCCATTTGGGGTCTTGCCGTTCCTCCCAGGAATCCCCAGAGCTCCTGTTGAGACCAGTGACGGCTCCTGGATCCATCCCCCCATTGCTTTCCCTGGCTCCTTGTGAGCTGATTTATTCATTAGCCTCCACAACAGCCTCTGGTAATGAGTTCCTCCATTTAGCAATTTGTTGTGAGAAATGTCGTCCTCTTTTAGACCTGCTGCTGGATCATTTCAGTGGGTGTCTCCTTGTTCTTAAATTGTACAAAGTAACATTTAGTTTGCCTCTGTTCATCTCCAGATCACTGATGGTTTTCCAGACCGCTGTCATCACCTCCCTCAGTCATTCTTTTTCCAGTTTGGAGGCCTAATGTGTTCTGTCTCTCTTTCTACACCTCTGCTGAGCTGGGAGCAAGAGCACATGTGATATTCACACACAGTGGGTGTGCGCTAGATTTATAGAGTCCTCTATGTACAAATACAGTCACCCACTGCTAATCTCTGCTTGCTTCTTCCATCTGTACTGAGCATTACGCTGATGCTTCCTGGGCGGGTGCCGCCGCTGAGTATGTGTCACTGGCTTGGATGTGTATACATCGTTTATCTTTCCCCATGCATCACTTTTCATTTACCAGAAATGAATTTCCACCATTGTATGGCTTGGTCCTTTGTGTCCTGCAATTTTTATGCAATCCGTGGCAGTCAAGTACGTCGTGTAACACCGGCCTCAAAGCAGGCTGCTCTCAAAATCTACATCTATTGATTGCTACAGGCATCAACAGCAGATTGCCTTTGCATCGTGTATTCCAAACAGTTAAAACCCAACACCGAGCCGTCACCTCCCTTGTCTTGTGACAGCTTAGTTTGTCCAAGAGCCTCCAGCGACTAGCCTTGTTTAAAACACTTCTGTAAACAAACAGATGAGGATGCAGCACCCTTACCTACCCATCCATCCATCCATCCATCCATCCATCCATCCATCCATCCACCCACCAACCAACCCACCTACCCACCCACCCAAGCACCCAAGCCGTGCAGTCACCCGGCGCTGGTGCGCTTGGCCCCGCTGCGGGGCTGCGGGACCCCAGCCCCCCACCGCCCCGCTCGCTGCCGCCGGGCTCTTTAAGCGGGC
>Ga0065711_1006798_pt1 | contig 16389 bp, 12 predicted proteins | sample Hoacrofraction12_FD_59098 | JGI IMG/M metagenome (GOLD analysis project Ga0065711, IMG submission 59098) | Hoatzin crop microbial communities from Cojedes, Venezuela - Epithelial fraction 12 v2 (version 2) | ecosystem: Host-associated > Birds > Digestive system > Esophagus > Crop | place...
AAAAAAAAAAAAAAAAAAAAAGGAAGTCTTTAGGACAGTGTTAGGAGAACATTGGTCATAAAAGGGGACATATTAGCATCCCTGACCTTACTGAGGCTGTATTCTGCACCAGTGCCACACTGTCATAATATATTTCACTGTAGTTCCCTGCCCTCATGCACAGCAGTCTTCCTTTGTGGCCAATTTAAGAGTTTAGTGGAAAATCCAGTGAAAAACAACACTGTGCATGCAAGACATGCAATTTTTTAAGGCACATATTTGGCTAAACAAACCTTACTTTCACTGAAACACAAGCTAGAGAACACATTTTTGGGTAACAGCAACATCCATACCAGAGTTCAACTTTCAGTATCTTCAGCTGCAGAGTAGTTCAAAAGAATTTGCAACAATTTTTCAGTAGGAATATGTTTTATTCCTACCATAGGCCAAAAGAAGAAGAAAAAAAAAAAATCACAAAGGAAAAAAAATTTAGGTTAGCTTTGCCCACACTTTCCTAACACTTTTCTGATAAGAGTAATTCTGGAGAATTTAATCAAGTTATTAGTGACTGAAAATATGGGAGTAAAATCAACATAGTTAGGCAGTTCTTACCACAGTGCTCACCATTGAAATTAAAAATAACCAATCAGTGCTTGAGATGCACAATTTATTAACTGGTACTCCTATTTTTCTCTTTCAAACTGTCCCAAAGAAACAGGTTTCCATGTAGTGACTGATGAAGGTTTATGAAATGATGAATGTTTCTGCAATTTACAAGTTTTTCCTCTTTTTTTTTGTATGTTAATTCTACGTAACAGAGATGAAAGTTTAAACCGTGACTTCACCTTGAAGCTAATTTGTCTGGCAAGTTCTTTAGCCTCCTTGTCCGCCTGGCTTGACACGCTTCCCGACGTTAGTGGTAAGAGGGCTGTCTTCATAGTTGTGCCACACATTTCACAACAGAAGTCTTGTGACCTGGCCACAAATGACACAGCTCAGAACAGCACGTTCTCATAATGTTCTCCTGAGCTTGTTTAAACAACTATTCGCAAAACAATCCACAGAAAGACAAGTGGTGTCAAGATCAGTAGCTTAAAAGTACTTTCCCCTGCCACAAATCACACTTTCCTGAAAACATGTTGAGAATTATGTATAATACAAATACATACTCTCTAATATCATTTAGAAAAATATTAACAACTGATTACTATTATCTATACCTTATGAATAATTTGCTACCATTTTAAAACTTACTTCATACCTGCAGCAAATAAAAATTGTAAGTTATAAAAATCTAACTACTATTACAAATATTATACTGGACCCAGTACCTTGCACCTCAAATCCAGGAATTTCAGCTTCTGTGACAGCATTACCTTTCCTCTCTTGCACACTTAATTTGTCTACAGTGGACACTGCAGGCAGCTCTCCAGCACAGCGAGAAACCACACAGCCTTGATAATAGAGTATCAAGACCACCTCACTAAACCTTTTATTAGCTTTGACTCAGTGCCGTGCTAACAGGAAAGTTGCAGCTTCTACCTGGCTCAGAGCACAGGCAGAATAAGCTCACATCTGCCTGCAAAATAAGGAACTAGTTACAACTGGGAATACAGTAATTTTGCTTATAAGATAGGGATATGGTCTTTCAAGTATTTTTTCCTTCCCAGATGGGGGCAAGGAAAAAAAAAAACCAACCCACAGGTCTAAGATTTCATTTAAAGATTATCACAGAATAGTTGAGGTTAGGAGGGACCTCTGGAGATTATTTCGTCCAGTCTCCTTGCTCAAAGCAGGGTCAAGCAGAGCATGTTGCTCAGGCCTGTTTCCAGTCACATTTTTAATACCTCAGAGGAAAGAGACTCCACCACCTCTCTGGGCAATCTGTGCTAGTGCTCTGACTATCTACACAGTAAAAAAGTGTTTTCTTGCATTCAGACTAAATTTTGTCGATTTCAGTTTGTGCCCATTGCCTCTTGTCCTGTCACTGGATGCCACTGAGAAGAACCTCACTGTGCCGTCTTTACACCTTCCTTTCAGATTTTTGTACACATGGGTAAGATCCCCTGAGCCTTCTCTTCTCCAGGCTGAACACACTGCCGGCTCTCTTAGCCTCTCCTTCCACGAAACATGTTCCAGCCCCTCAGTCACCTTCAGGGCACTGCACTGGATTTGCTCCAGTAAGAACGTATCTTTCTGGCACTCTGACCTGGATCCAGCACTCCAGATGTCTCACCAGTGCCAAGTACAGAGGAGGTATCACTTCCCTCGACCTGCTGGCAATGCTCTTTCTAGCCCAAGACACCATGAGCTGCCCTTGCTGCACAGGCACATTGCCGCCTCATGATCAGCTTGGTGTCCACCAGGACTCCCAGGTCCTCCCCTTCCAAGCTCCCTTCCAGGTGGTCGGCTGGAGTCATTCCTCCCCAGGGGCAAGACTTTGCTCTCCTCTTTGCTGAACTTGATGAGATTCCTCCAGACCGTTGAGGTTCCTCTGGATGGCAGCACAACCTTTTGTTGTATCAACCACTCCTCCCAGTTCCGTATCATCTGCAGGCTTGGGGAGGGTGCACTCTGCCCCGTCAACCAGGTCATTAAAGACACTGAATACAACTGGCCTCAGTACGACCCCTGGAGCACACCAGCAGTGACCGGGCTTTGTGCTGTTTACCACGATCCTCTGAGCCAGGCAGCTCAGCCAGTTCCTAATCCACCTTACTGTCCTCACTTCCCTAGGCTGTACCTCACAAGTTTCTCCATGAGGATAGTAAGGAAGACAGCACCAAAAGCCTTGCTAAAGTCAAGATAAACAACATCCACTGCTCTCCCCTTGTCCACTGAGCTAATAATTTCATCATAGTCATAAATATAACTAAGTTAATTTCCTAAAAAAAAAAAAAATCATTCAGAAGCAGTTGCTTCAGACTTTTTCGTAGTTGTTCCACTATTATTATTTACATAACAGAAATGATGCATCATTGTTTTGGTTGTTTTCTTCCCCACTTAAACTTACTATCAGTTCCATCACACCAATTTTCCCTCCACACAATTACCACTGTATCAGAATGTTAATTACGTCTCTCAGCCTAAATTTCAGACAAGCCTCTAATTTGACCACACAGTGCTGGAAGGAACATAGCCCTCTCAAAGTATTTTGTTTGACTGTAAGTTCCAAGTTTGCCCAATGTTTAGGAAAAAAAATCTATGTACATACAAGGCTTATAACTTTTCTTTATATTTGGAATAAATGCAAAAGAACTGACTGAAGTGCCTGACTTTCTACTCAATGCCCTACCCTAAAGAGAATACATACATATGTATCTACAGCAATAAACTTAGTGCTTACTTCTTTGCAAGAGCTCTTCTTTCTTCTGGTGTATAATCCAGAGATCCTATTGCTCCTTCACCTTTGGTTGGCATAAATCCAATAATGGCCAGTAAAGCTGTTCTTACTAAAAAGGGAAAACAGAGATACAAACAAGGTTGCAGAAATAACTGTTATTTCATCTCACTCTACACTCAGGAAAGTTGTAGTTCTGCCTGCAAAACTTCATTTTGTCCAAAGGAGTAGCCTGAATTTCATACAAGCAGCACTGAGTTTTCTGGTACACAGCAAGGCTTTCTTCATTTTTTAAACTTTACATTATAAATGAAAGGTAAAGCCTTATTCTTCCATCAGCCAACACAGAGAAGAAAAGATAACCTGTCACAAAAATGGTGCATCAACACACATATTAGAGCTCCAGACTTTAAAAATGGGTTCTGCAGAAAAAAAGATAAGGCATGGGGGAAGGGGGAGGAGGATTCATAAGGCATTCTTCTTTTTGTGCGTGTTTTCTATTAGACACAAATTCTGCAGTTTAGTGCACACCAGCTCAGTGGTCTTCTTTTATGCAATGTACTGCAGAATTTGTTCCTTTTATGTCACCATGTTGGGGAAGGAGCTTACTTAAATACTAATAACAGCTCATAACAGAATTGTCATCTAAAACATTTCTTCTGACAGTATCTATTCTTCGATTTTGTTTTACATAGCCCTGAAATTTAAGAATTCAAGACACTTTGCTGGCAGATTTGGTAAAGAAATATCACATGAAGATAAGTACCACAAAATAGAGATAGGATACTTTTAGCTCCTATTTTGAAGACAGTATTTTCTGCTCTTTAAAAAAATGTAAGAGACTTTACAAAAGTTGAAGAGTGGTCTGCTAGAAAATTCCCAAAATCTTATCAAGGCATTTTAAAAGCGCAACTGATACCCAAAGAAATAACTGATGTACTGTACTCAGCAAAGCTAAAATTACATAAACACAGAAATATTGCCTTGGATGAATTGTGCCAATTCTCAATTTCTGTGATAACGAACCTTAATAAAAAAGAAAAAGGTGGAAAACCTTCAGTTATTCTGAACTCAGACCACGTTGTCTTTCCTCTTGAGTGCTCAGGAGTACAGCATCAGATTTAAAAGCTAACCACACTCCTCTCTATCAATATTCAAGCTGGTTTTAGTGATTATACAAAAACAGGGTAAAGTAACAGTATTTAAAATATTTTCATAAGAAAAATTAAAAAAAACACCAAAGAGTATTCTAAGTAGTCTCAGAATTCTTAACATTTGTGCATCCAAATAAGTAAGAGCTTAGCAACACCCCTCAGTTTCTCAACCCCTTCACCGTGCCTTTATTTATTACCATTCCCAAATCCTCCTATGTTGCTCTTTCAGGACTCCACATTTCTCAAATTCTCCTACACATTTACTCCCACAAAATCCATCTCCTTTTCTACTATAAACATTCTTTGTGAGATTTTTTTTTCATTTTAAAGATCCAGCTGTTTGATGGGGTAATATTTTCCAAATAATTGTTACTTACTACTCCATGAAGGCTGCCATGTTTCAGGATGATGCCCTGAGATGCTTAAACAAATTTTCTTCCCCACTTCAAACCTGCCATTGGCCTTCAAAGGAAGAAGGAGGATATAATAAAATATGCTGGAAGTTAACTCTTGGGTTTTGGTACAAGTTGTAAATATCATAATCAATCAAATCTATATGCAAACAATACTTGATAATTATATTACGGCCAACCTCACAAAATTGGCATTCAGCTATCTGAACAAAGAAGTCTCCCATCTGCCTCTATACATGCATGAAGAAACGCTTAGCCGACCCCTCACATGTCCCAGTGTGATGGGGTGGCTTGCCTGCTGCTTCTGTAACCCACCCACCACACGCAAAGAGCCTGAAAAGCTGTAGCTCTGTGAAACTACGCACAAATGTGGGCCTTTGCCCCAAACCACAGGTCTGCCTTCCTGCATGTGACCATAGTCTCCAACAGAGACCAAGCAGGCCCATGGAGAGAACAGAAGGTTAGACAACCACACCAGCAATGTGATTACTTCTGGAGAAAACTTCCATTTATTAGGTGCAAAGCTTCATGTAATTACAGAATACAAAAGTCACCTTGGAAGACTTCTGGTCTTAACTTGGCAGCATTAACTGTACTATGCCACCTTTCTTATACAAGTAAGATTGCCTTAATGCCACAAACCTCCCTCAGACACCTACAATTAAATCCATCACGTAAAAAGGAAAAACTATTAAACATGCTTACCGTCAGCAAAATAATGCTGGGTGGTTTCATGGGATATTCAGGTGGTAGTACTATTCGCCCGTGATAAACCCCTCCATCAAAATCTGAATCTGGAGGGCCTCTAACAGTAAAGTGCCATTCAAAAAGATTATCCTAAAATGCCCCCACCAAAGGAAGAAGAAAAAAAAAAGAGTGTGTCAAAGAAGTACACAATTAAATACCATTTCCTTGAATAAGGACAGGCTAAAGAAACAGTGCACAGCAGAACTTTTAAGAAGTCAAAATCAAGTGGGGAGTAAGACAACCAACACAGTTCTATGATTCTGGTTAAAAAGATAAAATATTGTAGCTTTCTGGTAATTTTCTTACACAATGGCTTTGTTGAAACCCTCAAATTCATTATTCAAGCTCTTCAGTCTAGTTGTATCAATTATGACAAGAGTTTTATTACCTGACAGATGGAAAACCAAGTCAACTAAGGGAAAACTGGGTCTTTGCCCCAGCGAATAATAATTTCTGGACGACCGAGGGGAGAACCTTCCCAGGAAAAAACATTACTGACAGCCTCCCCAAAGCCCCTTCCATGCTCAAGTCAACACAGCGACTTAACTTACACCTCAGAGAATTCACATCCTCTTTTGCTTCTCCATAAATGTACTGGGTTTGCATGGCAAAGGTTTTGGTAGCAGGAGGTCTACAAGGGGTGGCTTCTGTGAGAAGCTGCCAGAAGCTTCATCTGTGTCCGACAGAACCAATGCCACCAGCTCCAAGATGGACCTGTCGCTGGCCAAGGCCGAGCCCATCAGCGACAGTGGTAGCGCCTCGGTGATAACATATTTAAGGGGGAAAAAGAAAAAATAAACTGCGCAATTGCAGCTGGAAGAGAGGATTGAGAACATGTGAGAGGAACAACCCTGCAGACACCAAGGTCAGTGAAGAAGGAGGGGGAGGATGCGCTCCACATGCTGGAGCAGAGATTCCCCTGCAGCCCATGGAGAAGACCAGGTGAGGCAGGCTGTGCCCCTGCAGCTCATGGAGGTCCACAGCGGAGCAGATCTCCACCTGCAGCCCGTGGATGCCCAAAGGAGGCTGTGATGCCAGGGGGAACCACGCTGGAGCAGCCTGTTCCTGAAGGACTGCACTCCATGGAAGGGACCCACACCGGAGCAGTTCGTGAAGAGCTGCAGCCCGTGGGAAGGACCCACGTTGGAACAGTTCGTGGAAGACTGTCTCCCATGGGAGGGGGCCCATGCTGCAGCAGAGGCAGAGTGTGAGGAGTCCTCCCCCTGAGGAGGAAGGTGCAGCAGAGACAGCGTGTGATGAACTGACCATAACCCCCATTCCCTGTCCCCCTGCGCCGCTCGGGGGAGAAGGCAGAGAAAATCAGGAGAGAAGTTGAGCCTGGGAAGAATGGAGGGGTGGGAGGAAGGCGTTTTAAGATTTAATTTTTATTGCTCATTACCCTACTTTGATCTTGATTGGTAATAATTTCCCGAAGTTGAGTCTATTTTGCCTGTGACAGTAACTGGTGAATGGTCTCTCTCTGTCCTTATCTTGACCCACGAGCCTTTCATTGTACTTTCTCTCCCCTGTCCAGCTTAGGAGAAGGAGTGATAGCACGGCTTTGGTGGGCAGCCGGCATCCAGCCAGGGTCAACTCACCACAATAAACAATTATGAAACAGCTACTGTGCCTTACTGCACAACAGGTACACTTTGAAATTTGGAATATTATTTTTATTGGACATATTAGTAACTTCTCTTTAAGCATTATTTCTTTGGGGTTGTGTGTTTGGCTCTGTGTATCAGATCTCCTGATGCCCACAACTTCCTGAATATTTACAAGCAGAACAATTCCTACTGTTTGGACAGGAGTCCAAATGAGGCTTGCTGTCATCTCTCAACTAATGCTGAACACTGGTATCACAGGGCTGTGACTGCCCACCTATTTACAATTTTATCAAGGATGGGAGGTANCCGTCAACATTTCCAGCATTTCATCTGCCACTGTTCTCTTCCCAGCGAGTCACTGTCCTAATCCAGAAATACGACCTTCATTTAAGTTACAAATAATAGCATGAATTAAACCTTACATTTCACCACAGGAAGGGGAAACACAAGGCACAGACAAAAACTAGTCGATAATGTATATTTTACAGCACCTAGGAACATGCTACTTTCTGTAAGCATGTTAAGTGTGCTACACATTTCTGTGAACAGCTAAATCAAAGCCCCCAACTGAATATTACAGAACATTGCCTTTTTTATTATTCCAAACAAATGAGAAAGGGTTTCTGTTTAAGCTTCTAACCACCAGAACTTCACTGTCCTCTCAGCCCAAAAACTTAACTGACTGTTAAATAGTAGGTTCTTGAAGTCTTCTAAAGTGGAATCTAAGCATTCTCTCTTACAACGCATCCAGAATGCCACATATTTACATTTTTCACAGTTTTTTTTGTACGCAAAACAGTGAATCCTCATAGATCAGCTAGGCTTAAGTGTTTTATTGAGCAACTCAGCAACTCATGATGCCAGGTTTGGGTGTAAAAAGCGTAACTTAAACATAATGCATTTATGTAGTCTCAGGAAGGAGGAGCGGGAATAAACATATTATACCTATGCAATAAAATTATGTAAATAATTTAAAGTAAAATTGGTCTTCTGTACTTTCACTAACAACCTTCCATCATAGGAAAAAATGAACAGAATCAATTTTAAATGGTCTGCTAGTATCTACATTTGTACATTTCAAATACATATGCACACAGAGAACTTAGAGTATATACTAATAACAGCCTAATTACAAGCTCTTGCAAACACATAGAGAAACAAACCTCCAAAGGCTGTGCGTGATAATGATCTGTAGGATCCTTCAGTTCTGCAGCCTCTTTCATCAAACGTTTGACAGCTGAAAAAGAGAAAGTGTAAGACACGAAAATAAAGAAAAAAATTAATATGCATTGCATACAAAAATACATAAAGATTTCTTCAAGAGCTCCTTTCAGCTAACTATTTTTTTCAGCACATTCCAGCTTCTTCACTGGAGTTGTTAATCCAAGACACAATATAAATTACTCACACTGAATAAATCTTAAATGAGTTATACAAGCACAGTTATGAAAAATATATTGCACGGTCACAGAGTTTCTCAATACTGAACAATGAGAGTAAAATAATTTTACATTATTAATTGCACCAAAGGCATGAGGAAAAACATAGGTGTCCTTAACAGAGTTTGACTTTACATACAAGATGTACTAGACTAATAACCTCAATATTTAATCATAAAGGGCATCATGTCACATCATTGAAACCACTCCTGAAAAGCTTTATCCTGACACCTCCCATGACTATCACATGACTACTCCCTTAACTATTCCAAAGGGGGTCACAATATGATTTGAGAGAAACCAACGCACCAGTAGTATGAGAGAACAAAGTTCTAGACTAGATTTGAAAATGCATATGCCTAGTCAGAAAAATTTACCCAGGGCCTTTGTAATTTGAACCTACTACTGAGTATGGACAAACATGTATTTCTCTAACCTAAACTTGTGATAGTCATTAGTTACCCTCTCCAATCTTGTACTTCAGAACAACCAGCATCATTTGTATTTTGTGCATCTCCTTTTTCCTTCCCCTTTAGTAAGTTCTGCTACATCACTTGTCCTGCTAGGTGCCCTCATGTGCATCATGCATTAATGCCTAATAAAGAACTCAACCAAACTGAAGAGCAGACTAAACATAAGAACTGCAGACAAGAAATTCAAGAATGGTACCTCATGAGTAAGGTTAAGTAACAAGTTCTTACTCCTGCCTACTTGCTCGAAAAAGTGCAAATACCAGCTACCTCTTTAAGCAACTACATAGGAACAGGATCCCTTAATCCATCCTCCACATTCAACTCAAACCATGTATGTCCTTCCCACTCGTGTAATTATCTAACTACAAAGGAGAAACACTGTCCAAATTCCCTTACAGTGTTAAGCATAAAGATATGGTGAAAATGAACTGCAGTTCCTCCATTTACAAAGTCTGGCATCACCAGCTGACTGTAGGCTGTGTAGCATGTCCAGACTCCGGGGCTTTGCTCACTTTTGTGACACTGGGAGAGAAGTTACTACAGCCTTCCCACAGAGGAATTTTGATTTCAATGTACTGTGAAAGTTCTTTTCCTCCTTTGCACTTCTTGACAGCTACGAACAACAGCTCAAAGTTTGAGAATTTCACTTCCCACAACCCAAAGAGCACACAGATTATGCGAAAATTTGCTGCTGCCAGAGGGAGGTGTCAATTAAATGCCCTGCTGAGCCCACGAGGTCACGTCACAGGCGGCAGTGTCCGAGCTCCACTGAAAAAGTTTTTCTCTTTCATATACATTCAGGTTTAGCAGTTCATTAGCGAGGAATAATAAGAAAACCAGCCTGGACCATAAAAGGCTTCAGCACTGCTTCTTCACAGCCGACAAGCCTGGACCCTTGCCTTCAGCAGAAGAGTGGCACACACCAGGATGAGCTAATTCAGGAGTGAACACCCCAGGAAGCAAAAGGGTAACCATGAAAGAACTGAGAATGTATACAACACAGCCCAATGAAGACAGAATAGTCGTGGACAAGGCAGACAGCTGTTACTGAGGTTTCCCAGACAAGTCCCCCTACATCAGCATCACGTGCAGTTACCCATGTTAACTAAGGGAAGGCTAACTATTACAGGAAACAAAAAAAATATCTCAAGACCATTATACAAAAGGCTACCGACACTCACAGCAAGGTTTGTGCACAGCCTACCAGCCTAAAACCGAGCGCATGATCTTTGGCAGTGCACGTCAGCGCTTTGGATGTGTCCCAAACGGAACAGCCTTTTTACTGCTTCAGCTGCCAGGCTGTCCCCCGGGTGCCGAGTGCCAGCAGCTGGCAGGCAGAAACTGAGGTACCAAGGGTTTGCACTGAGAGACAACAGAGACAGCAGCCAGGTAGGGACAACTAGTAGGTGAGCTCCTCTTAAAGAGAATTTAAAACAGAAGCAGTTTAAAGCATGGGGTTTAAACATATTTTTGTATTTAATTAACAGTGACAGTGACACTGTACGTATTTTTTTCACAGCATTACTTTATTATGAAGAAGCCAGACTACAGATATTTTAAGAAGCCAGCATAAAATATGCTGAAAGAATATGAAATACTATTCCACTCATGGAGCATGAAATACAGCAAAATACATAATTTAGCATTTGCATACCACAGAGACAATTAGGTTCTAAGAAGTTTTCAGTATTAAGCAACCTAGGGTATCTTAAGAAAAAGAAGCACATGTATATGAAGAAAGGCTGAGAGAGTTGGGGTTGTTAAGCCTGGAGAAGAGAAGGCTGCGGGGACACCTTACGGTGGCCTTTTAATACTTCCGAGTGGCTTATAAGACAGAGACTTTTCACCACCGCCTGTAGTGACAGGACAAGGGGCGTTTCTTTTAAACTGAAAGACAGTAGGTTTACACTAGATTTAAGGAAGAAATTCTTCACTCTGAGGGTGATGAGGCACCGGAACAGGTTGCCCAGAGAAGCTGTGGCTGCCCCCTCCCTGGCAGTGTTCCAGGCCAGGTTGGACGGGGCTGTGAGCAACCTGGTCTGGTGGAAGGTGTCCCTGCCCATGGCAGGGAGGTTGGACGAGATGATGTTTGAAGGTCCGTCCCAACCCAACCCATACTTTGCTTGTATTTCCACATTGCTGAAAAATGCCAACTGACAGGCTGCAAAGAACAGCCTGGACCAATAAAGGCTCATTCTGAGAATGTCTGATCCAGCAAAGAAAGTATTAAATTGTTTCTTCATTAAGCATAGATGCAGTACTCATGAACATAGTCACTCCTTTGGCTACTGAAAACCATAACGGAAGAAACAAGTATAATTCATACAGTCTGCCTTCAACAAGTACATGACATTCTTATCCAAACTTCATTAAAAAGAGTTTTAATGCAAAATATGGTATTTCAACCCACTTAAAATCACACTGAGTCATCTGAGGAAATGTCTGGCAATGGCAATTCTGAAAAATGAAAGTGGTTTGGGCCCACTCAAAATAAAGAATAGCAAACTGTCAATAAAGTCAAAAAGTATCAATAATTGAGAAAAAAAAAATCAAGACATTCAGTTTGTCAAAGACAGGTTTCAGAAACAAAATAATCAAGGTATTTTTTAATGTGGCATGACTGTCAGCATGAAAAATTACGATGCTCTCACAGGTACACTCAGCAACAGTTTATCATAATGTCCACTGCAACTACATACTGAGGAAATTAAGCTTCTGGGATAACTCTACAGAGCAAAGGAGAGCTCCCGCCCTGGCAGGAGGTGTGGGAGCTCTCCACTGCTCTGGGGAGGAATGGGAAGAGCAGGTGCCGTGGGCCAGAGGCTCCGCCTGACAATCTGCCTCTCGTATGACACCGAACTTACTGAATTTTTCTGAAAAGCAAAATGTGGATGTTAAAAACCTGAGAATCAAACTTCAACTCACCAGCTTGTTTTAGGATTGAGCAGCAATGGAATAACACAATTAATGAGCAAAATTTGTGTAATATATGCATGTATGATTTGTAGATATACTTCTGTCAAAAACTGTGTCCTGGTCAAATCCCACTTATTAACATCTACCTTAAACTATCCTGAAATTTCTGTTCAACGCAACTGCTTCTCTTGGATATATCTTGAAGTCACATTCAAGTACTCCTGCTATCACACCCAACTAGACTAGTCTGCACCTCGTGGCCCGGGAAACGCTTCTGCACCCAGAAAATGCAAGTGATCGGTCTGGATAAATGTCAATTTTACTGCTTAAAGAGACGACAGGATTTGAACATTGGTGGTGTTCTCTTGGTAAAATATTATGCCTTTTAAAAAAAAAAAATGTTCTTGTGAAAATAAAAAGTCTTAAAGCAGTTCTATTTAACCTTACAGGGCTTTCTTTTGTTAGTAGCCCTCTGCATTTAATAAAGAAGGATTTTAGCTGATTTTTACATTATCAGTGAACAGTATATGTGGCAATCAAATGAGCTGACCAAGGTTATATTAATGTAAATGTAACACACAATGTTGCAAAGGATTTATTCCAGCATAACAAAGTCGCATAACTTTTGCTCACTGGAAGTTCAGAAAATCTAATGCAAGTTCCAACTCCCTCCAACACTCAGAAACCCCGACACTGTCACAAGCTTCCTGAAGATCTGCCACAACTTGTCTAAAACAGGCAACAGTACTCAAGGTACAAAAGCTCAACAGGAGAAACAGGCCTGGGCGAGGGCAATGGCAGAGGTGAGGTGGGTGACACGGTAACCAAACCCAAGTTTGGAAGCACGGGGAGGGCGAGATCTCAGTTCAGTAAGGCTCAGCCCCTCGTACTTCACCTCACAAGCAGACAGCATTCTGTGCACACAAAGATGACTGCTGTATCATCAGTGAAACAAATTCATATTTAAGTGATATTGGTTGCCTGACAGTATCTTCCTCAAATGGATAGCCACCATTCCATTCTACCAATTTTCAGTTCTTCTGTTCGAAGAAGAAACAGAAAAACACATAACTAAAGGAACACAAAACAGCTGGCATAAAGCTAGAGATCTCCTAATCTTTCAAGTTGACTTACCTGATCTGGAAAAAAATGAATAAAACAACCTGACAGCTTTTACTGCTTCAAAAATGCTTTCGTGTTTTTTTTTTAATGGCTGGTATTATATTTTTTTTCCTTCACTGTAACTAAGATTTAGACATTTACCCAGGAGAACTACAGAAAAAACAGTGATTTTTTCCCATGGCTCTGCTGACCAAGACAGTATAAGTAAGGATGCAGCTTATGTTTCAAATCCAGATTTTCCAATGAATTAGTAAAACTTTTTTATTATATAAGTTTCTCTGGGATGAAGGGTTTTAAGCCCATTTAAGTTATTAGTAAAATACAAGTAATCTTTTGTACGTGTTTGTCTATTAATGATGCTATTATCTAAAATTAGGAAAAATACTAGAAAAAAAAAACACCTGAAACCTCACAACCAATCTGAGACAAGCATCAAGGCCCTTCAGTTAGATGATGTGTATGTCATGGATGACTTTTTGGAAGAGTCTTTTTAAATCCAGTTAGCTTTGGTTTTTCACCCTCCGCTCAATGCCCGACCACTGAGCCAAGAGTGCCTGACCCATGGCTGGTATAACCACCAAGTGACTTCAGAGCTCACAGTGTGACTTGCTGAACCACCACCACCGCCAGTCCTCGCAACAGCCCAAAGAACCTGGGAACCCATTCACTCAAACTGCTTGTATTTGCATTCAAAAGAAAATCTCATTTACTAAATGTAAGCTTAAATTTCATGTAAGGGGAAAAATAACAGTGAATCATAGTCCGTCAGTAGCTCAACTGCACAAAGACTGGATCATGCAATTAAAAAACAGTCAGAATTAAATTTACGTGGAAAGTACATACAATTTCTCGTAAGACGACAACACTTGATAAGCTTCGATGGTTTAAATCAAAAAAATCACTTTAAGTGATAGGGTGACTAAATCATGCAAGAAAATACATTTAAAGCAAAGATTCAGAGCAGACTGGAGAGTTACGAAATACTTTTACTACAGCTCTTTGATATGGAGAATGGTATTGTTTTAAGTAGTGTTGTACTCTCTAGAGAATGGTTTATTTAAACATACAGAGACTCTAACAGGTTCACTGCAACCCGCACAGTGTCACGAGGTAACACTGTGTCACCTGCTCCATTGTGGATGTGATTATCCTGGACAGCTTAGAATCTGTGAATGACATGTGATCATTACTGAATTAAAAACAATAAAAGGGGGAAAAAGGGGGCTGACAAAAGTATCCTGAAACATAAATTACAATCCTTTTTCAGAATAGTGTCAAATGGTATCTACTCTAGAAATAAACACGTTACCACACTTTCAAGCGATCTCCACATTATTAATGCTCTTCTCCTCTACCTCTGCATTCCTTGTGTTTATTCACTTTGTCCCCACCTTTCTTAACCCTTCCAACTTCACAACTGTCTTTAAATAGCTTTTTGAGCTCCTTTATATATTTTTGTATGTCATTTCACAAAAATGTGAGTATATTTTCATAAAAGTTTGCATAGCAGTTTATAGTCACTTAATTTTGAATCAAGACCACATTTAACGTTTCACTAAGAGCAGGATACCTGACCTTTCTTCATAAAAAACCACACATCCCACTCACACCCATCCAAAATAAAGTCCCTCGAAGACAGGTGAACCTTCCAGCTGGGCAAGTCCTTAAACCACTGATAAGGAGAACATACTCAATATTGTGTTTCTTTAAAGCTCTTTTCCAAAGCATTCCCTACTGCCTCTGTCTATGATGGGACACTGGACTACACAACCTCTGCTCTGACAACCCAGCAGCAGCAGTATGTAGAAACAGGCATACCTGCAACAGACCATGCAAAGATTTCCAGAGTTCTCAGTCTTCCAGAACTGGAACGCCAGCAGTGGAAGCAACCCCTAACGCTAATGATCCTTCCCATACCACCAGCGACCACCTTATCAAACCTACATCCTCCAGTGCTAGAGGAAGGGGCAAAATGAAGAGGAGTTAAAAACATCAGTCTCAGGTGAACAGCACCACCATTTTAAAGTCATCTCTACCGAAATCTATGAGAGTTTCAACATTATTGCAAATCTCCCGGTCTGCGAAACACTATTTCTCCATTCTAGAGAAATCACGCTTCTCTGTCTAAATAAAAGTAAATGGAGACAATTAATTCGCTCATCGTTCACTGCTTCTGTGATGTCCTCCACCACTGAAGTTCCCATTTCATGCTGATCTCATGTAACAAGACAAAACAACTGTCCTTACAAAACCAAAATGCATGATTGCAGAACCCTAACCGTTCTCTGGAACAGCCATGGGTTCTAAAATTGCTTTTATTTTAAAACTCAGTTCGGTGGTTGCTTTGACTTCTGCTACAATAACAAACGTAAATACAAGAAACTTCAGACTTTTAGTCCTGCTCGTTTCCCTCCCAGCAGCAGGAAGTACAGGATTCTGTCTATAGTTACAGTTCAAAACAAATGTTCAGTCAACACAAAGGGAGATAAAACTTACCAAATGCAAGATGCTTGTTGAACACACTAAGATCAAACAATGTCTTCAGCTTTAATCAATTTTTATCATCCATTCAACATCTTATTTTTAAAAAATTCTATCTTTATTTTATACACGGAAGGTACTAAGCAGTACCTACCGGCTATTCTCTATTAACTGTTTTTTATTAACAAAGAACCAATGCGTGATTGTTCACATGGAATACCTCTGACTTGTAAAATGTATGGACTGGAGAGAGAAGTATAGTTTGTAGGAAAAACTGCAGATGTACTGAAGATGACAGCTGAGGGGATCGCAATCTCGGCACGTCATGCTCCCTGGGCATCTAAGATGCAAAAACACCATCTCTGGGCAGCAAACGCAGGACAGGCACGTCATGCCTCCCTCCATGTGCTCTCCCCAGTCCTCCAAGTGCCCTCACCAGTCAAATTCTAGACAATGTGGTCTGCTGCAAACAAACAAACCCCACCCAGAACAAAATGCAAAGGCACTATGGTTTGTGGATTCTGAGTCACTGTAGGTAGTTGCTCATAATTCTTCAAGTGTGTCTGTGTGACTATCCGCTCAGAAGACCAGTAGCATCCTACACAAAAGAGGGAGACTGTCACTACAAAAACAGTGACTACAAGATTTGATGTCTGACCCTGCAGCAGGCTGACGGTCACAGCTCTTGGGGGAAAAAAAAAAAAAAAAAAAAAAAAAA
>Ga0065711_1006799_pt1 | contig 16389 bp, 5 predicted proteins | sample Hoacrofraction12_FD_59098 | JGI IMG/M metagenome (GOLD analysis project Ga0065711, IMG submission 59098) | Hoatzin crop microbial communities from Cojedes, Venezuela - Epithelial fraction 12 v2 (version 2) | ecosystem: Host-associated > Birds > Digestive system > Esophagus > Crop | place...
CTTTCTTGTAGCGAGGGGCCCAAAACTGAACACAGTACTCCAGGTGCAGCCTCACCAGTGCCGAGTACAGGGGCACGATCACCTCCCTACTCCTGCTGGCCACACTATTCCTGATACAAGCCAGGATGCCGTTGGCCTCCTTGGCCACCTGGGCACACTGCTGGCTCATGTTCAGCCAGCTGTCGACCAACACCCCAAGGTCCTTTTCCACCGGGCAGCTTTGCAGCCACTCTTCCCCAAGCCTGTAGCGTTGCATGGGGTTGTTGTGACTCAAGTGCAGGACCCAGCATTTGGCCTTGTTGAACCTCGTACAGTTGGCCTCGGCCCATCGATCCAGCCCGTCCAGATCCCTCTGCAGAGCCTTCCTACTCTCAAGCAGATTGACACTCCCGCCCAGCTTGGTGTCATCTGCAAACTTACTGAGGAAGCACTCAATCCCCTCATCCAAATCATTGGCAAAGATGTCAAACAAGACCGGATCCAAAACTGAGCCCTGGGGAACACCACTTGTGACTGGCCGCCAACTGGATTTAACTCCATTCAGAGATGAGGTAAGGAGGTAGTCTCAAGGAGAAGAGCAGAGTTAGGTTTCTCTCGGATGGCCTCCAAGGAAGATGATGTAGCAATCACCTCACTGAAGGTGGAAGAAGGCAGTGCCTGGAGGCTCAGAGTGATACAGAGGGAGGATTATTTTGCTGGCCCTGTCTTTGCTCCATTCGTTAAGGAAGGATGGACTTCATGACACTGCAGGCTCTTCTCACGTGAATACCAGGATCTGCCCAGTCCAGCCCAGCATGGAGGTACAGAGCGCCAACGATGGAGAAGAGGTAAGATATCATTTTTTGAGGAGAGATACCTTATTCTAACAGTCTGAATGAGAGACCACTGCTGTTGGCTGACAGGGTGGGTACCTCGTGGTCAGATCGTAACCCCTGGAAGACGCCTCTGGAGGGAGGAGTGCTGAGAGAGGAGGGGGCTCTTTGTGCCCTGTGCCCACACGGCTGAGTGCAGAAAGCACCCCCCAGGGAACTGCTGCTCCCTAGGGCAGAGTTTCAGGGCTGAGCTTGCTGCCATGGCCCAGTGGCTGTGGGGAGCAAAAGCAATACAGGGCTGGTGGAGACTGCATCTATCACTGACACTTCTTCTACTGCTGCTTCACAAATTTTAATTCCCTGATGCTTAACTGAATGCTGACACAATTAATGTGGCTCCAGAAAATATTCTGATCAGGTGGTCCTAGCTGAAAGGCTTGCCTGAAAATCTTACCTGTTGCATACCAAGTACCTGCCTACTAAGCTTTATTCTATTTCCATTGAATCCATAAGTTTAATGCTGTCAGCATTTACTGGATAATGTTTAAAATCTCAATAAAAATTTGGTGAAGCCTGCAATTATTCATATATTAGGGCAGCGAAGAAAGGATTTAGCAGCTCAGAAGAAATTACTTTTTCTCTGTTATATATGCTTATTCTATATTGTATTCTGTATTATTTCTATATTTAACTGCTGTTGGATGAATGTAAAGAGACCTTTTCTCCAAGCTGCTTGTATGCTTACACCAGTATAAATCAACAAAAACAGAAGCAAAATCTAGCCAATGTCTGCTCAAGAAAAAAAACAGGATAAATCAGTATGTCTAGTGATTGTGGCTTCAGGGTGACTCACCATGACCAACATACTTAAGTGTGGGTACTCCCTTGGCACAAAACTTGTGTCATCACTTAACAGCGTAGTAAGAATAACATTGATCTTGCTCCTTCCTGTTGGCAGGCAGAGCTGTTGCACTCAGTTAGAATCACAGTTACTCTACTGAGAACACTACTGGGAAGGTGGAGCCACAGCCTGAAATGTGTTTGTGGTCAGGCAAGGACTTCTGTATACATCTATTTCTGGCTTACATGTCTTCTCCCTCATGTATCTGAGTCACTCATTCCTTCGTGATACGTGTGTAGTGCTGAAGAGGCAGCAAAGTCACGATTCGCTCCTGTCATCAACAGGCCAAATCACTAACCAAACTCTTTTTGAAAGTTTCTGTTCACACATGGTCCTTACGCTTTCCTCTAATGTGGCAATTGCTAAGAATGCTGGTATCTCAGACTCACAGCTTGTGTGAGGTCTCCAGATAAACCACTCTTAAACCAAAACGAAAGCAGAGCCTGCACTGGCTACTGCACAGATCTGAAATAGCACTTTTGGCTACAAAAGGGCTGCTTTCATGCAGGTTTAGCCTCTCTGAGAAACCTTCTCTGAGGAAGAGAAGCATGAAATGGTAATCCTTGACCTTGAAAGATTATTATGAAATTGCACACCTGAATGACAAATGATGCTTTAGTTTCAAAGAACGCTACAAAGGAGAGTGCTAATAGCAACCCCTGTTTTCCCAAGAATACTGACCGCTAGTCAGAAAGGGAGAAGAAAACAGAACAGAAGACAACCTCTAAACTTGTTTGCAGAAATGTCACTCATGCAAAATGTTAGGTAAATCTGGTCAGAATGCAATTTAATGATACAGCACTAGGTCTTCTTTGAAAGCAGTTCCAAAAACCTCCAGTTTATGTTTATGCAAAGCTGAAAAATTTTGAAGTCCAAAGCAAATTTAAAGTGAAATAGCTATTCAAAGGGAGCAAAATGCCTTTGTTCTAGTTTTCCTAGCAGAAATGGTCTTTTCTACCAATAATTTTTTTGTTTGTTTTTATTAAAATCAAGGCAAGCAGATATTTGTCTTCCCTGCATTTTCTGCATCCCCCTTCTCCACCTCCCCTCTTTGGGCCTTGCAGTCGGCTAGAATGACATTTCACTCACCTGTGGATCTCCTCTTGTTCAGGAGTGACTGGCAGAGAATGACAAGTGTAAAAAGGAGGACGCTGATGATTCCTACTGAACACACAAAGACTGCATACACGTACAGATCTGAAAGCCAAGCACACATGATGGTCAGTGTTGCATCTGTATGCTTCATGCTTAAGCATAGAAAAATGTTATGTCTAAAGGATCTAAATAGACCCTGGTCCAAAAGATACAGGGGAGTAGTTCAGAAGTAATTTAACCCTCCTGAAAATTTCATGCTGTATCTTGCTCTATTTAAAATTTGGTTGAAGTCTTCATAAATGCAAACAGGTGTAGTCACAAGGACTTACTTTCAGGAGGGAGAAAAGGGCTGGTTTGGGGTTTTTCTCGCTTTTCTTTTTCTCTTTTTTCCTTTTTTTTTTTCCTGGGGCAATCAAAAACCAAAAGAACTTCAGCTGGATTATTTCCCAGTTCAAACAGCTGTACTGGTTTAAAAAAAGAAAAGTGGTGGTGGTGGGGAGTGCTGACTGGCTGAAGAAGAAAGAAGAAAGTCTGTGATTGCTGCTTCTGGTGGTAGCACTGGCTGAAATTTTTGTACATTTCTTTTTTTATTTTTTCAATCTATCGTCTCAGTCTCCCTTTATGGCTTTTATTCAGGTGGCATAACACATTCCCACTGGAGCGGACAGGAGTTGTACCATGGCAGATCAAGATGGAGTATTCCACTGAGAGGGAGAAGAAATCTTTAATGACTTATTTCTGCTTTTACTAGAACACTAAATAGAGTACTTTAAGGACGCTTTACCCATTAGTGTCTTGAAATGTCCTTAGGGGGGTATATTGGCTTCTTTCCTGCTTCACAGAGAGGAAACTAAGCCTCAGAGGTCAAGCGTTCTTGTAGAAAATAGCATTGCTGGAGCTAGACCCTTGACCCACAGTTCTGTGCTTCGTTGCCCATACACAGCACTATATAGTTTGTAAAGTGTGGTTTAAACAGCAAGGGTCCCTGCAGAATCAAGGCCAGCCTGCATGTGAGCACTACGGCCTGGCAGGCAGCGCAGCGGAGTGGCTGCAGAGGCCATGCTGGTGCTTCACTGCTGCTCTGGATTGGGGCAGCAGGCGGGCTGCTCTTGCAGTGCAGAGCATGTCAGGTGAACAGTCTCTAAGGCTAGTGGGAGTGCAGAGTGCTTGGTACCTCTTCAGACACACTCAGCACCTTCCTGGATAAGGGAGTTTATTTGCATTGCGTGATTAGCCAGGCACAGGTTATTTTCCCATTGACCATAACAAATGTATGAGAACCTGAAGCTGGAGCCTTCCATTCTCTTTTCTCCAGCACGTCNTGTACTCTATGGCATGGTTTCTCAAACAAGACATGAGTTTGCACAGGAACTAGCAAAACTGGGCCTGACTGGGGCACTTTAGTTGTACTGTAGCTTTGAACTAAAGTGACATCTTGTATACAACGAGTAGCAGTTACATGCATCTTTACCTTCAAAAAACTTCCAAGCTTCATGTTTTTTCTTGAAAGTGGGATGATCAGAAGATTTTGATGAAATCACTGAAAAAAAACAAAGACGACNTGACAAGAACTGAAAATGTGTGACATAAAATGTTGAGACCTCTTGAAGTAAACATAGTTCTGCCTTAGGCTTCAGTGCACCAAGATCTTGCTTTATCTCACAGGATAATTACCTTTCAATGAAACACTTCAGTTCTAAAACAGCATTATAAAAATGTCTTCTAGCAAAGCTCATCTGGCTTGGCACCCCTCACGAATCCTTTATGGCTTGTGAGACTGCGTCCCTGTTGTCATCTTCTGGGAAGATGCAATGTGTGGCTCTTCAATTGAAAGTTAAATGCAGTGAAGTACAACAAGAGGATAGAAATACACTTTAGAAGAGCCTAGGCCTTANAATAGGGTGGCACTGTGCTTGTAAGGTCTGTAATGGCTTTGTGGAGATGGTCTGAGTATNCCAGGGAAAAAGCTGGCATTAATGTGGTATGTAGCTGGTTTTATTCTGACTTTGTGTTCTGCGTTACCCAGAACTTGTACCTCTAGGGTTGCAATTTGTGTTTCTGTCCGAAAACAGGCTACTTATGAGAGAGATGAACAACTTTTGCTCAAGAGAATGGGAATTTATTTTCCCTTGTAGTTATACATTAAGAAGGATTTTTAACACTGTAGCCTATTTCTAAGTCTTAGGTGTTAAGGAAAAATATAACTGGAAGAGCAGTAGCTTTACTGAAGGACACACCTCTCAAGGCTTCCTGAGAATTGACTTGAAGCCAGACATATTAGGCACAGATTTTTTAAAAAAACAGNGAAGTCATTCTAGCAATGCTTGCCACTGGAGTGATCTCTGCCAANATAATAGCATTTCCCCAGCTTCCAGACTGACTCTGTAGGCCCCTAATTTTGTCCAAATTGCCCTCCTTTCAAAGCTCTTGTGGATGTCCCTTGGCAGATTGAACTGCCCTGCAGTTCCTACAACAGCACCCAAATAACACATTGAGAGACCACAAGTGAGAGTACTGCTCATGAGTTCTTTTTCTTCCTAATTCCCTCAAAAGTTGGCTTCTGTGCTGTGCCTTTTAGAGATACATGGATATGATACCTGCCTATCTGCAATAAAAACCACCCATGTACGCATGGACTTCGAAGCATGTCCAAATGCTTCAGAGATTGCATATCTGAGCTGTAAAGCAGAATGCATCTATCTACGCCCAGTGTCCTTGGCTTAGGTGTAGGAACAGATCAGCCTGAATATATCAACTAATGCAAACTGCTCTGTCACTGCTGTATCAATGGCCATTGACTGCTGAGTGCAGAACAGCTTCAGTTCTCAGCCAGAGTAACTCCCCTGCCTGTGGGTGGGAGTTTTCTCCTGAGAAGAAAGACTGCATGACCACAAGTTGTACCAGCTTGCCTTCATAGACAAGAAAAAGGGCTGACTGAATGACTATGTTCTAACTCAATTATGAGGGAAAATAGCTGCAGATTTTGCACAGAATTGTCCCCTCAGTTTCAGAAGGCGGACAGACTACAGAGCTCTGAGCAAATGGATAAACGTCAATATCATAACAGCTGTACAACCTAGCACTAGAATCCCGATGCTCTGACTGCTGGATCAGTGATCAAAACCCTCTCTGCTCTCCTCAGCCTGATTGTTTATGCATGCCGACATTTTTTGATGACATCAGAATAGATAATCTCACTTCTGTTATTCCATGATTTTTTTCTGCTAGTAGCCATTGCAATGGAATAGGAGTATGGTGATGTCCTTCAGATTGCCAGTGAGGTCTGAACCTCCAAGACAGGTTCACATGGCAAATCACTGAACAACAAGTATCTTACTGCAAAGGAATTCATTACGGAGTGCCCTGTAGGGATGTGAGGCATGGGGCTAACTCAATGGATATGGAACTGCTTTCAGGACTAATCAAGTCTTCTCTTCAGTTGTGATGGGAAGCTCATCCTGAATATTTTAACAGACCTGCTCATTTGTTACATGAAAGCATCACATATGCAGATTTTTGGCAATTATTTTAGAATACCCCCCCTGAAAAAAAAAAGGACTTTTGTTCATTTGGGAGAAAAAAAAAATCTTGCATTCCTATCTCTTGCAAGTTTTTTATGGTTAGAAAAAGCCACATGTGACTAATATTTAGTAGAACTCAGACTCTGACACATAAACTTCCCAACAAGGCAGATTCTTATATCTCTACTTGTTTGTGTCGTTCATGCCAGCAGGATTATAGTTGGACTGCCTAATTTTCCATGTTTGTCCTCCCACATGTAGTCTCTTCTATTGAATTGTAAACAATTTGCAACATGCATTGCTCTTCCTAAGAGATGTGCAGTACCTCACACAGTGGGCTTGATGGATTACCAACTGCAAATGATGGTTTGGAGGTGCTGCATATTATTCTGAGAAGACTACTCACTACTTTGAGTTTTCTGATAGGAAGGCAGTGGGAGAAACATCTTTCTGATGCCTTTTTTCCTCTCAAACTGTTTTCTGGTGTATTCCGTACTATAATGAAGATCACTGACTTGGTTTTAGGCTAACATTGACCACACAAGCACAAGAAAAGAACAGGTGCCTTTGATAACAAGATGGTGGAAGGGGAAAAGGTTCACCTTAGCTTAGCGGGAAGATGTTGAATGGCTGGAGTAGGAGACACTTCTTGGCAACATCAGGACATGGACTTCTCTTGGTTTTATTACCAAGATTTAACAGTAGCCTTTTTATAAATCCTATTTGGTGTCTTGTATTCACTACACCAAAAGAAGCAAACTGCAACAGTTCAAATTTCAGCTGGGCCTTCTGAAAGAACTGCAAAGTTGCTGTAGTTGACATGTGAGTCCACAAACGGAAGACTGTAAGGACTCAATCCTCATCAGATGAGGCTCCTTTTCTGGAGAAATGTATTTTGTCCCTAAAGGAGAAGCCAGATATGTAGCTAAACTTTTAACTACCATCATTACCCATTAAGGAACTGTAGCTTGTAACTCAATTGTTCTTCCACAACTCCAATATGTGTATATATATAAATTCATGTGTTGCAAGCAAATACATTTGCAACTTCTTAATAGCCTACACAAACTCACACCTGCAAAATTGCTAGCACATTACAAAATCTGAATATAAGTTAACAGCAGTAGATACTACAGACCCAGCTGTAACCTGGTGAGGTCTTTTGATTTGAAGTGCTATGCTTGGTGGCTGAAAAAGACTGTGTACTCAACTGCCCCACGGTTTTTCTGCTACAAGAGCAAGTCAGATTTTGAAGAAGCAGAATGACCCTTTTCCATTCCATCTGGAAATTTCTGTCTTACACAGTGACCTCCTCTTCCTGTGTGAACAAGAAAAGGGGCGTAAATGCTATTTCNGCATCCACTTGATGTGCAAGGTTGTAAGAAATCTGCCTGGTGCTTTAGCATAAAGACACTATTTTGAATTTGAGCATAACTGCAGACACATTGACTGGAATAAAATGTTAGACAAGAGAGCATCTGTGATTTGTTCAAATAGTGTTGCATTATTTGATAAAGCACAAGCAGTACAATTTAAGTATCCAAATGCTTCAGACAATTTGCATTGCTCCTGTTGTTGCATCCTGGATCTAACTGTAATGTAAGTAAATCCCATTGCAATAAAAAGCGTAACTGATCATAATATAAACCACAAAATGTGTTTGGAAGAAAATTTCCTCAAAAAGCCCAAGTGTTCTCTTTTGGGAAGTTGGGAACTTTACCACCATTCTGAAAAGTGTTGCCTTCCCTCCCACGTGTAAGCAAGTCCTGTACACTCACGGTGCAATAACCGAATGCTAGCTGAGGCGGTCCTTTGTTTCCAGTAGAGAGGCTTTTAGCAGCTAACAATTGCTATGGCATTTAAAGATCTGTTATTTGCCAGATGTCTTTTAGTATCTTTAATCTGGATTTAGCATTAGAATAAACGGTCTTTCGAGGGGGCTGGGTGGTGGTGGTGTCTGCCTCGGATCCCCACGGGGCGTACTGTCGGTGTGTTTAGTGTACAGGTGGGCCTGCCGTCCTCCCTGGTCTCAGGCTTCCTGCTCTGCTTCGATCACGTTTGATGCAGAGAGAAGCAATACAGCTGACCAGACACTGTCAGAAAGATAAAGTTGTGAGTCGCAAATCCCCACCCTGACTATATACTCATAAACCCTAAAAACTGGGGGGGGGGGAAGTAATTAATGGCTGGACTTAAGAGTTACCATTTTCCTTCTTTGAGATAACTAAATTGATCTGAACCCCACAGTTTAGCTAGGAAGAGCAATGAGAGGTTTTTGTGTTATAGTTGTCAACAACCTGAGTAGCCTTGAAAGATGCAGAGTGGCTTTTTGTGAGGGAGGGGATGACAAGTGGTCTGACAATAATTTGCATTGCTTTTTCTTCTGCTGACATTTACCTGGAACATTTCATTGTCTTTCCAAGCACTCCTGACAAGTCCGTAAGTTTCACTACAGACATTTAAGAAATTCCATCACCCAGTGAATGAGAAAACACTCTTTAAACTGCTGACCTGCCATATGAAATGAAATTATCACAGGAACATCCTAAAAATTATTCTCCATCTGATTTTCTCGCTTTTTTCTTTTTTTTTCTTTTTTTTTTTTTAAATCCTGCAAGCCTACTACTTGTTCTGCATATCTTGGGTACATCTGTTGGTCTATTTTGCAAGTCCTTCATGCAAGAAACACATTACTCGTTATTCACTTTACCTTTCAGTGTACTACTCTTGTACTACTCTTGTGCTAACTGGTCTGGTGCAGAGGCTCTGAGGGGAAGGGTAGTACAGTGAGTATAATGTTAGCCCCCAGATGGAACAGTACTTTCCTCCTTCACTGCTTCTCTCTGTCTCTTGACACCAGACATGGCCCTCTAGCGCCCATCCCTCAAGTTATCCACAGAATTTCTTCCCCAAAGTACTGGAGAAAGTTGTGGTCTGTCCTCTAGGAGACTCCAGGATTGTATGGTGGCCTCCTAGCCCTGTTTGCAGGACTGCAAAGCTTCAGCCCTGGCCATCCATTTGAAGCACTGTTGGAAGTAACAATGCCTGGTATAGAAATACGGAAATCTGAATGACACCAGTGAAGCTGACATTGAAGGAAAGTGCTTTGGATTAAGACTACATAAATGTGTTCAAATCCATCTTGAAAAACGCCTGTAGTCCAAGGAGTTCCCTCAGAGCAAAACTGGTTTCAGAGCAGAGCTAGGGCCATTTTCACTAAAACGTAAGGTAAAGACATGGGATTAGAGCTTCCCAGCTACAGGAATAACCTTTGAGGTCTACACACAACGATAAATGTAGCATGAATAGGAATGGCAGAAACTTTAATTACGGTTCATGAAGGACATGAAGTATGGTTTTCTCCCACAATTTTTTCTGTCGTTGCTGGATGAGCCTCTTGAATTTCCAGACCCATGGACCAAGCAGTCACCCCTGATTTTTTGCATTATCTTTAGAGCTGGCCCTGTGGAAAATCAACCTTTCTGTTTATAAAGCCACAAGCAGGGGGCTAGTTTTCTAGCTGGCGCTAATGGCACAAATGTTGAGCTCAACCACCTCTTCAAAGGAGTCTGTTCTCTGAAATCCACTTTCACCCACCTCTGAAAGTGTGGGTGTGGTGGCATTAGATTTGAACTCTCCCGTCCCAAAGAGAAGGCCCGTTTTCAGAATGAGATCTATGATCCAAAACCCTCAATCCTTGCTGGTTATTTCTTTATCTGAAGGTCAATACCAGCAGACTGGTCACTGCTTTTCTAGCTCTGCTTTTTGGATAAAAGTGTTCTAAATAAAAGCACAGAACTGATACTGGAAATACTACTTCCCAACTGTTGCTCAACTAGAACTAAAAGCAATGAAAATATCAAGAGAGAGACAAAACAGAGATCTAAAATACAAAACTTCTATTTCTGGCTGACTCACTACATATTCTTCAGAAAATAAGTTCATTTCTTTCTGTTTCTGTCTCTTTGTCATTAAATAATAATAACATTTGTTTATTCTCACTAGCAAAGTTGTAGAGACCTGTAGCTGAATGTAAAGGAGTTTTAATTACCAATATTCTGGTAAAAGGCACAGGAAATAGACTATCTTCTACAAATCTACCAATCTTCTCACTTCTTCACATTTTATTATGGGCTGAATAATGTTTACATTGTAATGTGTAAGTAAAGAAGCTGAGCATTAGATTTTCTACTCATATCCACAGATAACACTTAAAAATAACCTAAATTTAAATGTCTTCTGGATAAACTTGCCAGAGAGGAAAAAAGGGATCATGGGACAAGAAAAATTATAGAACTGAAATGTGTTTTCTCACCTCTTATTTCAGTAGCTGCTGTGCCATTTGACCATGCTGTCCACTTATTCCTGTGTTTGCCAATTTCCTGGACTTTGCATATATAATGTCCTTGATCTGTTTGCTGGAGGCTTAGAATAAGAAATTTGTACATAGTTCCATGTTTCTCTTTAAGAAGGTGAAGCCTTTGCTTGTGGAAATGATGAGTATAATTTCCATAATACTGGACATATCCAAACTTTGTCATTTTGATCATCAGATACTCCTGGGTAGGTGATGCAGCGAAGACCCACCGCACAGCCAGCAAATTGTCTGTCTTTCTCTTTTGAGAAATGTGGCAGTAAAGGGTAGCATTATCTCCCTCGGAGTATTGCACTGTTGGTCCCGGCGAGACTGTCACATTTAAAGCCTCACACACATCTGCAAAGGAAAGAAAACATGGTAAGAATCCACCATGCTGGCACAACAGCACCATAATCTGTGCCGGCATGCGGGTCCATAGCAGGTAAACTGGTGGCATCCATTCAGTGTGCAGCTATTGAATGAGCTTTTAGAGCCTGACATCTTCTGTCTCTATGTGAACGTTAAAGATGCTATAAGGCCCTCCTTCAGTAAGTCTGCTCTAGTATTCTTGCTTTCACTAATTAATCAAATAGGGCTCAAGTGGACACCTTGCTGCTGTCATAGGCCCAATATCACATAACCTTTTGTCAGTCTGAACAAGCATTATCTAAAGCTAACTTGGAGCAAGAGCCAAGAATATCTTTTGGAAAGCTGTTCCACATCCAGCTCTTCTGGCAACTTGCATCCTTCTTAGGATTTCCAGACAAAATTATTTCACTAGCAAATTTATGACCATTTGTTCCTGTGCCAACTTTAAGTTTATATATTGTTTTCTTCTCTAGGGCTTGCTTCCCGACCTCATAGAAAAAGCAATTATCTGGTGTCTCAGCCTTCGCTTTGCTGAGCTAAATAAGCCCAGCTCTGTTAGCGTCTCTGCTTCCCTATCTACCTTAGCAGCCCTCCTCTGCATTGGTTCCAGTCTAAATTTTGGGTTTGCTTGTGATTTTTTTTTTTTAAAGTGGATGATTGGAATTATAGACTGATTCCCGTGAAATACTCACGGTACTTCCCAGGTTTGACTAGAAATACCTTGCCTGGTATATCCCACAATTATGTTGTCCTTCTTCATGGTATTTTCGCATGTGATTATATGTCAGGTTATAATCAGATAATATACTTGGGTGTTTTCCCTTCTTTGTCATTTGCAGTTCAGTTCCTAGTGCATCAAAGAAATTCTTACTAATCCCCAAGTACATGACTTAGCTTTACTAAGTTCTGCTCCACTTTTGTTACTTGGTCCTCAGTTTTTTCCCACGTTATCCCAATCTTACGCTAATTTGATAAGGTCACATAATTTCAACATGCATGCTTCTGTCTACTTCTTTTAGACATCATTTGTGCAAACCTTACATGCTACCATTCCCTAGATGATCACAGACTACTAACCTCCCTACAAGCCCGTAATCAGCTCCTCACTTTACAGTTCCCCGTGTTCTCTGTTTTAAGCAACATTCTGCTTGTCATAATCACAAGGTGATCTCAAGTCTGCGTTACATCTGTCAGATTCGTCCTTCTGATTCCAAATTCTACTTAATCTGACATAATTTTCATGACAAAATATGACATGAGATTATACTGGGACAAATTATTATTCCATTTCTCCATTCCGTTCTGACTCCTGTTTTTCCTGTTCTTCATCACGAACCTAGCTTAGACCAGTCGTTTGTCTCTCTGCCTGATTTCTAACAATAGCCAGTACTGGTGAAGCTTGAAAGAAGTCCACAGCTGTTCATAGAGGAAGATTTTTCTTTCCTGACCTGATTTATGCTGGACTGATTTTCTGAGGCGTGGGAATCAACACTCATTTTATTTCCTTCCTAATGTACATTAAGAATGTTCTCATTAGTCATATCAGAGACTGATCTATTTTTGACCAATGGCATATTGTGGCAATGCGTTCACTAAATGACTTGTCATGTGTAACCTACCAGTCTGATGGCATCCACTAGAGAGGGAACCATATTTCAGCAGTGAGCAAGTACTCCCTGCAATGCACTCTGCAAAGCATGAAATGTCCTCTAAAATGTGAATATTAAACTTCCTGTTATGTGAATATACTGTACTCAAATACTAATGAGAATTGCAACTCTGATAGAATGATTTTTTCTTTTCTGGACACTTTTCTAGCACATCAGCTCGGAACATTTTAACAAAGGGGATGAGCATTTTGGCAGAAACTCTTGTCTGACATCAGCTCCTGAAACACAAACATATATTTATCTTCAAAATAGGCAAGTAAAGTATTCCCATTCTATTTCTGAAATAGTATTGGAGGCAGAGACACTGGTTTTATGGCCCCAGTGAAGCTGTGAAATGGAGTGGTGAATGGTATCACCTTACTTAAGGTAAATCCACTGAATTAAAGAAATTACATTGCAGCTGCTTGAGAAGAACCCTCTGAAAATTAATCATATAATAATTATTTTGTGTCATTTCAATAGAAAGCTTTACTGAATGGTGTATTTTTTCCAAATACATATTATTTTTTCTTTATGAAGAATAAGTTGCATATGGAAAGGGATATTTTTTAATTTCTTTAACAAAGCACAGCTAAGCATGGCCCAGATTATTGCTATAATTATCTGTGCATGTTGTTTGTGTGTGCAATTCATCTAAGTGCCAAAGCAAGAGATTATTTTGGATTGTAGAAAGCACAAAAGTAGAACAGGATGTTGAAATTTAAAATAAAGGCTGAATACCACCAAAAGCTTTCCAGGCATGAAACTTCAGTTGTTACTTGCTGGAACTACCTGACTTTGGTGCTTTACAGGCAGAGCTGAAGATAAGATGGCTGCCTCTCCCATCGAAATAAGATTAAATTTTGAAGGTTGTGCTGCTCATTAAAAAAGGAATAAGTTTAGGAATTTCAACACTTTTTTAGGATTCTCATAATTAGTTAGGGTATAAAAGTTTAATAAATCATTTATAAAAATGTGGTTTGGGTAAATAAAAAAACCCAAACTTTTCCTACCAAAATTATGAACATGCTGTGAAAACTGTAAAGAAAAACAATTATGTCATTTTCCTGACATGTGAACTTCTTGTTTGAAAAAGCTGGCTAGGATTAATTGTGGAATAGAGTCCCAAAATAAAAGGCAAAAGAATCATTGCTTAATTCGAAACTAGGCAGAACATAGTGCCAAAAAGTACCCAAGAGAAAATACGGAGGAACTCAGATACAGTCATGATGGAAGCCTCTGCAAGAAGATAAAGCAGCATTGTATGTGGAGTATCTGATCCTTTTATAGCTGTTTACACTCATACAAACATTGATGTTTTATACCTAAGGCTTCTACTTTCCTCTGGGGACATGCATTTTTATAAGGAAATATAAAATTTTGCATCATTCATGTTGGAAAGCTTATTTACTTCAGAGGGCCAGTTGCTTGAAGGTTTGTCTGATCAATGGAAACCCAACTCCTGATCTTCCTTCTATGGTTCCTGTTGCTGTGGCTGTACAAGTGCAGCAATGGGCAGGGCTTTGGAAATTTCCTGATGCTTTTACAGGGATCTCTTCTCATCTTACGTTGAACAGGGTCAGGTGATGCTTTATATGAAACAGAAAAGCAGTGTCCATTTGACTTTATCCTCCCACTGCCGTTGGAGCAGCAACAGTGATGCATTTTGGAGGAAAGAGGTCATTTACCTCTTCTGTGGAAAAGCCTCATCCAGAGCTCCCATACACTAGTGGAAATGTTCCTCCTGTCTTTGGCAAGCGCTGGATCAGCCCCAACATGAGGTTTACCACCGTAATGCGCTCCTTGCCAAGACAGGAGACTCCTCCTGCTCCAGGAGGGCAGGCTGTGTGTGAAGAGAGCACTGAATTTCTAGACTTCAGATTGCTGCTTCAAGGGAGCAATCTTTTTCTTCTCCTGCCTTCCCAGTATAGCATGGTGTAGCCACTCAGGTGGAGTTCACCCCAAGAGTTTTAGTCTTGCTTCTGCTTGGAAAGGGAAACTATTTATAGAAAAATGGAGGAAAGTGAGTCAAAGACTTTAGGATTCCTTTACAGTGTGCTTAATCATCAAACATGTCTCTCATTTCTTTTTGTAACCAGCTCACTTAGCTGCCCCCATCCTGGTGTTTTCGCCGTTTGTTTCTTAGGTACTCTCTACCTGCATGCCTCACTTGGCTGTTGGGAGTCAGGGAAGGTTACTGCTGACTAAACTCTGTTTTGAAAAATCCTGTTCTGAAAATAGTCCACTTCACTTATAGCAGTTCAATTCCAAGCATTAGCTAGGTTTGGACTTTGTTGTCTGCCACATTACATAGCAAAACACTTTCACGACACTGTCAGGAGTAAAAATTATATTTTTAGCAGCCAGAAACCTGCCTATGCCAGGGCTGCCCCTCTGCCTGTGCTGGAAGAGTAGCAAAGGTCCCACAGTCACTGCTGGGTCCTTACATTTGATGGGCAGTTTCAGCATGGCTGTGTTTTTTTGGAAGAACCTCAGCTACTTTGGTGGAGATGCTCATGAGCAGAGTTACTCCCGTGCACCACTGCTCACAATCAGGTTTATTATTATGCATAGGCCCCTCTTCCTTCCTCCATGGAGACTGACAGGCAGAATCTACAACCCACCCTTCCGGGCTAAGACTTTTTCTCTCAGCCCTCAGAGAGGCACGCTGTCAGGGTAGCTACTTTCCAATCTGGGATTTGCATGACCAGAAGCATATGGGACGGCTTTTATCTGTGTTATTGTTTGTTCTGTGAAACAGTGTTACTGTCAAAGCCTGCTTTATTCTGACTTCTCTGAAATTAAAAAGTAAGAAGAGCAGATGAGACAGGAGAAGCAAAGTGCTTTGTTTAAATGAAAATAATTAGGAGCTGGCTAGCAACATCACCGAAAGCAACCAGCTGTTTTCACTTGAATGGATCTGTCTGCAAGTTTCACAAGTCAGGGGCTCCTTCTAGGACAAAGCTTCTGCAGTGACTGAAGACGGACTTGAATCAAACCTCTGCCTCCACCATCTCCTGCCCTTTTGAGGTGGAGATCCAACGCTTTTGTTAACCTTGATTGCACAGGGCTTCCCCATCCCCTAACTCTCACTGCGCTTCAAGTTCAGCTCTGGACTCTGTGTCCATTTCGCAGCTCTAGGACACAACGCTGGCCCAGGCAGCTTTGATTTTGGAGGCATAAAGGTCTTGAGTAGAGAAGGTTTTTTCACAGGTGACCTAGGGGCTCCATTTCCACTGGATGCCTGTGGGGTCTAGGCACCTGTGCAAGAAACAAGGACAGATCTCCCTTTGCCTGCAGTTCGGCGGTGCAGCTAAACATTGTCCCGCCTGGCACAGAAGGTGGCAGAGGACACATTCCCATAAACTTCTGCCTGGGGCGGGTTTTTTTCTCGAAAACACAGCTGCGAGTCAGGTCGCTGTGCAGAAGCGCTGCTGCCGGGATCCCGCTCCGGCAGCGGCAGAACGGGGTGTGGGACCACGCTGGGGCGGCTGCAGGGGAGCGGGGCGGCGGGGGTGCCGGCCTTCCCCGGGCAGCAGCCCCCCTAACCTCTCGCTGAGCCCCCGCTCCGGTGCCCGGGCCCCTGCGGCTCGGGGCCGCTGCCCCAGCCCCTTCCCCGGTGCCCACGGCGGGGGGGGCACACGGCACGACGCGGCCCCGCTCGGCGGCGCGGAGGGGAGGGGCG
>Ga0065711_1041135_pt1 | contig 16389 bp, 5 predicted proteins | sample Hoacrofraction12_FD_59098 | JGI IMG/M metagenome (GOLD analysis project Ga0065711, IMG submission 59098) | Hoatzin crop microbial communities from Cojedes, Venezuela - Epithelial fraction 12 v2 (version 2) | ecosystem: Host-associated > Birds > Digestive system > Esophagus > Crop | place...
TCCAGGTGGGTCTTGAATATCTCCAGAGAAGGAGACTCCACAACCTCCCTGGGCAGCCTGTTCCAGTGCTCCGTCACCCTCAGAGGGAAGAAGTTCTTCCTCATGTTCACGATGACAGAGAAACAAAAAACCCCAAAACAACAGACATCGGTATGAAGATCAATATAATTCTTATCTAAGTCCACCTTTTCAAACTGCAGATACAATTCTTCATAATCAAGTGATGCAGACAAAAACATTTGTGAGAACAAATTGCATTTTCACATTAGTCTTGTAATAATGCAAGCTAAAGTCTTTGACTTTAACGGTGGTTTAGGAATGTTCAAAAGATAAACTTTTGTACTATATTTGCATGGGGATTTGGGGATTAGATTTATTACAATAATATTTACAGAGTTTTAGTGGTCTGTATGCTCAATTACTTTTGGAGATATCTAAAGAATATTTTGGAGTGTGGAAAATACACAGTGATGATGATGATAGTGACTAGTGTGTGCTACTGCTATAAAGTGAGAAAACTTTTCCAATCCTACACCATAAAGGCCTTGGAAAGGTACTTTGTCATTGTGTTGCAAATCTTAAGGATCAGAAGGAAAATCATAAACTGTATGTATGTACCTATTCCGGGGACTGTTACTGAAACAGAAAAAGTGTTTTACTTGAAAGGTGAATGAGTTATTTTGTCTTCAACACAGCTTCTTTGTTACAATTTTTTGGATAGAAACTTTCTGGGTTCAAAGCAAATCTTTGCATAGGGGACTGTATCCCTGCTAATCTTGAGGGGACACATATTCAAAGCAGAGAACATTATACCTACATTCAAATTAACTGCTTGTGTTAAAAAATCTCATAGCAGATGGTCTTATTTTTTTCTAAACTGCTCCTGTAGCACTAAATACCTCTGAACAATGAGAAGATCAAATTATCACGAGATAAGATAAAAGAGAGGATCAATGAATAGGGACACAGATACATACATACACCACAAGAAATGCGGATGAGGTGTTTATCTTCCCAAAAACATTATTCAAGGGAGGGAAAAGAGCTTAGTTACTAAAACGAGACCATTTAAGAGTGAATGTGTTACAATTTATCATTCTCTTTTTCATCCGTTTTCCCTATTTAGGAGTTTTTGCAGACACCAAGGAAAATGAAGTCTTTAGCTCCCATGTGCTACTCTGAAATCATACCAGTATACTAGTAAACACTGCAGAGGATTTTACTGGACTTACTCCAGCAGATACCTCTTTAAGCACATCTCAATATAACCAGCTGACTATTTGTATTTGTTACAAGTTTCTCTTTATTGGCTAAGTTAATGATGATAACACGCAAATAACAAGCAAAACCAAACTCTGACTCCAGGAGCTAAAGTTTCAAGATCAAAGGAATAATCTCCAGCTAATGTAACTTGCCACTATATCAGTTCATTTTCTTACCAAGGCAGCAAAACAACTGGATGTTTCTTTCGAAACAGAATCACCCACTATTTCATCTTGGGGACAGGCAGACTTTAAAAATAGTGTTCGTGCCATTTTGAAAGAAAAATTCATCTTTCCTGAAAAATTAACAAAAAGTAAACCCCTCAACTATCAGAATCTGGATTCCCATCTGTCAGAAAAAGACCATTAATTTTCTAATACATAATGATGCACTTCCAGTTCTTATCCTGGTTTTAGATTTCAGCTAAAAAAGAAGTGACAGCATGATCGTTTGTGTATATGTTTATAGTCAGGTCACGGGAAAAAGAATGAATGTTATCTCTAGTAATATGCACCTCCCTTCCCTGATAAAAGACACAACATATCAAGGGCAAGCAATGACGGAATTAGGCAAACACAATCCTCATGGAAGAAAAGTATACAGTTTTTCATGTAAGTATTATGAAGTATAAATTAATAAATGAAATAAGCAATACTGATCATTTTTAGTAAGGAGGACCGGTTTATTTTCCAGGTCTGGGAGGGGGCTGTTAAAGTGATCCCCACACCTCAAAAGAAGAATATTAACTTAGTAACATCTAGTAATTAAATTCCTTTCAACTATTATCATACTCAGAAAATCAGGATTTATTTTATGATCGCCTTCAGATAACAAGCCTCATAAGCTACTTTTCCCCTGTCTATATTGCTAATTGGTAACCAAAATCAAAGCCATAAATATATAATACCAAAAGACCTGGTTCTCTAGCATTTTGCGAAGTTGGCTCTTTGGGAATCAGCTTAAGAATAGTGGGACAATTGCCAGTGAATTTATTTGCCTGAGGTACAGCTTAAAAGACGTTGCAGAAAAGTTGTGTGACTATCAAAGAAAGTCTTCTAGGCACAAAGTCCATTCTTTCCAGAAGCTGGCACTTAGAAGATTTTTATATATTAAGGTTTTATAATATTAAGGTCAACCTAAGCAGGGACACAGTCAAAATGTTTATGAGTCAAGCCATTTTCAGCATTTGGAGGCATCAATGACAGTATTTCCTCATCCCCATCAGAAGTTGAGAGGTTGAGAATCCTTCAGGCAGATCTGCTACTGGTATATATGAAAGAATTGTCATCAATACTTGTGCAAAGAAAAGGGCAGTCAAGTAAGCCACTGAGAGATACAACAACAGATGATGTTACACATTTATCATTTACTGTAACTATATTTATTCTGATTTCAGGAGTTAGAGAGGACTCTGCTAATTACAGATAACATTATTGGAGCTTGACTATTTTTTTTATATACGTAATCTGACCATAGAATAAAGAGCAAATGTAATGGAGGGAACCACCTGTTACTCTGAAACTAACTCAGAAGGTTTTATTGTGTGAAAAAGCCACGAAAGCTGGTTTAGTGTGAGGCTATGGGGTTTTTTTTCTTTCCAAAGAATTCATTATTCTGCCAGATACAGACTTAGCCTTTAAGGAATTACTTCATAAACTTAATTAAACACATTAATCCTTTAAAAGACAAATTAATGTTCTAAGTGATTGGTACAGCCAAGAGAGTTGAACTATAAATTCTGCTAAGCAGGTGTATTCCATCTTTTTTTTTTTTCTTTTTTTCTTCCTTTCTCCCTTTTTAATTATCTCACCTGGATTCATGTTTTCTATATCACTTAAAATACAGGAAATGTTGATAAATTGGTAAAATTAGTTTTGATTATCGTTTCCGGGATTTAAGATGATATTTTTTTAATGGAATACTGTAATTATTCCACGTATTTGAAATATTAGTTGGCTCATTTAGTCATCTTTTTATTACGAAATGGGATAGACCTGGAAAAGTTCAGAATATTTTCATTTTAGGAAGATGTGTTTGAAAAATCTCAGCTGGGATACAGTTTTATTGTAACTTTAGAAAGAGAGAGAAAGAAATAAAGAGACAGAAAAACAAACAGAGGAGGAGGGAGGAAGGAAGGAATGAAAAGAAAGAAAGGAAAAGAAAGCAAGCTAAAGAAAGCAAGTAAAAGCGAGAAAGCAGGAAAGCAAGCAAGCAAGAAAGAGAAAGTTGTGTGGAGAGCTATATGACAAATCTATGGCAATCAGGGAGAATAATTGAGGAGAGCAATAATGTACAATTCTATGGCATGACAAAAAACTAGGATTTCCAGCAGGGCTAAATGGTGAGATGAATATGTATTTTTTAGGTTCTAAGCATCCTTTACAGTGATGCCTCTCTTAATCAAAGTGATTTAATTTTTCAAGCTCATAAAATTCAGCCAGCTAAACACAAAAAAGACTAAGCAAAAATCCACAGACTGTAAAGTTTTTGAAGTATTGTCTTCCTCCTTTGGGCGAGTAAATCCAAAGTTGCTGTTGGCTGCAAGAGCGTGCTTCGTTATCTGTTTAGCCCGATGAGCCACCTAGGATTACTGAAATTCCATTATTCTCTGTGACATTCAGCTTTTCAGCTTTCTATTTTCTGCATGGATTTAAACCTAATTTTTCAGCTAACAAGGAGAGGGTAATATGAATATCTTTATCAACTACAGGTTTTCAGAAATAATTTGCAGCAGCAGGTTATCTGATATGCTGTTGTCCTAAACAAAATTGGCACAGTTGTGGACATACTATGGTATTTTTTGTTGGAAATAGTTCATTATCCACATAAATGAATCTGTGTTATCTCAGGCCACATAAAAAAAGGAAATTATATCACAAGTTTTTTAAAAAACTTTGCACTTTTGGTGAAATTTCTAAAATTTATCATTTTATATTTTAGAAAATTGTGGAAATATGAGGGGGAGAAGGACTATAAGAAGTATTTTTTATTTTTAGTTACTTTCCACACTCGAACACTAAAAAAACCCAAAGGAAGCAGGCCTTGAAAACTGCGATATTAAACAACAGCAAATAGATAAAAAATTGTTACATTTTTCTCCTCAGGTAGATCCTTCTGGATATCGTTTTTCAAACTTTCCTCTGAAACTATCAAGAATATAAACTAGCATTTAAAAGCAAAATAAAAGAGTATAAAGGTTTCTCAGATTCTTTGTGTCTACCTGGAATGTACCCCACTTTTCATTTAGCAAAAACTGGTAGAAATCAAAATGGAAGATGCTGTCACTCACTTTTTATATCCTGGACTGGTGTTCAGAGTGCATATTCAAAAAGCTGATTCAGAAGCTGGGACTTCTGTGATCATTTTCACATCTCCCTGGAGCAGCCCAAAGGAAAGGCCATGAGGGCTCTCCCACTCCTTTTGAAGGGATCACAGTAGTTAAGATTCATACAACCAAAGCAGGAATAAGAGGAAATATTATTCTGTAACTATCCAGTGAACCCGGCATGAAATGCCATTTTGTCTTATTAAGCACTTTTTATGCCTATTTATGATGACTTACATGCAGAAAAATACCTATGCATATGTTCATGTACAAGTTCATACCTCTACAGCTTTTAGAAAATACTATATTGGTTATAAGATACTTCCATTTTCCATGAAGGCAGAGATTTAAGGAAGTTTGCATTTGTCCCTCAGACTCCATCAATAAACACAGTAGTACAAATGCTTTAACATGTTAATAATTGCCAGGCTAAATTAACAGGCTGATAGTGTTTTGATTTATGATTTGGAGGCCCCTTCTCTGTGCTGGCCTTCAGGAAGATTGAGCTGTCTCCCATGTTCCCTGAAAGCGAGTCAATGACTGTTTATTCATTCCCTTGATTAGAAGGCTGCCCTGAAGCCAAATACAAGAGGCCGCTATAATAAATGCAAGACTCCTATGCTTTGTTTTGCTTTCTAGATTTAGTGCTAAACATTAAAAGGAATTGGAGATTGATTTTTGTGCAGGGAGCAGTGCCAGACAAAACAACAAGCAAGTGAACCGCCTTCATAGAAACAAGCTCTGTTAGTATGAGATGCCAGAGACATAGCTGAGGTTTAACATTGCTGCAATTGAGCTGCTTGGAGGGATTTTTTTAAATGTCTCATCAGCTGTTGAGTTGACACCTGAGATCTCTTTTTATTTTACCTCACAGATTAGCCATTTTGGCAGAAAATAATTACCTTTCAGCAACTAATAAACACATTCACTTTTTTCAAACAGTGAGGGAAGAATACTTAAAAATCCAACTGTATTTAGCTCCTGTGGCGCCATCGCTAAGGGACACAAATGCACACACAGGTAGGCGAGAGAATGAAAGATAATTAACTTGTTAATACATTAATAATTTCATATTCCTTTCTTCCTGTTCCTTCCTTGTCTCATAATCTGATGATGTAGAGGTACATCACAAACTAATTTCTCACAGCTTACCTCCTCCGTTCACTCCTGTTGTAGGATGTTTTTTTTCCCTTGGTAGAGCAAGCAGTGGTTTCAGTAGCAACTGACAAATTGGTGAATAATGTGGGTAATAAGTAGTCATTTCTCTACACTGCAATTTACATGTCATGCTTGAAAAGACTCTTCTCTTGTGTTCTGGGACTTCAAATAACATTTGCTAATGGAGTCTCTGCTAAAATGAAGCAATGATAGATTGATAAACAAAACTATTTTCCGGATGTTAGTTTGAAGAGGATGTTTAGAGTTTTTGAACCTGGACAAATGAATTGTTCTTTGTAATAAAGGACCGGACCTTCATCAAAAAGTCTCTAGAACTGTATATTCAGGACAGCTTATTCTGCTGAAGTAACTAGGACACCGAGAGGCTTAGTGACATAGTGGCTTTAAGAATTACAAGCCTCTAAAATTGCTTGCAAAATAAGTTTTAGCTAAACAGCTAAAAAGAAGATTTTTTAAGAAGTGATAAAAAACAGCTAATGAAAGGCATGTTATGGAATGGCAAAGCTTTGAGGAAGAGAAAAGAAAGACTGACTTGCACTGAGCTTTCAAAATAAGCATTTGTCATTTCTAAATTGCCAGTATGCAGGTACAACTCAGGCCTGTGCTCCCTATATAGCTACATACATGCAGAGATCCTAATTGCGCCTTGGAGTTTACACGGTAAGCAGTGAAAATCTGGGTATATCTCATTCAGATGTCATCTCTTTGATCAGTCCTCTACCAAGACATAACTCACTCTGAAATCAGTTTTCCTCAACCATATTTATTCTTTTACTTATCGATATGGCACTGTTTTAAACAGCTGTTGACCTCTTTCTTTGAACACTCCCCATTCAACAAGAAGGCTTTCGCAGACTCTTTCTGACTTTCTCAGATTTTCCAGGTATAACCGCCTTTTAATTTTATTTATATTTAATTTAATGTATAAATGCACTGACAGTTGTCATGGATGGAAAGCTGGTATTTAACATAAAATCTAAGGAGATATACTAAGGCTGGCTGTCTTACTTTTTTCTTCCTTCTTGGACTGTAAGCACAGCATTTCTTACAAAATGATGGATCTAAAAGCAAATCATCACATTCATTGTATCAGGTGTATAAAGAAATTCTAGAAATCAGGACTCAATTATTATTTTACAGAAATTATTCTAACTGAAGATTTTGGAGAATATATTTCTACCTCTGAATACTAAAATACTTCCCCTTTTGCAAAAAAAAATTTAGAAATAAAGATTTTCTATGCAATGCGAAATCAACCAATGCAAATTACAGTAGTTTGCAATAAAGGCTGTTAGATGTTTCATTGAAGTTAATTCCCCTCTTTGTTTAGACAGAGAGACCTACAAATTTTGATCATGCTTTCTTTAACTCGCTGCAATGATTCAGGCCTAATGTTACTTAGTTAAAGTGTTCCTGGATCAATTAGGAACAGAAGTCTCAACTAAGAGTAACAATTCAATCATAGCGTAGAAAGCGCTGAATGAGCATGTAATAATTTTAAAGTTTGGTGCCTTTGTATCCATCTTTGTACCCACGGTATGTAGGCATCTTCTCTACAAAGTATACTGGAAACACTGTATTGCAAGGGTCTGTCACTGGAATGCTGGATGTATTTCTTATCAGTTTCTAGAAAGCATTACCTTCAACGAAAGCACACATTCTTTGAAGCACCCCTCCAGTCTTTCAGTTTGTTTTCATTTCTCAGAGCGAAGTTACTTCGGTGAACCTAGGACACAAGCCAAAGAGAGACCAAAGCGCTGATGCTGGACCCCAGCTGTGAGTATACTTGTGGTGCACAGAAAGTAAGGATTATGAAAAAAATGGGATGGATAGTAAGAATAGGGAAGTAGAAGAAGGTATGGTTCTGCGAGAGTTTTAGAAGGTGAGGGGCCACCTGTGTGTTAGGATTTAGTGCTCCTTCTATTACTGAAATCATCTAATAAAACTACATGTGGAAATTCCACTTTCAGACCACTACTTCTAGTAACTATGAAATAAAGGCACATCAGCACTTTGCAATATACATCATAATTTGTTCACTGTTAGAAAATCCTTGGTTTAGTTCTGCTCTGCAATGATTTAATTCACGTGCTTTATAGCACAAGCTTATGTAAAAATAGAACAGGACTAACAATTAGAAATGATGATTCAGTTTTCGCTCCAAGATTTTTTTTTTTTTCCCCACTCCGTTTCAGCAAAGGAAAAGAATTTCAATTATCTTCCACTTACACAAAAGTAACTCTAAAAAAGCACCAAACCCCAAAGAACATATCATAAGTCTTTACTAGTGTTGTGTCGTGGTTTAACCCCAGCTTGCAACTAAGCACCACACAGCCACTTGCTCACCCACCTCCTCTAGCGGGATGGGGCGGAAAATTGAGAAAAAAACAGTAAAACTCATGGGCTGAGAAAAAGACAGTTTAATAGGACAGGAAAGGAAGAGAAAATAATAATAATAATAATAGTAATAGAATTAACAAAATGAGTGATGCACAGTGCAACTGCTCACTACCCGCTGACCAGCCCACCCTTGAGCAGTGATCCTGCCCCCATTCAACTCCCCCAGTTTATATACTGAGCATGACGTCATATGGTATGGAATATGCCTTTGGCCAGTTTGGATCAGCTGGCCTGGCTATACTCCCTCCCAGATTCAGCTGGTACAGCAAGGGAAGCTGAAAAGTCCTTGACTTCGAATAATCATTACTTAGCAACAACTAAAAAACATCAGTGTATTATCAACATTATTCTCATACTAAATCCAAAACACAGCACTATACCAGCCACTAGGAAGAAAATTAACTGTATCCCAGCCAAAACCAGGACATTTTGTCAGAAAGACATCAGAGATTCATAGTCTTTTCCTGACTCCATAGGAAACTGACAATAAAACTAAGTTGCATGAATTGAGCAGCATCAGATAATTCTTTTTTTGCCTCTATTCATTAATAAATGGAAGGGACTTTATTCCCAAGGTTGATTTAACACCCTTCATGCTCATCAAATACAAGAACTCTATATTCAGGAATTCATCATTATCTTCATCACTACGAAATGCAAGCTGATAAAAAAAAACTGTGCAAGATTATTTTGCTACCTTTTCAAACCCACCTTCGAAAAAACACTGTCTCACAATGCTTCTTGTTGATTCTTTCAAAGGAAATAAACATGTGTCTTCATATCTTTGTTTAAACAGCTGCTGATAACAAGATAAAAGTCTGGTAAGTTGCTAAGGAGAGGGGAAAAGGAAATTCGAGTCAAAGCCTTTGACCCTTAGGAGGCTGCTTCAAATTCAGCCTCAGATAGTACTGACTGAAAGTCATTACCTCCTAATGACCATTCAGCTTATGTAAACTTGGTTGTATGCATCTCAGTTTGAGTTCCTGGTAAGTAAACACCCACAGCAGAATTAAGCCCCGATACATCTTCTACAAAGGTCAAATGCATAACAAATCATGGAGATAAAAATCCACTGTCAACCATAAAACCACTTTTTTTAGGCAATGATTTGGAACAACGCTGAAGAAAATAGGGTAAAACTGCACAGGAAGGATAAAACATGGCCTGTAGTAAACCAGCTGTAGTAAAAATAACACTGTAGTAATTCAGTGCCTAGATTATCGGTGCAGTATCTTACATTGACATTGTTCAGATTTTTTGTATTTGAAAGAACTAAGGAGTTATTTAACTTAGCTTCTTTCCTCTTATATTCGCATGATACAAATCACTCTCAATGTATCTTTACATGTAATAAACCAGGGACTGGTTTTCCAAACATACTACTAAATACTGTTCAGAATAATCTTCCGGATTTCTGGTAGATAATTGTTTTTAATCTATTTTATTGCCATTCAGAAAAACCCAGCTTTTCTCATAAAGTTAACATGGGTCATCATTCCCACTAAACTTGGAGTAGCCTCCTCTTAACAATCACTTAATCATGCTGTTAAAACCACGTGATGACAAATATGAAATTTCAGATTGATATATCTTAAAAAAAATCAAGCCGCTCACCCAGGATGAAAGGGACCAATTCCATTGTACTTATTGCCTTCAGATATCAACTGTACATCTGGACTTGAGAACCACAAATAGCTGTTTGGCCATCTGATGAAATTTGAAGGTAACAGTCATCCAGCCAAAAGGCTGATGTTCTGTTTTCTCCTGCAATGATGTGTTTATTGTCCTATTTGCATCTAAAAGCTATGCTGAACAGTGGGGAAGAAATCCATAAACTCATTCATGCTAAATCTCTCAATTCTTCAGCAAACCCAAAGTGTAAATCCTAGTTCTGCACTTTAAAAACTGTACAAAGCACCTTTTATGTCTTTGATGACCGTCAGTGAAAGCTACTTCATGATTTCTTGAGTGTTCTTCTGTTTCTTTTCTTTTGTTCCTTAATGATTATTTGCAACTCTTTTCAAGACACAGCTTAGCTATGAAGTTATTTTCTGGGAAGAGGGAGACAGGAGAAATGCCTTTTTTATTTTCCATTTTTGTTTTTTTTTTTCTTTCTCTTTTTTTTTTTTTTTTCCTCCCCTGGGCTTCTTGAATACATAGTGTTACACAGAGAATAATATCCTGAGAAATAGCTCCCAGCCATAGGAAATAGAGTTTTATAAGAAACAAGGGAGATCAGTAGAGCATTATGTGGCTGTTGGCATTACAGCTTAGCCTGTTAAAAGCAAACTGATGTTCTTGAACTCATAACCAAAACAACTTCATACTCTTACAACATCTTTCCTTCTGGAACTTTAGTCATTTAACACATCCACTAGCAGGGCCTATGAAGTCCACTGCACGCAGGTAAATGGAAAAACATAATGGACTTTTGTTTTTCAGATTGATTGATGAATCAATGTGGACTTAAGAACTGCTCTGAAATCCTGACTGAACCCCTTGCTTTAATTATTAGACTGCACTATTTCCCACCTGCAGTCAAAGATCAAGATGTTGAAAATGCTAACTTTGTGCATCATACAATGAATTCATTCTAAGCTGATGATGTTCACTACCCCCAGAACTTAGCTCATCTATTGCACTGGGGACATTTCAACTGTTTCATCAGTATTCCATGATGTTTCTTGCTCCTTTAAATGCTCACATATTGCTTGCTCTTGTTTTCTTCCTACCCCCCTTTCGCATCCTTTGGAAATAACTGTTAATCCATATGACAGATTTTTTCTGTTGGGCATCGTACTGCCTCCTTAAGCAGCTGAGCTATGAATGGCATAAATAAAGAAAAACAATGACTGTATATTCTAGATTCAGACGTAACTCAGAGGTCTTAGCAGCTCAGGAGGAGAGAGAGAGATGAGCTAACACTGCTGTGCCTAGACTTCCACTTGGTATTGCTGCAAATGCTGGTGAGTTTGGTAATGCAGGAGCTGAGGATTTCTGCTGAATGGCAGGAAGGAATCCACAGGAGACTGTAGAGAGAAGTGCTGGCTAAGCAGTTAGTACTTGAGAAACACACAAAAAAATGATTCACAGTTTGGAACCAGTGGGTCAAAGCCAGTGGGTGTTTGACACCAGAATCCATTTCACAGATTAATACCTGGGATATCGGGGATAAATATCAGTGATGTTTGTGTGTCCTTGCACTATTTTTATCCTCCACAAAACGTCTTTTTTACAAAACAGACAAATGTTCAGAGCTATTTCAAAAATGTTCATGGGACAAAAAGCTGCTTGATGATGATCAATAGGAAAATGACATCTGACACATTGAGGAAAGGAGGCAAAAGCTGGATTTGGAAGGGTAAAAAGTTCACGCTCTTGCAGAACTCCAAGTTCCTGGTTTCCATTACATTTTTATTATTATAAGTTTTGTATGACTGTAGCTGGACCTTTCGTAACCTTCCCATTTTGAAAGCTAAAGGAAAAGTTGCTAGCTGCAGTCAGGCCGGAAACCCTCCTCCCCCAAGCCCAGCAATGCCTCATAAAAATATCAGGTCACAGATTAAAAGAGAATAACTTGGAAGTTCAAAACCAACAAGTCTTCCCTCAGTATTCCTGCTATGAAAAATATCTTTTAATCTGCTTAAGGTCGAAAGGAGACACGCACCAAGACAATATTCCTGTTCTCAAGTTCTCACTCTTTCTCTTTGTGATCTAAAGTGGAAAATTGACTTTTAAGTATTTATTAGAGACAACCAAACCGTGTTTAATGGACCTTTGTGGCTAGCGATACCAATTTGTAGTAATTTCTATATATGAATGATAAAAAGTACAAAGATTAATTCACGATTTAATTCTAATTGGTGACATTTATAATATTTCTCATTTTGTCATGTGATGCAAATATACCTCCTCAAAAATTCTAGATGCCATCTCGAATCTTCGGTCAAGTCTCCAGCTAAGGTGCACTTGAACAAAGTTTGCAAGAAGACTTTGAGGTCACTGGGGCTGTGCATGTGGTAGAACACAGACCACAACTTTTACAGAAACAAGAAATAACGTTCAGAACCCAAAACCCACATTCAGATTTTTAACTGAAAAATTTTACCTAATAGAGCAGGTGAGTCATGGACACTAGAAAACATATTTGCAATATAGAATCTCCCTTTCTATTTGCAGATTGTCGATTTTCACAAATGTGTCCATGGCTCAAGGACTGATGTTTCCTGTAATCCACCTTTCAAACTGTAATGGTTCAGTATCTGAGCACTGCAACTTGCCCTGAAAGCCTCATGCCCTATTTTTGGATTCTTGATCCAAAAGAGATAATCTTTCCTGCCTGACACCAAATTTTATTCTATTACAAGAAAATATTTCATGGAATCTTATTTTTCTGAGATAGATTATTGTTGTTGTTGTAGTGTATGAATATGTGCAAAGCAGATGCAGCTTCAATGGAATCTGAGCACTGAGACAGCCACCTCTCTCTGTTTGTCTTCATTCCTGCACATGTCAAAGATGCAGGGTAGTCCCTCAAACCCTGATATCTAAGTATCATGACACTCACCCAACCCACTGCTAGTTTTTTGTCCGTAAATACGTGACACTGCAACAGTGAATCTGGCACTCGTCTTCTCTTGTCTCAAGAAGTGTTTTTCTTTTTGTCCTGCTACTAATTTTAAGTGCCCTTACACCACTGCTGAAACTACTCACTATCCCAGTGCAACTCCATGCCATCTCTGAAAGAACAGAAATAAATTATAAATGTGTAATAAGATCCCGAGAGTTGCCAGTGCTGCAACTAACATTGCGGAGACCCTTTGGACTCCCATCATATCCAATGTAGGAATGTAGCTTTGCTCATCTGACTATCAACCAAATAGGACTGAAAACATACCTGGTTGAAACCTCATTTCAAAATCTCCCAAAAAATTGCTCTAATACCTTAACCGTTTCTACTCCCTGAATCTTCTTCCAGTTGCTGAATGCTACTAACACAGGTATATATGACTCTCCTAATTGCAAGGTTCTCCTCAGGAAGAGGATATTACCAACCATAACCATTTCAGAAGATACAATAAGTTAAATCTCATTTCCTTGATGAATCTAATCTTTAAATAGAGAGACTTGGAGTAGAAATGTGAAGCAGAATCAGACTTAAGCAGTTAAGTGAGTAAAAAGGCTACCTATTTCAAGTTAGAGTCTGAGTCCCTACAGCCTGACGCTTTGGGCAGAGAGATTGTTAAATGGGTGGGAGTGACCAGACCAGCATGAGATTGTTTGTGGTCTCCTACACTTACCAATTCTAAGGACATAAAAGACCACAGAGAACTGTGACGCTCTGGTAAACTTGTAAATGTGTAGTCTTTACTGTATTTCACCCTTTGGTAGCTATTCTAAGGATCCTGAGACTTAACTCCTTGAATTTTCATTTCATACAACTTCTTCTTCTAAGAATTCATGTTTTTCACATACTGGAAAAACAAATATTTCAGATAACCAACAGAAATTCACTGTTTTCAAATGGTTGGGGAAGGGGGGCAGAATTTAAGTGGATTCATTTTAGATGGAGCATAATATGTACAGTGACAAGGACACACTAAGTAGGAGACAGGCCTTACAAATGTGTCAGTCTGAACAGATGACTCAGAGACTTAAAGTTAGGCTGCTCTTTAAGTGCCTTCTAAGCCACAGTCTAAAATCACAGCATGCAGGTACAATCTTTTCACCTTTACATACTGACAGGATCCTGACAGCTTCCTTTTTGAAGAGTTTAACACCTTTTCCAGCCCCCAGTAAAAAAAAAGTATAATGAGAAAGACACAAAAAGGATACAGAAATATGAAAAAATTCGCTTGGACAGGACTATGGGCTACACCAAATTTTCACAGTAGAGAAGCATATATAACTTTCACAGGAAAATGAATTTCATATTTTGTCCAAAGAACGCTTGATCTATGTGTCTCTTTCTATACATAAACATATTTTTGTCACAAAGGGTTGCCTTCAGTAGGGTCTGATTTATTTCCATCTTAAAAAGGGGAAAAAATATTTTTCACATGCAGTTCACCCTAGCACTGGCCATTAGAACCTCTGAAGCAACCAGTTGAAATAACTGAGACTGGCTTCATAGCTCTGTGGAATCATAGAATCATAGAATAACTCCAGCTGGAAGGTACCCATAATGATCATTGTGCTTGGAATTGCCGCAACCCATGAGCAGGACCTTGCACTTGGCTTTGCTGAACTTCATGAGGTTCGCAGGTGCCCACCTCTCATGCCTGTCAAGGTCCCGCTGGGTGGCATTCCTTCCCTCCAGCGTGTCGACTGCACCACACAGCTCACTGCCTTACCAGCCAGAGAACTCAGAATTTTTGCTCCCCACTATTTATGAGAATGAATAAACATGCTTGGCAAAGTGGTGTGAGGCAGGAACATAACCCTTACACCACAGGCTACATTATCTCCTACCTTAGCGTGGTCACAGTTTTCTTTTCAGTACAGTAAGAGATGCAGCACAGTTATGCTTCTTACCTCATGAGTCTCTGTCTTTGGCCTGAAAATCAAGATGCGTCTCTGAACAGAACATTACAACATCTGCATTGCGCAGGTTCTCCTGTAGCAAAGAGCAGAGTGCAGGATCTAGCCTCAAAGCTCTGTGCTTCCATTTCCCTTAGTTGTAAAACAGACCCAAAGTAGATGGTTGCTGTGAATCTGAATTTGCTAAATACTTCTTGCATGCTTTAAATCTGGGAAAGTTTTTACACTGTCATTTATTTATTATCCTTGCCAGCCACCAGTGTGCTGTTTTCCAGTAGTCGTGTCTATATGCTCTGTGTAGACACACACAGGGGAAAAAGAAACCAGCTGTGCTTTACCTGCTTCCAAACACCTTGCTGAAGAAATCAGCAATAAGACCACTGTAATGAACCTTCTTCCTCCACCCGCCATTTCACTGCCAGTGAGAATTTAAGGTTTACTTGGGAGAGCAATGATATTTGTCCTTCATGTATCCTAGAACTTGCTTATTTATCTTTTGTAAATCAAATAACTCCCCTTTTAACCTCGAACATTCCTTGGTTCTGACCCAGATAGTCTTGCAAAATAGGCCAGTCAATCATGTTCTCCTTTTCATTGCATAGGGTGGTAGTGGGAGAATAGAAAAACCTTCTGTCACTAAATCCTTTCCGCCCACAGGCAAAAACTCATCACCCAATTAACTAACACCAGGTGCACACTTGAATGCGTCTGAGGTATGTGGTATACTTACTGGCTCTGTTCCTAACTTGGCAGACAGACATGAAACCTGCCCCTGATTAGCCTATTTTGCTGGAGCTGCAGTGAAGGGTGTCTCCCCTCTCAAGAAAAAATCTAAGGTGTTTCTGTGTAAATAATGAGTGCCTTGACCATGCAAGACCCAGAGTACACTGTGCATTAAAAGGACTATCCTTTTTACAAACCGATTTCTCAAGATGGACAAGCAGCAGCAGTTCACTGCAAAACAAAAAGTATTAGCAGTGCCTGACCAGCATTTTGTGCGAATGCTGTATATGCAGAGAGTATCACAGTCCATCTCCACAGTGGGGTTCCTGCCTTTAAGCGTTTACGGATACTTAAGACCCTGTGGTTCCCTCCAGGATTGCCTTCTCCCACATTTATTTTTCCTCTGCCATCTTTAGGTAGCAGAGAACTTATTTCTAAATGTCTGTGGCCAAAATCCGAGCAGGTGCACATATATTTCAACCTCTGAATGCAACTGATGTGGGTCTTCGGAAGCCTGAAACTCCATCAGTTCCTTTTTGACTTAGGGGAATTCAAACCACCAAGCATACCTGAAAATGAGATGCTATCATTTGTAAAATCAGCCTGAGTAAAAGGAAACTGAGACATCCAGGATCAGCAACATACTTTTTTTGTATATACATATTTTCCCCTGAATATTCTTGTTTTTTATTAATATTCCATAAATGAGGTGAAAGTTGACAAAATTTGTGATGTCTTAGCCTGACATGTGTGATGGCCAAATTCTTTTATGTAAAGCTACAGGTTTATTTTCTTGTAGTAAAGCAGCTTAATCACAGAATCACTAAACAGTAGGGGCTGGAAGGGACCTCTGTGGGTCATCTAGTCCAACCCTCCTGCTGAAGCAGGGTCACCTACAGCAGGCTGCACAGGACCTTGTCCAGGCGGGTCTTGAATATCTCCAGAGAAGGAGACTCCAC
>Ga0065711_1008964_pt1 | contig 16388 bp, 15 predicted proteins | sample Hoacrofraction12_FD_59098 | JGI IMG/M metagenome (GOLD analysis project Ga0065711, IMG submission 59098) | Hoatzin crop microbial communities from Cojedes, Venezuela - Epithelial fraction 12 v2 (version 2) | ecosystem: Host-associated > Birds > Digestive system > Esophagus > Crop | place...
TCCTCAGATCCTCAATATACATCTACCATGATGCACACCACCTCCAGGGAGCTCCTCAGATCCCCAATATACATCTGATACATCTACCATGATGCACACCACCTCCAGGGAGCTCCTCAGATCCTCAATATACATCTACCATGATGCACACCACCTCCAGGGAGCTCCTCAGATCTCCAAGGCACACCTGAGGGACGCATCCCTGCTATACGTCACCTGCAGGGAGCTGTGCCTCCCGTGGTGAGGATGTATGGGAGATCCACAAGAACCGGTTCCCCTGTTTCTAATTCCTTCCCAAAGCCCTCACAATAACAACGCTCACATTTTTGTGCCCTCGTGGCCTGTGTCCATCATCGCAGCCAGGAGTAGTGGTCCAGAAGGCAGAGGTATATGGGGAAGTTTGCATAGGAAGTGCCATTTCTGGAAACCCGGCCATCACCGAGGCCATTGCCCAAGGAGCGATATGGAAGCAACTGGGTATTTTAGGGGAAAACAGGGCAGAAACCCCCAAATACGGGAAACTTGGTGAAAGGGGCAAAAGGCCGAGATGCCCATTGACGGCTCAGACAAGCGTAGGTCCTGCCAAGAGGTCCAGAGACCTAATCTGGGTTACGCTAAGTGCTCACAAGGGCCTTGAGTCCAAAACTCTTCCACTGCAACAGCAGCTGAAGTATCCTTACGGATATTTATGATCAGGAACAAAAAAAACGACGGGCTTGTGCCTTGGAAAAACATGCACCGGCTGACGCCAAATACACATCGAGAGCCCAGGACTCGATTTGCATTGGATTCCTCCTGACAACGCAATGAAAAGCTCACGTTTTGCAGCAGTCCTTCATCCCCGTAAAGGCTTTTTTTCCATCCCGTGAGAGAGACCTTTGTCACCTGAGCTCGCTGTGTGAACAAAACATGAAGACCGGAGGAAAAGCAGCCAATAAATAAGGCTCTGCCAGTGCTGAAAGAGCTTTGGTAGACTGATTTCCATCCTTGGAGGTGATAAGAGCTGAGGTCCTGGATGCTGTGTGCATGTAGAACAAAAACACAGGCNTGTGCATCTTCTGCACAAAAGATGCCATTTTCGTCCCCATCCTGAAGAACGCCAAGAGCCAACCCCACCAAGAACATCTCCCTGAACGCCCTTGCAGAGGGAGATCAGTCTTTTTGAGCCGGCGCACACTTGTAGCGACTTCAAAAGGCGTCCTTTGAAGTTCAGCAGAGGCCTTTGAAGTCCTCCCGACGCGCAAGGGAATGGAGGAGACGCCTCCTTCCAGATGCTCCACCGCGGGCAACACAAGGCAGCAAGATACGTGGTGTCCCGGGCACTCATGATTGTGTGGAGCAGCTGCTGGAGGGTCATAAATGAGACACCATGAATGACAAGCCATCAGTCCCCTAAAATGCCCTAATCAAGCCCCAAAAATGCCCTAAATCCTGATCTCCTTGACCTGAACAACATCCAACGGCGGAGATGGGAACGCAGCATCCCGGGACCTCGGCCTGTATCCAGGCTGCAAAAAGCCAAGGGCATCCCTGTTAATAAAGATTTAATTAAGCGTAAGGGAATGCTAATAAAGCTGACATTTAGCAAAACAAAAGCCAGGGTTTTTGCAGAAAGCCTAGGATTTTAAAGCAAGAAGGCTTTTCCCGGTGCGTCGCCTTGTTTCCGACGGGAGTGGGTCATGATGCTTCCAACCTCATCTCATCAATGCCATTTAACGGCGACGGTGATTTTTTAACAAATTTGACGCCAGCTCCTCTGACTTCATTGGAAACCACAAATGGTGAAATTCCTGATAACGCATAAAAATCGTACTAACACCGAAATCAGAGCTCAGATTTCAGTTTAACTCTGTCAGGAGCTCCATGGGGCGATCACGGCTCTCCAAGCGTTTCGGCCATGCCCGCTGCCACCCGCAATCGGGACTATTGCAATAAAAAGCTTTGATTTTTTAGGGTTTCCACCCCCCACGGCGCAATTTCCGTAGCATCTCCAGCCTCTGAGCGAGGGGTGGGGCTGGATGTTGGGGATGCCCAAAGATGCAAAGGACAACGCGGTGTCGTCATCCTTCCACCTTGCCAGTCCCACCCCGGTGACGCGCTAACCCCATCCTTGCTCAGAGAGAGCAGAAAGCTTTAAGATGTGCTCCCCATGCACACAATATTTCTGTATTTCTGCGAAAGCAAAGCCGTTCCGCCGCCGAACACGGTCCAGGAGAGATGGGTCCATCGGTGGAGCCCCACTACAGGCCATCTGCATCATCCAAAGGGGGCACACGTGAAAATACCAGACACCCCCCCTCCTTCCCGGGCATGCAGACATGTGCACATCTGGGCCCAGGGAACAAAAGCGGCCTCACCACGCCACGCCAATAAATAATGGAAAGTCGAAGTGCCCCGCAGAAGCGGCACCATACTGTTCGGCCTCGGGCGAGGCGGAGGAAAATTCGGTACCCGCGAGGTCCGGAACAGTGGGATTAATAACGCATCCATTTTAATGCAGGGTGGGTCGCGGGGTTTTCTTTCCCTTTTTCTTTTTCTCTTTTTTTTTTCTGCTTCACAAACAGCAAAGTGAATGTTTGAGCATCTCGGCGGGGGGTTAATGAGGACTCTGATTAGTTATTCAGATTTGCCGATGCTGCCTCCATCCATCCTCTCTGCTGGGGGAGTAGCGGGAAAGGGTTTGCAGAAAAAGCTCTTAAAGACAACTCAGGCTCACGCAGGTTTTGGGGGGGCTCATGCTGCAGGAGACCCCAGACCTGAAATCCAAGGGTCAGCTCCGGGGTGGAAAAGCACATTTTCCCATCATTTGGGAGAGATGCAAAAAGCTGCTGCGTGTTGGACCACGCTGATTCCTATAAAGGAAAATAATATTTGGATTTGTGAGGTTTTTTCGCGTGAAAACCAATTTTTTGGGTGCTTTTAATAAAAATTTCTGTGCAGTTACGGTCAGAGGTACATGACCGAAAATGATGGATGCATGGANGCNCAGATGAATGGGTGCAAGGATGCACAGAAGCAAGGACGCACAGATGCATGGATGAAGGGATACATGGATGCATGGATGCACGGATGCAAAGATGCATGGATGAACCTACACATGGATGCATGGATGCATGGATGAACCTACACATGGATGAACAGAAGCATGGATGCAAGGATGCATGGATGCAAAGATGCATGGATGAAGAGATACATGCATGCACAGATGCATGGATGAACCTACACATGGATGCACAGATGAACAGATGCATGGATGCAAAGGTGCATGGATACAAAGATGGAAGGAAAGCTGGACAATCCTGTAAGCCACCACTGGTCTGCAAAAATGCAACATCTTCCACTGCTGCAGCATTTTACACAGCATCCCGTAAAAGCCTACAAGAGCACTTTACGTCCTTCTGCAAAAGCAAGGAGCTCAATTCTTTGCTCCTTGGCCCAAAAATGTTTGAAGCAGGTTGAGCTCACTCACTGCTGGAGTGTTTTGGGGTTCATTTCCAGATTTAGGCTTTTGTTCTCCACCTGCCTCAAAAAAAAGGGCAACCTGACAAACAGTCGGCAGGTACCCGAAATGATGCTGCAAAAAGGCTTAAAGGACAGAGCCAGAGCGGCATTTCATGGCCCTGCAAAGGGGGTTCATCAAAAAACCTCGGCATTATTTTAGGATTCACTTCAGGATTCATTATTTCTTCAACAAGAAGCAATATTTTAAGGATGGATGGTGTGATGACAGCGCTCTCTCCGCGGTGAATTCATCCCAACAATGACCGTCAGCGCTTTGTTTCTCGTTGGGTCTAGAAGACCCGGTTGGCTCTTGATTTGAGCATCCCTCCAGTGTTCAGTGGGGGGGTTTGGGGGATAAACTCCCCGGTATTCACGGCATTCTTCGCAACGCCTGCCAGGATCTCAGAAGAAAGGCAAAGCGGAGTTATCCATCTGATGTTGCAAACGCTGGGGCTCTCCAGCCCAAACAGGCTCTCCTCCTTGGCACCGCCTCTACAGGCTTCCTCTCTGGTTTAAACAGCGCGTTAATTGTTCTGAATTAACAGCTCCAGCTGGAGGAGCAAACAAGCAATTTGCAACCTGAAGATAACGCCCAACTTATCTCAAGTGATTTAAGTTGGGTTTGTTTTTTTTTTTGAGGGGAAATCTTGCCTTTCGGGTTGTGAATGCACCGCTCACCCGGAGCTTGGCTAAAATCACATCACCGAGGGGACGAACGCACCCGTTTAGCAGAAGCTGCTGTTAGCCCACAGCCACAGGAGGAGGTGGGATGGTAGGAAAAAAAAAAGAAGAAATAAGAGATCTCCACATTTGGCTTTACTTTGGAAACAGGAGAAATACAATCCATCCTCTCCACTGCTGGGCAACCCAATGATTGCAGTGGGGGTCATGAATATTTTCTCCCCAGTACGCTTTTTTTTTCAGATTACATTTACATTTTGTTTCAAAATATTCATGCTCTCAAAAAAAAAAAAACTTTCAAGCCTTTGCCCTTTTTCATCTCTTTTTCCCTTTTCTTTTTTCACTTGCTGCTAGGTAGAGGAGGTGAGAAAGAAAGGCCATGACGATTATTTGTTTACAAGTCTGGATCTTCAACATGAATTGATTTTTTTTTTTTAAATTGGCATTTTCACCATTTCAAATCCTTTCTAATATCACCCAGGGTGTGGGATTCAAGAAGCAAAGTCCATCCCCAGCTCCCCACCCTGTCATGCCTGGTTTCAAGAGGAAAAAACAGTGCTGGCAGTGAAAAGGCCTCTACAGAAATGTTATTTCTCTGATGGGAATACAAAACCACTTCGGAAACGCAAGAAAAGCTGTCTATGATTACAACCAAGCATCTGCTGCCAGCACGAGCGGAAACTCCTCCTGCTACCCCAGCCAAGGTTGAGCTGGGAGTCAACACCCATCGACTCCCGACAGCTTTCCAAGAGCATCAAGGTTGGGTCCCATCAGATGAGCAGTGTTGGGGGTGGAGTCATGGTCCTCCAACAAGGTCTTCTGCTGAAGTCGGGACAGTTTGTCTCTGTCTTACACGGAGAAAGGGTTTCAAGTGTGCCCTGAAGACACAAAGAAGGGACGTCCAAATGCAACAGTGCATCCTTCTTCAAGGACGGGAGGCATCTCCGAAGTAGAAACCCAACCTTGGAGGTCACGGGCAGCGCTGCTGGGACTCGGGGAGCCTCGGATGCCTGGATCCCAGCGGCTGAGCCACGCTACCTGGCAACCTCCTGGCTCACGTCTAAAGTACCAGGAGAAGCGAGAAATCACTCGGGCACCTTCCCTGGGCACGGCAGCCCTCGATAAAAGACCAAAATTCAAGGGAGGCAGCTTGACACCGCACTATTCCCAGCGCACCCTGTTACGCAGATTAATCCTTCTTGATGGAGAATCACAATTAGGGCTCGGTCTTAAGGAGGTATCAGCAATCAGATATCTTATCAAATGCCACCTCAATTATTCAAATAATCCCTGGCTCTCAGATTTGGGTGCCGTTTAGGGAAAGCGGTCCGATTAATGTGCTGACACTTCCCCATCACGTCCGACGTCCTCAACTTCACGTCTGATTACGGAATTTGCATTCAATTTAATTTTTTTCCATCTGGAGTAAATGAATAATCCGAGTACCTACCCCAGCCTTAATTACATTTGTTAAATTAAAAACCCGGGCTGTGAGGAATTTCAATGCGTGTAGCTCCGCGGCCAGACAAACCCGCACGTCCAACCTGCCGCAGCCCCGCCACCTCCTGCTCCAGTTTCTCCTCCTTCCCCACAGCCACGCATCAAAGAAATTACAACCAGAAAACAAAAATTCTGTCGTAGCGATGAAACAATAGGTGATCTTTTGACATTTCCAGCGCCGTTTGCAGGGGAAGGAGATAAAACGTAATAAATTCATATACTTCTGTGTGTTTCTTGGCTCCAGCAGCTAAAATTTCCATCTCTTTATGCAGGAGTCCCGGGGAGCAGAAATCCTTGATAATGCCAAACAATTCAACACTTTATTTTCTCTTTACTCCGCACCACGCGAAACACAGGCTTCAAGCTGCCAGCTGCTGGGAGTGAAACCAGATGCCGCGTCCCTTTTCCATATGGAAACGGCACTCGCCCCGTCTGGGGGCCCGCGTGCTCCCCCCGGTCGCAGCCCTCCGTGACCCTGGGGGTTGCTACCGGCACGCGGCAAAGCCTCTCCCCAGCAGCAAAAAATATTCTTGCAAGGGTGCAGTTGTAATTTTTTACACTTGACCCGGTTCAGGGTGGATCCTGGTGCCATCAGCGCTGGAGAATGGCAGGGAGGATTTGCCCCGAGCCACCAAATTTCCTGATTTTTGAAATAAAAATGTAAATAGGGGGGTGGAAATAAAATCACCAAACTTGACATATTTTTTTTTAATAGCTTTGCAGAAACATGCTGATTCCCCTGCTTTTGGAGGAGATGAAACTTAAAAGGCTGGAATTCATAGGTGGACTCCAGGTGATGGTGAGAAAAGTGTCCGAATCATTAAAGAATAATTAAACTTACTGGAAAATGAAGCATTTCCAGCTCTGGCCATTTCAGGAGCAACACTCCCCACATACCGCGTGAGGGGAAATGTCAAATAAATCTATTTGGGTGTTGATCTAGATGTCAGCAACAATTAAAACACTGAGGAAAGTCTGTTCTTAGCGCTCCCGAAGACTGAATTAAATAAATTACATGTGAGTGAGTGCGATGGCAATAATCCCCCTCCCCTCAGTCTGGGGCTTGCAAAACCGGTAATAAAACACGGCTAAAAATATTCAGGAAAGCCACGCTCGGGTAAAGTGAGACAGGTGAGAGCAGAGCCGAAAATAGCTTTTCCCTTTGCTCCCAGCACGCTCACAGCTCAGGCGGCATTTCTGCGCTCCGGGGAAGCTGGATTTGACTCCCCACCCCCCCAGAAATCCCCTCGGAGGGGTGTAACAGAGCGATCCATCCTCCCCGGCCCCAGGCACAGCAGGGTTTGGCCATCAGAGAAATCCCCTCCAAGCAAGGGGTTCGGATGCCGGGTGACGGCCGTGGCAGTTCCTCATCCTTTCTGGCTTTCTTCTGCTTTGTGTTGAGTTAACGGTTATGGTGCCGGAGGAGAAAACATCATGTTTTAGCAATGAGGTCCCCAGTGAGGCTGTTTAAAAATTAATTAGTGACGTGCAACATATTAGCGATGAATAGTAATTTTAGCTTTTGAGCCTACTTCATCGCCTTCTACACCGCTCTTATTCCAGCTTTTCTATGGTCTTCCCAGCCAACCAGGACCTCATACGGCAGGTACCCAAGAAATTGTTGCCCGTGCCTCCTGGAAATACCCCTCTCAACACCAAACACACCCACCATATGTTTTCTGTGGAGCTTTGAAGTAAGTTACGGTCATGGTTGCTGAGCTGGCCAGAAGGTAGGAACCTGCTCTGCTCAACGGCGCAGGTTCCCATCATTCCAAAACTGCAGTCATCCAAGGGCACGAGCCCGGCTAGCCCCCTCATGGCTCCTATGCAAGGTGGGCGTTGGGGTATGGAGGAGGTTCTGGGTCCTGGCTTTGTCCAGGATGGAGGACAGAGAACCTCTATGGGTGGAGATCCCCTAACCCTGAAGATGGAGAACCTTCAAGGATGGAGATCACCCAACTGTGATGATGGAGACTCTCTGAGGAGGGAGACCCTCCATAACCAAGGATGGAGATCTGCCAACCCCAAGGATGAAGATTCTCCCCAACCCCAAGGAAGGAGATCCCCACAACCCAAAGATGGAGACCCCACCACATCTGAAAGTGAAGATGCCCCAGTCTCAAGGATGTAGCTTCACAAACCACAAGGATGGAGATCCTCCTAAAGTCAAGGATGGGAATCCCCCCAACCCCAAGGTTGGGGGTCCCCCAAACCCACAGGTGGAGATCTCTAAAACCAAAGGATGGAGACCCTCAAACCTGGAGGATGGAGATCCTCCTAATGCCAAGTACAAGGATCCCACCACCACCCCTGAGGAAGTAGATCCCCAAATGCCAAGAACCCTTTCAACCCTGAGACAGGAGATGCCCCAAACTCCAGGGATGGAGATCCCCCAACCCGAGAATGGAGACCTTCCAAGGAGAGGAAGATCCCCTCCAGCCATGAGGAAGAAGATCCCCCCAAAACCCAGAGACGGAGACCCTCCCTTCCTCAAGCCCAAGGAGGGTGATCACCCCCTGGGACCTCACCGGTTGGATTCCTCACCCCACAGCTCCACTGGGCAGGACCCGGGGGCATCACCCTGATCCAGCAATGGCCACCCCACCCCCCGAAAAGAGACACCAACCCGCTCCTTCGGGCAGCGAGCGCAGGCGGCGGGGACCAAGGAGCCTTCGCCGCGTCGGCCGCCTTCAGGTGGACGGCGAAAGCGAAGGGGAATTTGCGGGGACATCTGGAATATGTTAATTTTACAGCATGTTTCATATCACAGGCAGGTACTTTGAAGCAGTTAAGTAGCAGCAGGGCAGCACGTCCCCATGGGTGGGCTGCGGTTTGCGCTTTCAGCCCGAGCCGCCCCGGCATGACAAAGGGGCCGGGGAGACTGGAGCTGACGTTTTCCAAACACGGTTTTGTGCCTCTGGGGGCAAATCCAGCATGAAATGAAAACCCAGAAGGCCAAAAAAAAAAACCAAACCCAAAAGCAACCAACCCCCAGGTCTAAGTGACCTAGTTGGGCCCCGCATCAGGCTATTAACAGTCCCATCACAAATTGTAAATGGCTGAGATAAATTAAACGGCTTAGCAGCTGTGAGGAAAGGCCCTTCTGAAGATTCATTTGTTTCACGGAAAAGAAATGAAGTCGGGAATTTAAAATCTTTTCCAGCGGCTCAACTCAGACGCCCTGCCAAAGTCCACATGTTGCCGCTGGCGCAGCCCCGGGACGCAGCCGGCCTCCGCAAGGAAAAAGTCCTCCACCAGCAGCGGAAAGCACCGGGATGCAGGCCTGCTCCCGTTAGCGCACCGCTAACGAAGCTGCGCCTCCTCCCAGCAAACCTCTTCAAAGCTTCCAGCGAGGAAGAAAGTCTGAAAAGGGGAAGATTTGACCCAAAACGCCCCCACGGGGAGGGAAAGCCGGCGACGGAGCTGCGGTTCCGAAACGGGGACAGGAACGCAGGGAGGGCTGGGAGGAGAGCAAGAAGCTGGGGTTGCACCCCTGGGCGCAGTGAGGTGCGGTGATTGACCCCCCCAGATGCAGTGAGCCGCAGTGATTTACCCATGCGCGCAGTGAGCTGCAGTGATTCACTCCCAAACGCACCGAGCTGCAACGATTCACCCCAGGAGCAGGGAATTGCAGCGATTTGCCCCAAAAGCAGCGAGCTGCAGTGATTTAACCCCAGAAGCAGTGAGCCATAGTGATTTGCCCCCAAAAGCATTAACCCCAGATGCAAGAAGACGCAGTGATTTGCCCCCAAAAGCAGAGAGCCGCTGTGGTTTACCCACACATGCAGTACGTTGCAGTGATTCACCCCAGAAGCAGTGAGTCGCAGTGATTTTCCCCGAAAGGCAACACCCCTAGATGCAATAAGACGCAGTGATTTGCCCCCCAAAACAGTGAGCCGCAGTGATTTGCCCCCCAAAACAGTGAGCTGCAGTGATTTGCTCCCCAAAACAGTGAGCTGCAGTGATTTGCCCCCAGATGCAACCAGCTGCAGTGATTTAGCCCCAGAAGCAGTGAGCCGCAGCGATTTGCCCCCAAAAGCAACACCCCCAGATGCAACAAGATGCAGTGATTTGCCCTCAAAAGCAATGAGCCGCAGTGATTTAACCCCAGAAGCAGTGAGCCGCAGTGATTTTCTCCGAAAAGCAACGCCCCAGATGCAATAAGATGCAGTAATTTGCCCCCGAAAGCAGTGAGCTGCAGTGATTCGCCCCCAGATGCAACGAGCTGCAATGATTTAGCCCCAGAAGCAGTGAGCCGCAGTGATTTATCCATACACGCAGTGAGCTGCAGTGATTCACCCCCAAATACAGTAAGCCACAGCGATTCACCTCAGAAGCAGGCAATTGCAGTGATTTAATCCCAGAAGCAGTGAGGCGCAGTGATTTGCCTCCAAAAGCAGTGAGCTGCAGTGATTTGCCCCCAAAAGCATCACCCCAGATGCAACGAAATGCAGTGATTTGCCCCCAAAAGCAGTGAGCCACTGTGACTTGCCCCCAGATTCAATGAGCTGCAATGATTTAGCCCCAGAAGCAGTGAGCTGCAGTGATTTAGCCCCAGAAGCAGTGAGCCGCAGTGATTTACCCACACATGCAGTAAGTTGCGGTGATTCACTCCCAAATACAGTGAGCTGCAGTGATCCACCCTAGAAGCAGGGAATTGCAGTGATTTAACCCCCGAAGCAGTGAGCTGCAGTGATTTGCCCCCAATAGCATCACCCCCAGATGCAATAAGATGCAGTGATTTGCCCCCAAAAGCAGTGAGCCGCAGTGATTTGCCCCCAGATGCAATGAGCTACAATGATTTAGCCTCAGCAGCAGTGAGCTGCAGTGACTTAACTCCAGAAGCAGTGAGCCGCAGTGATTTGCCTCCACAAGCAGTGAGCTGCAGTGATTTGTCCCAAAAAGCATCACCCCTCAGTGCAATAAGATGCAGTGATTTGCCCCCAAAGGCAGTGAGCTGCTGTGATTCGCCCCCAGATGAAACGAGCCACAATGATTTACCCCCAAATACAGTGACCCGCAGTGATTCACCCCAGAAGCAGGGAACTGCAGTGATTTAACCCCAGAAGCAGTGAGACGCAGTGATTTGTCGCCAAAAGCAACACCGCCAGATGCAATAAGATGCAGTGATTTGCCCCCAAAAGCAGTGAGCCGCAGTGATTTACCCCAGGTGCAGCACACCCCAGTGATTTACCTGATGGCTCCCCACAAACCTCCCCACTTCCCTAACGCTTCCAGGCAGGGAAACAGCGGGGCCAAGCTGCGCTCACTGCAGATGCCCTTTCTCCAGTGTTAACACATGAAATTAATGTGCTAAATCCCCGTCGTGTTCGGAGGCTTCCCTGGCAAAGATCTGCTCCCCATCCGCCTCCCTTCTAGGCTCATGAAAAATTGAGGGGTTTTTTCACCTTCAGACACTGTATCGCAGGCGGCAGCATCTCAAAACCCCTTTTAGTGAAAGTTCGGAGGTATGAAAGATGCAAAATGCCCCTAAATTATTCACACGGTGTTTCAATCAAAGCCCCACACTGGGATAAAGGGAAGGATCTGGTGACAGAGCCACGACCCTAGGATGTCTGCTCGCCTCTGTTCGGCTGGAAAAACCCTTTCATGTATTTACTGAGGGGAAGGGAATAGTGGTGAGGATAAAATAAAAGGGTTTCCCCCATCCAGAAAAGGGCTGGCGAGCGAGGAAACGCAAGGAGCACCCATTTTCCAGGTGTATCCAACCAGAGCAACCCCGTTGCATTTGCCCTTTGGATACACTAAAGCTTTCCAAAACTTTTACAGGACCCGAGAAGCAAAAAGTGGGGCACGGGAAGAGAAATCGTAAACCAAGAAGCCGCACCCCAGCAAGAAGGGATAGAAGCAACAAAAAAGAAAAAGGTGAAAAATGAATAAGAAACTCGGAAGTGATTTTGCATTTCAAATACGGGAGGTTTTCAAAAAGGAAAAACCCTGGAAGATCTTTCTTCTTCCAGTTTCTCTTCTCTGCTTTGCTTCTTTCTGTTTCATTGAGCATCCAGGTGCTCCCAAGCTGGGATTTCCTTTCCTCCAGCTCCTACTCGGGGCAAAACCTCAACAACCCAGCGCAAAAAAAAAAACAAACCAACCCAGAAAGTAGGACACCGAGCCCCGCTCAATCCAAACTCAGCTTGATGCTCACTAATTACCCGGTAATAGTATTTATACACTGCTGGCACGCTCAGAAATGCAGCTCCTAATAACCGAGGGCCGCATCAATATTAATGTCCCGGTTTGACTCCCGATACCCGGGGACCGATGAGAGACAAAGAAACATCGCAGCAAAGTGAAAAGAAGGGCAGAAAATGAATTTTAAAAGTATTTTTTTCTGTGCTTGGCAGGAAGGGAGTGCTCGAGATCAAATGAGGGGATCCCCCCTTGGCGTGTAACAGCAATAGAAACAAATATAAATTGTTCAGCTGCCATCTCTGGGGCACAAGATCTTCCAGTCGCAGAAAATTTGTCACCATCCTTAAGTCCTTCCCCAAACTTTCCCCATAGATAGGAGCAGGCTGGAAAAACTCTTCCATTCTTGTTACGGGAGTAGATTTCTAAAATTCGGGGCTTTCCCCTTACCCGAGTTACGCTGAGATCATCGGCTTCAAATATTCATCCCTGCGAACTTGGCTGCTCATGCAAAACCCCGGGCTTCGGGTTGGCTCAGCAAGAAATGCCGCTTGAAACGACCTCCTGAGAAGCATTTTTGTTTCCCAGTGGTGCTTCAATCCTCACGGAAAAACGGAGCATATCCCCCAAAATTCACCAATATTACACTGCACGTGAATACGCACCTTAGTATTTGCAGAAACGCGGCTACACGGGGCACGGCACGGGTTGTGAACATGCCCTAGCGCCACTCCATAATTCGATTAAAAACCTCTTTTCTTAATAATTCCTAGGCAGAGGCGCTTGGCACAACGGGAGCATTTAGGCAGAGTTTAAATGGAGTTAATAAACTATTAATAGCCTGCAGTAAGGCTGTGATAGATTGGAGCTGCGTGTGCTCCGCACGCCTCGGTACAAGGTGTTATTACCGACGTCTGCGCTCGGCGTGCGTCAAAAAAACCACGGAGGTCTTCCTTGAAGAACGCAGTTCCAGGGAATCAGATGTTTCTCGTGGAATGAGGCGTATTTCCAGGATTTCTTTCCATCAAAATGAAATCTGGTAATTTGAGAGTCAGTGTGGATGTAGCGCTTACCCCGCGGACGTAGCGTTTACTCCACGGAGCGCTGGGTGTGGTGTTAACCTGCATCGCTGATGTGTTAATGAGTGTTGATCTGTGGTTATTACTTATTAATATTCAAAGAAAATGAAGGAAAGCCATGAAGTTCACGTCTAGAAACTCAACATTAGAATGCTCCTAGATCGTCATCTTTCGGTGCTTTCATTTCCGTGGAAGTTGAGAATTTCCCTATTTTTAGTCAAATTCCAAGCAAGAAAATGGCACATTCTGGAAAGATCCTGAAAATCGATGATCTGCTTCCCAAAAGAAACATAGTTACGGAGCATTTACTGACACGGATTTACCTGAGCAGTTATTAAAACATAGCAATGAGTAACGCGTTGACCCTTCAGAGAAGAGACAACCCTGAGCTGATGACTACAACAGCAACAAGTAACGCCTTGACCCTTCAGAGAAAAGCCAACGCTGCGTTGATGACTACAATGGCAAAGAGTAACAACCTTGACCCTTCAGAGAGGACCCAACCCTGTGTTGATGACTACAACGGCAACGAGTAATGCCTTGACCCTTCAGAGAAGAACCATGCCAGCGTTGATGACTACAACAGCAATGAGTAACGCCTTCACCCTTCAGAGAAGACCCAACCCAGCGCTGACGACTACAACAGCAATGAGTAACACCTCGACCCTTCAGAGAAAAGCCAATGCTGCATTGATGACTACACTGGCAACGAGTAACACCTTGACCCTTCAGAGAAGAGCCAACCCTGCGCTGATGACCACGCTACATAGAAGCAGGACTCAAGACAGCTGCCCGAAGACTTCCATAAAAATCAAACGCTGATATAAAGTGATTTCAGATACTGCAAGAAATCCCCAGAAGAGACTATTTGCAACCTCATTTGGCAATCTGGGCTGGAAACACTGCTCTGCAGTTGTAGGATTGGCCATCAATTCTGTTCAGACTTGATAAGATCTTTCTGAAGAGCACAGATCTGAGTGACCCAGCACAGACAATGATTTTTTACATGGAAATTTTCCCAAAGCTTAAATCACCTCTTTACTAAATATTTCTTAGGTCCAACTTGTGGAAAGAGGCCATGAGCGCTGTTCCAAGAGAAGCGGTCTCTAATAAGAAGTCAGAGGGTAGAAATGAGCCCTTCTCAGGGAGAAAAGTGAGGATTGGCACCACTGAACAGAGGACCCAAAACCAAACCCTAAAAAAGGTTTCACCTTTGTTGGTGTGATGGAAGAAGAACCATGAGAAGAAGCAAAACCTTCTTCCAAATTCTCTGGCTGCAGGTGTTCATCACCTTTTGGGCATTCAGAAACACCATTTCTCCAACTAAAACCATGTCAAGCCACGAGAAAACCCTTCCTCACCACTTCCAACCATGACGAGTGAAAAGGGAGGGCCTTACCTCAACCCTTCCATCAGCACCAAAGAAAACATCCAAATCACCGCGACTTGCAAATCTGTCTCTGCCTTTCCCCCCTCCCGATGGCTGCTTTCCCTGTTCAAGACGCCCAAACCTGCCCAAAAACATGACCTACCAAAAAAATAACCAAAATCAAACCAGAAANGGAGCCAATTAATTAATTGGGANCTGATGCAAGTCAACACGCCGCACGATCAACTTGNCGTATGGCTGCCTATGCCAGACATGGCTGGTTTATCACTGCTCGATNTTGGNCCCTATTTTATTTACCACNAAATAGGAGCTGCAAGGACCGGATGAATAAAAGCNATTTTGAGGGTCGATGCAGCTTTTCGGCTCTCCATTGAGATATTATTGGCTGATCTCCTACACAGCTGCTCCCCGCTGAATAGGCGCATCCCACCTCCAACGCCGTTGGCCATCAACCAACGTGGGAATAAACACAAGTTGGCGGGTTTTTTTCAGTCGATGTGACTTACTCGGGGATTTTTATATTTTTGAGGGGAGGAATATGCAGTGATTTATCCAATATTGCAATTGGAGGGGGAAAAAAAACCTTCTTTGCCATCTCATCCCCACCAGAGTGGGCAGCCGGAGGGGGTCCAGTGTGGTGACCACCATCCCGCGCGCAGTAAAGTGGGTCGGGACTATCTAATAGCAAAACTGGGGGGAAATATTTGATTTCTGGAGCGATACAGGCTCCTTTTTCCAAAGCTCTAGTTCCGAACGGAGGAAAACACGACGTTTTGAAACGCCTCAGTGAAATTTGATTTTTGGTTTGAACCAACAGCTTCCCTCGGTGCCGTTCCAATGCTGTTTTAAGTTGAAATGCCAATTGGAAACTAACATTTGAAAATGTCAAAACATTTCGCGCTTGCAGACGGAGCTGATAGTTTGTTGCTTCCACATGTCCAAACAGAAAATGCTTTTGGAAATTTACTGTGAAAAAAAAAAAATTGAATATATATAGAGAGACAGAGAAAAAAAAAAATCAATGTTTTGACTTCTTGGAATGAAAACAAAGTTAAAATCGAATATTTCCTCCAGGATGCAAACGATATTTTCTGACAAGCTCTAATCACCGAAAAGTAATCGGAACCGAGTGTTTGCTACCACACTTTGTTAGAGCTTCATGGGAAGAGCAGAGAAACAGGGATTTTCTGTTAGCGTGGGCTCTCTGACCCCTTTTTTTTGCCAGTAATTCCCATATTTCCACAGCTTTTCTCCTTGATTATAACCCAACAGGATAAAATTAGGGTGCAGGAAGCCCCTTCCACTATCCAGAACCATCTCCAATGCAACAAATTTCCTTAATAGTGGGGAAAAAGCCCGGAAAAGAGACGTTTTTTTCTCCTCTAGAAGAAGGAACATTTGATTTTGGGGGATTTTCCCTGTATTTTGCACAAAGATCCCCTCACCCCCATCATGTGGGGGGATTTTGGGGGGGAGGGAAATAGCACTGGGAGTTTGTTCTGGCGCTCAGCGCCAGCTGCCAGGAGCACATGCATGGAGTGGGGGTTTATCTAATATAAATGTAATTTTCCAGTGACCTCACCTTTTAAATTCCCTCCTTGGCCATGCGTTGCCAAAAAAAGGAAATTCAAAAAAAGGAAAAAAAATCAAAAAATGAAAAAAAAAAAGAAAAGCAATCCAGTTGCAGTAAAAAAAAAAAAAGTTTGACTGATTTTTCTGGTTCCAGGAGCGAGGTGTGAAAATGCCACGTCGCAAAATGGGGTGAAAAACGGTGGGTTTGGAGCCGTCGCTGGGCTGTGAAGGAAATTCTTCATCCCGAAGCTTGCAGCTCCATCATCCTCGACGGAGGAGTTCGGCCGCCCTCCCGTCACCTTTGCATCTCCCCGAAATTTCTCTTTTTCTCTCTTTTTTTTTTTTTATCCTAGCCCGGGCTGCAGCCCCGCGCAGGGAATAAGCGCAATTATCTCGTCTCGCCACATTTTTCCAGCCCTGCCCGAGGTTTAATTAAAGCCAAGCGAAAAACACAGAGGAGCAGCGCTTCGTTCCGATATCGCCCCACTGCATGCGGCGGAGGGGGGGGGGGGGGG
>Ga0065711_1006801_pt1 | contig 16387 bp, 12 predicted proteins | sample Hoacrofraction12_FD_59098 | JGI IMG/M metagenome (GOLD analysis project Ga0065711, IMG submission 59098) | Hoatzin crop microbial communities from Cojedes, Venezuela - Epithelial fraction 12 v2 (version 2) | ecosystem: Host-associated > Birds > Digestive system > Esophagus > Crop | place...
GTCCAGGCGGGTCTTGAATATCTCCAGAGAAGGAGACTCCACAACCTCCCTGGGCAGCCTGTTCCAGGGCTCCGTCACCCTCAGAGGGAAGAAGTTCTTCCTCATGTTCAGATGGAACTTCCTGTGCTTCCGTTTGTGCCCATTGCCCCTTGTCCTGTCACTAGGCACCACTGAAAAGAGTCTGGCCCCATCCTCCTGACACCCACCCTTGAGATTTTTATAAGCATTTATCAGGTCCCCTCTCAGCCTTCTCTTCTTCAGGCTAAACAAGCCCAGCTCCCTCAGCCTTTCCTCGTAGGAGAGATGCTCCAGTCCCCTCATGATCCTCATAGCCCTCCGCTGGACTCTCTCCAGTAGCTCCTCAAGCCACTCAGGAGGGATGCCAAGACAGGCAGTGACCGCTCTTGTTTCCACCTCTTTTCCAAATGGGCATCTCTTCCACGAGCTGGATCCCCTGGCTCCCAGCCCTGCTCCGACATGGGACTGGCAGACTGCTGCGCACCTGTTCCAGGGGGATTAGCCACCGGTGACAGCCCATACCCGGAATTTCCTCCACATGTGCTGGTACCCTTCAACAAATGAGTCAGAACCATTTGACTTCAGAGCTTGTTATAGTTGTTGTTGTTAAGGGTAATGATAATCTTCCTAATACAGTCTAGTTCTTAATCCCTCATACTTCATGGTTTGCCGTTGGTTGAAGAAGAAGAAACCACGCTGCTCTTCACTCCAATCCCTGTCTGCTTTGCCAGCATAGCAAAACGTGGGTAAGCTTTTACAATCATCTGTCATTGCATTGGAAAGCAAGTGTTGTCTGGTGGATAAGATGCCAGGCTGAGTCCAGAATTGACTCCGCTAATGAATTCACCATTGGGAAATCTAGGACTCTATTACTTCCTCTGCTGCTTTGATTTGCCTACCGACAAATACATTCATTTGAGAATTCAGTAAACAGCTCATGCTGAAAATCAAGCATGCCAGGACTGGTTTGCAGAACTGGGCTTTACATTAAGTTTTCTAGTCCAAAGAATCAAATATTGTCTGGATTGTATTCACATATGTTGATATGCACCATATACGATTATGGTGCTAATTGATTATAAAAATAATACACGCTTTTTTTTTCTCTTTTGTCCACTGCTTACAGGCCTTTATGCCATTGCAGTAGAAAACAGTTTTTGATATAAATAATTTACTTTATTATTCTTGAAAACTGTGTCCATATAGCTGAGGGAATAAATGTCCTAACTTTGATTCCACCTAAGTTCTTTTTTTGTTTTGTTTTTTTTCCTCTTTTCTTTTTCCTTTCTACAAATACGTAAAAAGAATCTGGCACTTCCTGCTATGCCCTAAGCACAAATTTAGTTCCTGGTATATCCACCCTAACATATTCAGGAAGGAAGGAATGAGCTCTCTCAGGCTGTGGTGCTTTTACAGTGGCTGCAGTAGCTGTAGCTCAAACTGTCCGTAAGTGAAAAATACTCGATGAATTGTGTAATGTTTGATCTCTGGGAGTAATAAGGAAGAGGCCCATTCATAGGTGAGAATAATACGCTTGGACTAGCATTGTGCAATACAGTGAAGCAGAGAAACCTTCCTGCATAGAGGAGACTACCATCTGCTAGAATTAAACAAAGTATTCATACCAGCCACAAAATGCACTGAATAAAAAGATTTTTTTTTTTTTCTAAAATAAACCCCTCTGTTTTCTGGCTAGGATAAAGTGAGATTGATTACATATCACTTGTAAAAGGTGGATTTTGTGAATGAGGAGGATGTTCAGTGCTCTAGAGAAGAAGGATTTTCAAGGGAAGGGTGATAAGATAAAGATTTGTCCGAAACAGGACTGGGAAGCGGCTAAGTGGGAACCACGAGCTGAGTGTGTGGGTGGGAAGCAGGCAAGAGTTCATTTCACCCAACATTAAGAACACAAAAAAGGCGCGGGTGTGGGGCAGATTTCTGTATCTTAGTCTGCTTAAAATTAAATGACCTGTTGATTTAAATTCTGGAAGGTATTAAAACTGTGTTCATTGGGCTTTTAATGTACATTTGTCAACGAGTTTGTTGTGAGTAGTTTGTATCTGTCCTTTCTTGTAATTGCTTTCTTTACCTCACCAAAAAAATCCAAGAAGTAACACAACCAACCTGATTCATCCCTCAATTCAGTAAGATTCTGCTCGATTTAGATCCAGCTACTTTGCTTTAAAGACACCACCTATTAGTTTTAAGCAGCACACTGTAGGGCTGCGCTGGCTTTCACCTGCTAGCAGAGACAGGTCCAACATACCCTCCCACCACAGATAAGGCTTCTCCCAGCCCCTGCGACAAGCGGATGTTAGGACAGAATAGTACAGAACAGATTACACTGCTGGTGCGGGAGGAAAACAGAGCTGCCTGGTAAAGCAGCCTTTTGTGTAGCGTATCGGAATCGAGCTCTGGCCCTGTTTTGCCATACATGAGCTGTTTAAATAAACATTTCCTGAAACTTTTAGTAAGCAGTTCGGTTTATGCTTTAACTTATTAACATGCTGTTCTCTTTGCTATAAAAATGTCTGTAATCAAGAGAGATTTCTGAGTGACAGAGTGGATTTGTGAAAACATCCGCATAATGTTTTTCCACTTGCTTTCAGCCCCGCTCTTGGATTTGCTGGCTGAGACAATGTTTGGAGTAAAGTCACGTGATCAATCTGCATTTTCTTGCAGTCTTCCTGAGCTGTTGCACCACTCTTTTTCATGCTAGGTATTCTGTTGATCTATAGATCTAAGCTGCTTCTTTTAAGGGTAATAAATCAAAATTATACAGTGTTTAGGATTTCAGTCAGGGAGATTATGTCAGAATTAGAACATTCCTGAGTGAAGGTCATATAAATCAATCCTTCCGTTATTCCATTTTCAGTTTCATTGTAATGAACAGTACCCTGCTTGCAGTGAGAAAGCTTATGGCGCTAGAATACTGATAAGATGATATTGCATTCAGAGTACATTTTCCGCTATTGGATGAAATCTGCAATGCGATATGTGACATATATGCAAGGGTCTGTGTTGAAAAGCCTTGAAATTGTCAAGTTATAACATTCTAGGGATGAGGTTCGTTTGCAACATCATTGAATCATCTTTATTGCAGAAAGAATTTTAATGAACAAAGTAGTAACAAAGGTCTTGCAATAAAAATGTAAAAGGAAAACATATCCGTCTTTCAAAGCTATCATATTCAATAAGTTAATGGTATATTGTTGTGCATTACACTGGGGTGTGATTTTTACCTGGTAGTAATGCCTAACAATTAATATCACTTTTCACACTTGAAATACTTGACAAGTGATCTTGCTCATAATTACATAACGTAGCTAAGTAGCCATTTTAATTGCTTGTGAAATTGCAACACTGAGAAGTAAGGAACTTGGGACTGGGATCAGACTGATGGGATTTGGTGTATGCTGCTGATTATTCAGGTTGTTGTCTAAATTCACTGATCATTCACACATACAACCTATAAATACTTCCTAACGTAGATATTGAACCTGTGCTCGCAGTACAGTATAAAGCAAATTATTACCCTTTGAACACACTCCTACTCACTTTACCCTGGGGCAACAGCTAAAGCATGTGTACCTGGATTTATTTATTTACTATACACAGCCCTCCACTGCCATGCCAATACACCAGGGCCAGTATATTTCAGCCTGTTTGCTGGCTTTTACTCCTCTTTCACTGCCTCTGCCTTTCCCACCAGCTTCCCCCTGGGTTAGGCATATTTGGGTACCACCCAGCCCTGACCTGCATGTGGCTTACTCCAGTTTCTGTGCACTGCTGCCCTGTGCAGAGGTGCAGCTGGAGGCTGCCGGGTGGGGGAGACGAGGAAGAGGAGGAGGAGGAGGAGGAGGAGGAGGAGCTCTCCAGGGTTCTGCTCAACCTCAGGTGCAGGGATCTGGGGAGAAATACCTCAAATCTGCCCTTGGATCCCACCAGCTTGAATCAGCTTGCAGAAATGAGGACACGCCCAATGGCTGTAGAGGGCAAGCAATGCACCAAACTGGTAAAGGCTCTCCATTGCAAGGTTAAAGATGGAAATGGGACTTCTGGCAATTCCTCATCTACCTGCCTGCATTGTGATGTTCTGAGTAGCGCCCTGAGTGTGGAGCTTGCAGTCCACCACGTCGGGTTTCTGGAAGGACAGTAGACCAATGGAGGTGTGCACAATGGCTGCACTGGAGGAGACGGTTGAGGAGGAGGTGGCAGAGTTTCAGGAGCGATGGTGAAGCGGTGAGCTCACCAGAAGTGGGCCTGCAGCTGATGGGTTCATCTTCTGAGGCTCCATTCAGGAGTGATCTCATGGTGCTGGGAATTGCAGGATAGTCCTGAAGCAAGGTGGAACATATTTTTTAAACAAAATGTTTAACAGGAATTTTTAAGGAGGTGGCTTAAACATTATCTTTCTTGTTGTACTGGAAATCGAACAGCCTCACCTTTTTATCGGCAGCTTCAGCTGGGACATCTGAAAGTGTCAGCCTCTCCACGCTACCTGATAGATTGATTGATTTGACTCGGGCTGCGCAGTCAGGGAAAACATTTGCAGAGTTTTTACACTGCACTGAGCCTGCTGTTCTGGAGTGTAAGAACTGAGGGATGACAAGCTTAAGACAAAACACAAGGACCACAAAGATCGGTGATGATAACCATGTGAAAAATAGAACCAGAAGGAATGGGGGAAAGATAAAGGGGCACAATAAGAAGTGCACCGGGATATTATGCAGCTCTTCAGGAAACAATCACAGATGTTAAGTAGCTCATTAGGGAGGAACAAATCTCTCCAAACCCTAATACTAGACCTGGCCAACTCCAGCGTGAATGCAAGCGTGGGTACATGAGCGCGGGTTGTGTGTGCCTCTGCAGTGCGGAGGCTCAAAGGCAGGTTTGCCACACGCACACATGCACATGAGCTGGGACACAGCAATATTACAAGTAACCTTGGTGACAGAGGCAAGACTGAAACACGCAGATTCATAGCTCCCAGCTCTGTGCTCAGACCACTAGACTACCTTCTGTGTTTCTGTATCAGCAGCGATGAAATACAACAGTCGCTGCTGCAGGCAGAGTAGGCTAATGGCAGCATCACTCCACGCTTGCCCTATTTCTCATACTCTTTCCCTAACCACTCGTTTCTGACTATGACCAGAGGCTGGATAAAGGGACTCAAAGACCTTTGGTTTAGCCCAGTGCAGTTGTTCTAGTTTCCGTGATGCCAAATGAAGCCCTCATCCAACCTAAATAAAGAACAGGATGTGGCACTGTAAGTTTCTTTGTTTACAGCGTCTTAATAAATTCTAGAACAAATGTACTCAATTTGGAAGCAAAAGAACATTTTCTTACTGTCAGCTCTACAAGCTGGTCTTGAAAGCTGATAGTCACTGGATTCTTTTTTTCCTGTACATCAATGCAAGTAAAGCTCTGGAGACAAAATCCGTAAATTTCTTCTGCAGTACCTGCCTTCACATCCTGGCTCAGCGCTGTCTGCAATTCTTACCTTCAGCAGGTCTATGAAATGTCTCAGCTGAATAAAAATGTTGTTACTGATATAGGAGAAGGATTGGAATTCATTTCGTCTTTATTACAGTGAAATGAAATTAGTTATGCTGACATCTCAGTTATAAAAAGAACAAAAGCTACAATATTTTTTTACCCACGTAAGTAAAATGACTCTGTTGATAATCCTGATATGCTATATAGCAAAATTATTTTTGTATGATGCTCTTTCACAAAATAATGTAAATATATGGATTGCATAGGTGTCAGTAGGAGCAGAATTTGCTCAGAACATGATCTTATTTTGTTTTAGTTAAATTCCAGTTTATCTTAATTTCATTCATTCTCCTTGTGATACTTCAGTTTGCCATAATACAGACTCTGTTGGAATTCTAATTAGTGAATTTTGAGGAACACCATTACCACAGTGAATTGAGAAAAAGGTGAGTGCCTCCAGAAATCTGGAAAATACTTGAACTGGAGCAAAATGTCTTTTCTGTTGGTTTATTTAGATAATTCAAAGTTTTAAACAGAAAGATAACAGACAATGATTAATACAAAGCCTACTATCGCTCAAGAAATGTATTATTATCAAAGCCTGACCTAAGAATTTCTTTCAACCAGATCTGTCATTTTTCATTTGGACAATATTGGCTTGTTCATCTTCTTTTTGAAATGTGCTTAACCAGACAAAAAATCAGAGTACTCAGAGAAAGGAAACACCTTTGAGATTCATCCCTAATATATTTCCATTAATCTCAATGGAGTAACAGCAATAGTATCTAGCCTATACGCTCTGCAAAGGAGAGAAATGCACTTCCATAGACAAAAGGCATGGTCTGGTTAAATCAATTTCTATAGCATCTTGTCTCGACATATTTGAGAGCACTATCTTTCTCAATTAACGTCAGCTCTGCTCTGGGAGTACTCTTTGGTAGTTAACTGTTGCTGTTAGAGAGCTAACTTCAGATACAACACAGCTGGCTTATGTATTTTGCTGTTAATATTTTTGGTAATGGAACAACAAATGCAAAGTGAACAAACTACTAAGCAGAATGCAGAAGATTTTCCACCCAAATAAATCAACTTCAAAGATAAGAAAACCCAACTGTAAATTTCTTTTGACAGACTCCACATAGAAAAAGCCAATTAAAAACCTCAGGAACCCATTTAAGGTAGGTCTTATGGTTTTCTTTTTTTCAGATTTCTCAGTCTCCAGTGTACTGGGGGTTGTGCAAGTGCCTCTGTTCAAACACCACCAATCTCTAGAATATTTAATTTTAAATTAATTCTTGGGCAGCTTCTTTACTTTCATTTCCACTTACATCAAAGTCAAATAGAAAACCCTCAAACAGCCCAACTCCTCGCATAGCACAACCATGGAGGAGGAGCGGACAGAGGGTATCAAGAAAATGCTGACTGGATTTGTGAGAAAGATCATGGAGCAGAGAAGAAGAAAGCAAACTGAGGAAAGAAGGGCACAGAAAGTAAGTGCGAGGTGAATTTTGAATGCACGCCTCTTCATGCCTTGCCTTTCATAGTTAATTACCCACTAGAGGGAGATAAATTGTAACTTGTTGCCAGGTGGATTGTGGCAGAAGGTGGACTTTGTGAAGTCCAAAGAGGAAACGCTGTGGTAAGAAAGCCAGGGAAGACGCGACTTCCCTGCTTTGGTGGAGTTTCGTGCTGCAGAGTTCTGTGTAAGTTACCAACTGGACTGAAATCCCTTCCCTTTCTGACCTGGTTTTCGTTACACTTTTCCTCAAAAAATTCCCATCTCTATTAACCTGTTTGTTCTTTTGCTGGTGACAGAACACCTGGAGTTGTAAGGATGGCAGAAACAGTGTTGTGCTTATCTAGGACGACCTGAACTGCCGCAGACCCCCAGCATGGGGCGAGCCATCCACGCTTCAAGTCAAGTGCCTTGAGACCCCCCAACGGTGACGCTTCAGTCCACCTCAGGCACCTCCTTGGTTCCAATTTAGGACTCGCATCCTACGGTTTTCATTAGCTGCCCACGGATAATCATTTATGGTCTCTTATTCTCATGTCTATTTGTGCAGAATGGAGAAGGCTTTTAAAATTCAAAGCAGTCTCAGGTATGTCCTTTCCTCAGGGGAAACCAAGAAGGGAAGTAGTAATGGATGCTTGGAATTGGAAATCGGGCATAGGAAAAGTAGCTCTTACCCACTTGTGTCATTCCTGCTTTTGAATATCGGTGGTTTAGGGACTTCCTAACTTCCGAACCAGACATTGCATCTAGAAGAGCATGTGTCAGAGACTTCATTAAGCCTGTCTCCCTTGAATTTGTCTATTTTCTTTTTGAACATACTTATTTATATTTTGGAGTTTTAGAACATCCTGTGGCAATGAGTTCAAATGAAAACGTATTTCCTTCTGTTCTTTTTTGAACCCTGCTCCCTGATAAACTGATTGAATTAATATGGTATTATGAGCAGTGATAATAACCATTTTCTATTCACTTTCCTCCCACCTTCATTATTTTCCAGACCTCTATGCATCCCCTTCCTGTTGCAGCACAGAATGCAAGCCCCAGTCTGGCTCCTGTTTATATTAGGATTTTCGAATGATATGAGGGGCTTTTCAGAGTCAAGCTATTAGCAGTGACAACAGTCTTCTCTTAACTCTAACCTTGCCTCTCTGCATAAGAACTGTTGGATAAATAAGTACATAATGCAAACTCGGAAAAAGATGCATAATTATTTCCACACAGGAAGTTTGCACTTGATAGTTCGGTGTCACAGATAGAAATGACTAGTCTATGCTGTGAACTATGTCGGAGCCAAAGCAATTATCTAATGCCTGTGAATGCACAGGGTCAACTGTACTCTCTGCTACCATGCTTAATGCCAGAAAAGTTCACCAGCCATCAAAAACACTTCTTCCTCCCAAACTCCATGTCACTAGTTTCCAAAGTGGCCTGTGGTTATATCCTGCTCACCTTCAAACTCCCTCAAAAATAGTACAGGGGTTCTGGGCACTACTGGTTCAACAACCCCGGTTTAAGGATTACTGAAAATATGGCACAGCGCTGTTTCTCAGTACCCCGATCTGATCCTTAACACAAAGCAGGTCCATTAAATAGTGTATTTGCAAAAATCCAAATATAAGCAACACATTTGCATTGATCACCCACAGCGATACACAGAAATGAAAATAAATAGGGTGCGCAGGACATTTGCAGACCTGGGAGAGCAGCTGGCCGCGCTCTGTAAGAAAACTGGGCACAGGTGCTGGGACTGAGCCCAGGGCCCTGACTCCCAGCTGGCACGCTGAAAGAGGCTTCTCGCTCGGGGAGAGTTAGATGTCTGTTCCTTGGGAGGAGAGGCCTCGCAAAGGGGAGGAGGTTGTTCCCTTGGCACGACAGGAAAGCGCTGCTGGCTGAGCCAAAGGGGGACGGAGCCTTTTTTTTGATAGCTGTTGGGTGTATTTCCCCTTTCAGCTGTTGGATTAGTGATTAAAAAAGAAAATGATTGATTTATGTCATATTGGAATGAGCGTGGGGCTTGTCACCCCGACTGGTGAGCGGCCTCGCTCTAGCCAGCTGACGAACTGCTAGGTATTTGTGACCCCCAGCTAAGGCTTCAGTTCGTACACCAGGTTCCCTCCTGAAGTTGCTTTTGGAGGAGAGCACCGGGTCTGGGGGACTTTACTTCCCCTGGATACTGATCAAATCCAACGCTCTTTTGCGTCAACTTTTTATTTTCTTACACGTACATATAACTTGCTAACCACACTTCACACAATCACATAACCAGGATTAAAGCACGTAATGCGTTACTGAGAAAACAACTAATCGCTTTAAGGTACCAGGACGTTTGGGGGTGAATGCCTCCCAAGTCTGTCTCTAGGGAATACTATAACAGTAATAAAGTGAATAGAGGCCTAAGAGAGGCAGGAGAGAGGTTGCTGATTACATGGGAAAGCCTAGACAAAGCGTCTTCTGTTTCTGATGCCTGAAATTCAGCCGTGTAAGAAAAAGGCAGGATACTGGCAAAGCACCACTGGGATGTACTTGTGCTGATGGCTCTTTGTTATTTTTCTATAGCTTCACATCACATTTTACCAGGTATTTCCCCTCAAGATTCTCATATACTACAAATCAGTCCAAACCAAGTGTTGTCAACAGAGCTTCTACTTCACTTGCCTTGGAGGTTGCCATTCTTTCTGTGTCACAAGAACAAAGATAAAAATGTTAATTTTTAGGCCTTTCCAACACTTTTATGATATTATCTGGCAAGCACCAGGATTTGATTTTACAAATACATAACTGCACTTGCTCCTTTACCACTCCGTGTCTGTGAATGTCACTGATAGCAAAGGGACGTGGCATGCATATGCATGTGTAGGATTGGGGCCCAACAGCTTAGGTCCCACTGAGGTCAAGGCAGAGACATCCAGACAAACACTGATTTAGAAAATTTACAGTATAGAGGATGGTTGTAGAAAGGGAAAGCGCACTGACCATTCCAAAGGAACCAACTCCTTTTTAAAATCTCTTAATCTGCTTTTCATTATCTCTGTGGGGAGGCCTCTTGAGAAAAGCAGCTCTTTGACTTGAATAAAGGAGGGGCTGTGGGCTTGCATGCTGGAATGGGGAGGTCATTGTACAGCAGCACAGAAGATGGGAGTGTTAGTCAGGTCAAGAACAGGATAAAAAAGTGTGAGATCTGTGTTACAGGCTTGGTCTGGATTATGTAAGGTAGAAAGTTTAAATCTGAAAGGTAAACAAGAGCACGATTCACAGGTTGGAAAGACATATTCTGGTAGGGTCATTCAGGCTGATTGTTGGGGAAAAATATGGGCCAGGACTGATAAGATCAGCAGCAAAACCAGCAAGAAAGAGGCAACAACAGCTGAGGCCCAAGAGGGCTAAATTCTGCACCGGAATTTTAAGCATCAGGCTACAGCAAATCAATTTACCTATCTTCAATATCTTTCTTATTTATTCTTTTAACAAAAATGCTTAGTTCTGCTTCCCTCCTTAGAGGCATACAAAGCCAAATATGCCTGGGGGACAATGGGACTACACTGCATTTTGCCTGCTGCCAGGTCGTACAGCGGTGTGCATGCGCTGGTTGTGATCCTCTCCCCTCTAAACCAGTGCTTATCACAAGCAGCCTCAGCCTTGCCAAATCGCTAAAGAAAATTATATTATTGCCACTAAACTGGCCCTTAGAAGTAGCCCGTTGTTCTCCTGTTTACAATACAAAGGTAAAAATTCTCCTAAAATGGTGTGCTGACCTTCTGCTGTTTCTTTAATGGACACAAACTGAATGAAAGGTATCTCTGGTTTGCAGGGACCTCCTGTTTTTCCAGCGCTCCCGTAATACTGGCTGACTTCACCCGGAATCTGGAGTGGCGTAAGGAGTGCACGATCAGGTCTACAGAGTCCGGGATGGGGTGGGGGGAGGGCTTCCCTGGCCGCATGCGCTTCTCGGCTTGCTTTTTGGTGGGTTTATGAAAGCAGAGGTGGCAGCTTTAGGGCTTTTATTGACAGAAACACAACAGTTGGTCTTTTCTTAAAGACCTGACTCCGAGAGGCAGATGATGGCGTAAGATTGTTGGTTTTCTGTGTTTCTAATTGCAGACAGGAACTTGGAAACCTTACAGACTCAAAAAACCTGGAGGGAAAGAATAACTCATACTTTTAAAGCATGTCATTCATAAAATCAAATTGAGGGATTCGGAGGCATACAGGTTATCTTTAATACAAGACTGGTAATTTTGCAGCAAAATCTCAGACCTTCTCGTATCAGCTGGAACTAACAGGTGCATTTTTAACCCTAGAGACTCCTTTTGTCCTGTTTTTTCCCCTCTGCATTTCTCAATGTCTAAACCAGTTTGCTCGTTACAGCTACGCTCTTCCCTTTTCGCTATGTGTATAGCCTGAACGCTGCCTGCCCTCCCTCCTCTGCTTGATCCTGCCTTGGCCAGAACCTTCTAGCTTTTTCCCCCCATGTCCTCCTCCCGTCCTGCAGGCAGCAGCGCCCCAAAAACGCTGCTCTGTGCCATGATTCTGCATCTTTTCCGCCTGTTTGTTTCACGTAAGCTCCATCTGCTGGTTAAAACTAGAATCTGGGTGATTTTCACTTGGAACTGCAAATGTTACTTCTTCCTCAATTTGGGAAGATTTTCAAAATTATCTGTTTGTACTCCCCCAGCTGCGTTCTCCTCGTCTGCCTGCATGTCAAAGTTAATTCATGACAACCTAATATGTTATTTCGTATTGCTAATTTGGGCCAAGCCTATGCAGTCTTTTAAAATACCCCTTTTTGACTAGGATTTGAGCAGGTAATTATCCTTGGATCTGGAATGACTGTTTACAGCACGTTATTACTGTCAAGGAAATCTCTTTGCAGCTTTTCACCGCATTGTTTGAAAAGGCACCCAAGGCAGATTGTTTCTGCCGAGCCACTGCCGCTTGTTTTTGGCACGTTACAGACAGGAGTGAACTTGTGACCGGGACGTACATACAGAGCAAGTCTGGAATCCAGTGGCCACTTGAACTTCTACCTTCGGCTTGAACATTTACGGAGCAACAGGCTTCAGTATCCTGGGATCTTCTCCTAAAAATCTGTGATGATGAATGGCAGTATTTTTCAAAGAACTACTAATAATCTGTTGGTTTTCTCCCTCGAGTTGAAACTGACTGCAACTTGCTACACAGTAATGTCTTTTTTTTCCCCATTTCTTCAGATTTACACTGAACAGTGGTGAATAAAGATGAGGTTAATCCCATATTGTTAAATCTATTCAAGGAGACAACCTGGGGATTGCCATGGAAACAGATTCTACAGACTAAAAGCGTAATCCTGCTTTTAAATACTGTATATGGACCTGTACCACTACGTAGCTTTATAGGATCACGCTGTGTACACAGAGATGATGTTTCAGCAGAGAAATGGCAAACCTGTCTCCCGTCTCATCAAATGATAATTATGCTCCCACTCCTCCCGCTTACCGCCTGGAGCATGAAGCATTGCACCTCCTTCCCTTCCACCCACTGAATTTTATGTCCCCAGTCCCTTGGTGCCGCTGCTGCCAGCTCGGCTTGTCACCTGGGTCCAACGAGGAGCCGAGGCCGTGCCTGTGGAATGAACGGGGTGGTGCTGGCAGGAGTGCCATAGGCTTGGAACTGCTACACAGCCGCTTTCACAAGCCATAGGGCAACTGACCACAGGTCTGAAGTTGGGAGTGAGGGTCCTGTTATCCATCCTCCAAAAAACTCAACAGGATCTCAGAAGCGCTTCCTGTGACTTGGCCTCAGGGAAGGGGTGACAACCGTGGTGAGCGTGGAGGGGTGCCCCCTCCAACTGTGCAGGTATTTTTGGCAGGCCGCAGAGGAATCCTGTTCCCCATACATATCTGCCTGCCACCCACCAGCGCTCGTTAGCTGGTGAAGAGGGAAGGAGAAAGGGACAACAGCAGATGAGCATTCCATACAACTATTTACTATGGGAAATCTGTTGCGCTGTGAAGCAGAGATTTTCTGAAAGAGAATATTGCATATATAGCTAGTTACCTACCATTCTGCCCCCTGTTCATATTGACATTTGCCCCCCAATTTCTAGACAGAATTATCGGTTCGTCTGCTCCTTTTTCATGTCTATGCCAGTAATGCACAGACGCAGGCATATCCTGTGCTTTTATAGGTCTTCTGCACATACCTCTTTTAGACAAGCAGAACATTAGTGATTTTTTCATAACACTGGGCTATGCTCAAATATCAGTAAAATACATGTCTCGATATTCCCACAGACAGCAACAGGCATCACGGTTTCCTGTTAGTTGGAGTTTATTTTGCAATTGTTTAGACAACTCTCACCTTGCTTTTGCTTCTATTTAACATTCAGGGGAATTTTTTTTTATGTTTAATAGTAAATAATAATCCTAATTGTGTTTAAATATAAATAATACTTAATAATTTATTAATGACGTATTTTAATCATTCTCAGATCCTTATTAAATCCATCTAGAAAGAAGGGTTTGTATTTCCTCCTTTTAGTCTCTCATCCTATTCCTGCTAGAAAACACATCATTTTCAGCAAGATGGCTGACAGCTTTCCCAAACAACTTGATTGCTTTAAGAATCAGGTCTAAAATGGCCGTAGCAGTTTAAGGTTTTTAAATATAAACCCCTAGTAGTTATGTATATTGTGTTTATCCTGGGGATGAGTGTTTTCTTTGTGAACCTGTGGAGGGTTGGTCTGAAGGGACCGAAAGATGTTTTTCTTTAAAGCAAAAATTGACCTGCCTGGAAGGCCGATGTGTCACCTAGAGTCACCTAGGCCTTTGCATCTGGGAGCAATTTGTACAGCTACTTGAAAATTATTAATACTTCATCTTTTCTTAAGCGTTATTTCACAACGCTTGGTAAATGCACAAAATCAATTACTATTTTGAAACTGTATCCATTTAGGAAATTTTCAGAGAGTGTATTATCATTCCTTTTCATGTACTGTAGAAAATGATGTAACTTCCAGGTATAAACAATCCTGGAACAAAAGACTGTACAAAAACATAACGAATTCAGCTCTGAAAAGCCTCATGCATGTACATTGTCTGCCACCCTGAATACTAATGAATTTAATGAAACTATTGAAAGTCTGGTTACTTGTCTGCATAAACGTATTGAGACCTCTGTAATCATCTGTTTGCTGTCTGAAACCTCTTGTCAATAGTTTAATGACTTCAGAGCATATTATTCTTCTTGTATAGGCTTCATATAATGTTTCTACATAATTAAGCAGCTTTGTTAGAGGAACTGCCATTAGTTGCCCCATTTCATTTGGTTTTGTTATCAGCCAAGCAGAAAGAAAAAAGAATAACAAGAGAAGGCTACAAACCCAGTCTAGTGAGAGAAATGTGCAGATTGGGAAGATGGGGTTTTTTGTTGCTGCTGTTGTTTGTTTGTTTTAAGATTGCCATATTAACAGAGAGCACTATTGTTAAGTTGCACATTTTAATCAATTTTAACCATTTAAATGTCCTTACATATTTAAATACTCGTAAAGCTAACACAGCTGCCTAAAAATCTTGCAATATATTTGGGAGCCTAACACTTTAAAAGTAGCTCTAATAAGAAGTACATAAATAATAATACCAATTAATTTTTAATAGTCACTAAATTTAAACAACACTAGTGTTTCTGCAACCAACAGTCAAAAGATGTGAGAAAAGGGTGTCTTGATTTTTTGCTAAGATTTGGTCAATTGAATATTCCACCTTCACATATTCTTTTGAATTAAAAATGTAAGTAGTTTAACTTTAATCTGAATTTTTCATACTTAGAAGAAACTCTGAGGATTTTCTTTAAATACATAAAAGAACTTTAAAATATTACTAATTAATTTCCTGCATTTGCCAAGTCTCAAGCATGAAAGGATGAGTGCAGAAACATTTGCTTTTTCCTGCTATACGAGACGCTGTTTCAGTCATGTTTTGGGTCCAACCTGAAGCTTCTGCTACCCTTTCCATATAAAGTTAGACAGCACCTGTTTTCTCTGGGGCTTAGGTGGGTGTACAGGTGAACAAATGCTCAGCATTATAAATAAACTGTGAAATATAAGAGGTCGGAAATCACGGTATCCTTGTCCCTTTTGAGCCCTGTCCTTGAGGCAGCCATCTTGTTGACAGGGGTGTCAGCCATCTTGTTGAAAAACAGTTCCAGCAGCTTTTCCCTCATTTTTTTAAAACAAGGCAGGCATGAACACCCAAACCTCCTATACATAGTTTTTAAAATTTCACTATTCTCAGATTAAATTATAATTTCTGAAGTTTGATTCTGGTTATTCCCTGCATCTGTCTTTACATAAATTAAAAACTAAGCAAAATTAAGGGTTCTATTTAATATTATGTTAACTGAGTACTGAAATACTTGATAAAAGATCCTAATGCTGGTCAGGAGTAGACTGATATTTGAACAATTTGAAGTGCTTACTGTAGCCAAACTATTAACCAGCACTGGCAAAGCACACCTGTCAATTGACTAGTTTATGTATCAAAAATAGCTCCACAAGAAAGGTATTTTTTCTGTCACATCCTGAGGTCCACAAGCAACACACGCGCACACAGCAGAGCAGCTGCTGCCAAGCCATACCGAACACCAGCACAAACGCCAGAGCTCGGCCCCAAACGGGAGGGAACGTCCTTGCACACACGCCCTGCTGTTACTGTGCCTGAGGCTACGGGCACGCGCTGTTGGCCGCGCTGACCTAAACCGCTCCGGAGGGCCGGCAGGCGCCCTCGCAGTGCTGCCCCAGCGCACAGCGCCTGCGTGACCTTCCCGGCGCGGCCCCGCCGGCCCCGCGGGTGAACAAACGCCGCGCTGCCTCCGGGCCGGCTCCCGCAGCCTTCTGCAGCCCCGCTCCCCGCCACCGGGCTGCCTGAGGGAGGACTACACCTCCCGGCATGCACCGCGTCCCACCCCCCCGCCTAGCGGTGCGCTGCACCCTCTAGGACTACAGATCCCGGCATGCTGCGCGCCCCGCGCCCGCGGGCGGCTTACCGTGCGCCCCCGAGGACTACAGTTCCCGGCGTGCCCGGCTCGGCGGGGGCGGTGCTATGCAAATGTGGCCGGCGGTCGCGGCTCGGCGCTCCTGGGGATCGCAGCGCGGGGTCCGGGCGGCGGGACATGAGTAGGCCGCGAGTTCGCTGCCACCGTTAGCCTGCCGCCGCCCAGCCGCGCGCCAGCGCCAAGATGGCGTCCATGCTGCTACAGACCTGCGGCCGGCGGGCCTGCCGCCTGCCCCGAGCGCTGCGCCGCCGGCCCCAGCCGGGTGAGGCTCTCCGGCGGGAGGGAGGGAGGCGCAGCCGGCCCGGGGTGCGGTGCGGCCGTGCTGCC
>Ga0065711_1009211_pt1 | contig 16387 bp, 10 predicted proteins | sample Hoacrofraction12_FD_59098 | JGI IMG/M metagenome (GOLD analysis project Ga0065711, IMG submission 59098) | Hoatzin crop microbial communities from Cojedes, Venezuela - Epithelial fraction 12 v2 (version 2) | ecosystem: Host-associated > Birds > Digestive system > Esophagus > Crop | place...
GCAGGCTGCACAGCACCGCGGCCAGGCGGGGCTGGAATATCTCCAGAGAAGGAGACTCCACAGCCTCCCTGGGCAGCCTGGGCCAGGGCCCCGTCACCCTCAGAGGGAAGAAATTCTTCTGCGGGCAGATCCTTCCCGTGCCGTTGGCACTGCCCGCCTGAGAGCAGCTTGCCCCGCACATCTCCTCCCTGCTTGGCTTTATCAAACTTCAGGAAGGCTTCTCCTGGAGAAGAGGCCGCTCTCCCCGTGGCATCTGTCCCATCGCATGCCATCGGGAAGTTCATTTGTGTCATTAATGAAAAGAGCACGAGCTGCAGCTTAGGTACCAACCTTTCAGGATGATTATCTTAATGAAGAATTGTTCTTTTTTTAAGAAGTCTCGTTTTATAGGAGTTGCTGCATGCTACTGGGTAGCAGAAATGTTCCAGACCTGGGAGTGATGTCCGTGGCTCTCCAAAATGAGCCGCGTGGTTGGTAGGACAGCAGGGAGGTCTCCCGTGTTTGCGGGAAGGATTTGCTGCTTATCTATCTGTAACGGTGCAGTAGTTTGGCTACGGGGCGGATTCTGAAGTATCACTTAACATCAATCCATTTCCTTAAGATTGTTGATAACGTGGTTTGTATTTCACAACTAATAAATAGAATCCTCCCTCAGCCAAGTTCTTGCAACACCTACATTTTTTCCCCTAAAGTACTTATTTTGGAGTTCTGCAGTATCCTGGGTTTTGGAAAAATAGTGATTTCTCATTCTGCTTGGATTTTGTGATGGAGCTGCTGCTGGGTTTTTTTCGTTTCTGCCTATTCGTGTGTTTTTATGCTTGCTGTGGCCAGTACCACCAGGCTCGAAGTCACGTTGGAAGCTTACGCAGGTTGGTCCCCAGGCAGACCAGGGCACCAAGGTGAGTATTCCCAGAGGCAAACTGCTCAGAGTGAGAAATTTTTAAATTCTATGAATTTCTGGCAGGTTCCCAAAACCGTGTAGAGGGATCTGTGCTATCTAAGGCTCTACTACTGATTCGACTAACGCTTAGTTTTACAGCAATGTGTTTTGTGGCAGGGCTTATAGGTGGTTTCCCTTAGATGTTCAAAAATAACTGTGAGATTGAACAGAAATTTAACTTTTCAGATTTAATAATTCTTCAGTTCTTCCTCAGTTATGTTGGACTTTGGTCTTATACGGGGCACACAGAGTATTCTCTTTTTCATTTTTCAAAAGAGAAGTATAAATACACTTCAGGTTGTAGAAGAGACATTGAGGGCTGTACCCGTCATTCAGCAATACTGAGAGCAGAGGGAAAGACCAACTCCGACATAGGAAGAAAAGAAAATAGTGAAATACGAAGCTTTCTTAGTCAGGTACACTGCTGAATTATGTAAGTCAAAACCTGGAGATGAGTGAATTTTAGTTCAAATGTTGTGCCGTCGAACGCAGTGGGTAGGTGCGAACGGAGGACTCGGTGCCAGGTTTGATGCTGGGTGCAACGCTGGAGCAGGGAGGTGTCCGACCCCCTGGGCAGGGCTCTGTGCCTCCCCGGGGAGCGCAGCCGCAGGTGGGGTTTCTCACCGCTCATTGGATTCACCGCATGGAAGTTTTATTTTATTTTTCTTCTTTAGAGAAAAAAAGCAGAGAGATGTTGTAAGAGCACCCAAGGTTCACGGTGGCTGCTTACTGCAGGCTGTGAAATCACTGCTGTTATCTTGCAACCCTTTCACAGAGGAGAGACAAGTAAAAAGGTTTCTGACAGACAAACTAAAAACCAAATAGGTTTTTTTCCTTGAGATGAAAAGTCAAATGTAACAAGCGCATTTAATTTCTCCTCTTATAGCCGGCTTTTAATAAAAAGGCACCCTGCAATGGGAACAGATAATGTTTGTCTTATAAAACGTAACAGCCAGTTCCCGTTTTAAACACAGATCTGCTGGCTGGACTTTGTTGTGGGCTGAGAACTGACAAGTTTGCAGATGCTACAGCTTGTTGCCTAATCAGAGCCAGATGCTGCTCCTGGGCGGCTTTCTCACTGTCACCACATCGCTTACTGCAGCGAGCGGACAGCCAGTCATGACAGACCTTTTTGTGCCTGGTAGTCTCGCCATATTTATTTGTTATCTTGATTCTCTGTTTGTTTTTAATTTAAGGGGGTTTGCACTGGCCGGAGTTACAGAAGAGGGAGTGGGAGAGGTAATCTGAAAGAAGCTGATGTCCACTGGACATCTGTTTAAATTCAACAGTCAGACACAGAAAGAAGCCTGTGTGCCTTTAGTTCTCAGGAAATGGCCTGCAGCAAAATGAGAGTATTTGATTTGAGAATTCATTAGATAATTCTGTACGTTATACTTCAAATAATACATCGGCCTGAGAGAATGTTTTAAGTAAAATTAAACATTTCAGCGTGGCTGCAGCTGTTGTCAGGCTATTCCAGTGCAGAAGCGCAGGGAGGGTTTTTTGCCCCTTCTGAACTGCAAATGGAGTTCAATATTCTGTTTGCATTTTAAAAAAAGGTAGCAAAGGAATTTGGATTCTAGGAAGTAAAGGGCTATTTGCTGGAGATCGTTATTTGATCCAGCACCTTTTGCAGCAGACTTTCTCCCACTGAACAAAGTGCTCAGTACTGTGTGCTGTTGTTAGCAGTACCGTAGCTCCGTGCGTTGAATTGACTTGTTCCCATCTGCTCTGGAAATGGAAAGTTTGCAGCTCTTGTCGTCCGGCCGTGCGCATTGCAGTGTGCATTTCTTGGATTAAATACTGTGTGACAAGAAAAGGTGTTTGCCTCCCCAAGCCGAATGACGCCAGAAGTGTCATGTAGCATGTGTGGCTACCGAGATATTTGTTTTCGGAGCTGCTTTCACGTACGAAATTATCCTCGTGCTAAACCACGGCTATGTGAAACGTTTGGGAGTTGGAGTTGCTCCTGTTTACAGAGGGATCTGCTTTCTTTCTTTCTCTCTTAGAGAAACCTGTTATGCAGTGGGTAATAAAACTAAAAATAAAGATCAGAGCCAATGGAAACGCTGTAATGTTTCTCGGCAGAAGCATTAGAAACTACCCATAAACCATGAGGCATTCAAAAATTTGCACCCTATTACTGTGCCCTCCAGCCCCTCTGGAATCTCTTTTCTCGAACAGATTTTTTTTTTTTGATTCCCAACACCTCTGCACTTCTAGGTTGTGCTTCCAAGCCCCGATTGCTGACACCCTGCTTGTCCTCTGCCGGCGGCCAGGGGGGATTCGTGCTTGGTCCTTCACTGCTGCCACTTCTCGAGGGTGAGTTTGAACCATCAGCTCCCTGCTTTCCCTGAAGCACCGAGAAAGGCTGGCATACACGGTGGTTAATGAGTGGTTTGGGAGAAGCTTTGGCCTAATCTGTGCAGTGGAAAGTATTGGCGAACTCTGATTTATCTTACAATGAGGTCCTATTTATAGCTGTGAAGTTGTGCTTTCCCAGAGTGTGCACCTTCTGGTGTTGTGGGGTTTTCAGTTGGGTGCTTGCTTTGGGGTTTTTGTTTGCCTGGGGTTTGGGGTTTTTCTGCCATCATTTTATGCTACTGTCTTTCCTAGAAAGCTACTTCATTTCCAGGATTTATTTTCCCTCTGACATCTCAAATAGCGGATTTTTTTTTGTTTTTGTGTACATCTGGCTCCTAGCTGGAAGAATTTACAAAAAATCTCTGAGCCAGAATCCACTGTGAATCAGCTTCTGCTTCTTTCGCCCGCCCCTGTTGTTTAGCCAGCGACTGCTTTTGGCAGAGAGGCTCCACTTTTAAACAAACCTCATCTCTGGGGACGGCTGGCAGGAGCGAAGAAGGTTTGCAAACTCATCCTCCCCAAACAAACCCCCTCTCCCCTCGAAAAGTTAAATTAAGTCACCTCCTGAAGCTCTGCCCTCCCCTCCCAGCACCCTCTCAGCCCGCCAGCTCCCCAAGGGCCGAGGTTTTCTCTGGAGAACAATAAGCCATCTTCTCTTCTTTTGGTGCCTGTCCAGTGTGGAAAGAGAAAGATGAGGTCAAAGTGGCAGGCTGTACAGCTTTCTTTTGAGCCAAACAGATGGTGAAGGTTAAGTGACAGCTCTGTGACTGCCTCTTTTGAAGTAATTGGAGATAATTTGTATTTTGAATCAGAACTTGACCACTGTCAGAAGGGAAGAAGGTTAATATGTAAACGATTTTACATTAGCCCCTGTTCCTTGGGATTTTTGCTCTCTCCTACCCCCCCTTGGATTCTTGTTTCTCTAATCCTTGCTCCAGGCTATTGGTAAGATTGTCTTTGAGCTCGGTGTGACTCGTCCTAGGCTGCAGTTGTTATGAAAGCCAACAACAGCTTATTAAGGCTGGGGATAATCTCTACTACTGATGCATTGTTGCTTTCCTGCAGTCCAGTTCAGGTTATGCATTGGAAACAAGCTCTGGAAATGCAGTTTCTAACTGGAGAGGTTAGCAAAGAAATACACTAAATATATTCCCGTTTCTGAAACTCAACCCCATTTTGCAGATTATTTCATATGTTTAAGAAGCTCCCCCTCAACTTCTGTCGTGATCAACAACGCTAATTTGATTTTGCCTTCCTCCTGTCCCTTGCGATTTCTTTTTGGCCTTGAGCAGACTTCTGTTTATTCACTTAAAGTATAGAACGTACCATATGTGTTGTATTTGCTGGTGCTTTCCTGGTGGTGGGTGTACAATAATTCTGAAATATTTATTTCAAAGCAGTAAAGAGTAGCTGGCAAGTTGTGTTTCCTATTGATATAATAGTATAAACCATCTTGGCAATTCCACTCTGCTCCTATGTCTGGTTGTAAATACCACATGGAAGAGCGAGTGCTGATCAGCTGGGATTTCTTTACCCAGTCTTTTTTTTTTAAATGTGGAAACAGAAAAGAACTTGTAGGGAAAGAGCCCATAAAGTCTTCATCCTAACCGGCATCCCAGGGCCTTCGCATGTGTAAGGAAAACGGGCAACATTTTCACGCTTATTTAAATACTGCACCTTGCACATCTGTATTTCTCAGGTGACGAATTTTGATTTTTGGTGTAGCGGCTGGTAGCGACAGAAGCACCTGACTATGCTGTTTGGGAGATAGCTTGTGTCTTTTGGTGGACGAGTAGACTAATTATTTTGTCCTGGCCCCAAAGGATTTGTTCCGTGCAGAAGTCAGAGGCACTGGTGGAGAGGCAAGCAGAACAGTCAGTGGTATTCTTGTGCATTTAAGTGCTGTTTCCACAGAAGCACAGAAGGCAATATTGTATTTTATTCATATACATCAGGTTTATTATGAAACACTTTTTTTCACTAACGTGAAGAATAAAAAGGAGATATTGGTTTGTTATTTCTGCCTTTTTCTTAACCAGGCAAAGTAAAGAAATGGTTGCAAAACCTTTAGAAGCATTCAAGTACCTCAGTGACTTTCATCAGATGTTCTCTGTACAAGAAAAAGAAAAAAAAATCGTTCTATCTTTTTATTTTTACTTTGCTTTAATCTTATTTGATGATGTCTCAACAGGCTGGGACATGCTTTCTTGGATGGCAATTTCACTGCACCATATGTGTCTCTCACAAGATAGCAGAGTGAAATGAGTCTTGGCAGGAAGAGAACTAAACACATCGACAAAGAAAAGAAAAAATTTATTTACTTAACTCCCTGTTGCCTGCATACGTTTTTCCCTGGGACTGAGTCTGGTACAATGATTCGAAGTTGGTTTCTTATAAATGTGTGTCCGAAGCACAGGCCCGCGTTGAATCACCTTTTCTAGCCATCCACACTGTTTGTTTGTTTTTCTTGCAATCCTGATGTAAATGTTTCTGTACCTCACTGGTGACCAGGCTAAGAAAAAAAGAAAATCTGATTTTACCTGAGAATCTCTGTTGCTCGTGGTCTCAGAGAGAGAGCTGATCTTTATTTGGCTGCAAGAAGGACTCTGTCATTCTTGGGGGGGGGGAATCATTTAAAAAGATGAAATTCTTGACCTAGCAGGGCATTCTTCTGGTGAGCTCCAGGCCTGGCATTTAAACTCTGTGGTGAGTATCAGAGAAATTAGGGCAGGCTGTGAGCCCCACCGGGCTCCCAGTCAATGGAGGGGAGATCACAGATATTTATCTCGATCGCTAGAAGATTCTAGTTTGGGGTGATAAGTTTGGAAAATTTACCTGTGATGTATTTCAGAGTAAGGATGTTGAATATCGCTGGGTTGAAGTAGTGGAAGGTATGTTTGAATGCTAAAATCAATCAGCCAAGCAAGACGTACTGTGTTTGAACACGCTCGTAAGATAAATGTCATCCTGCTGCTCGGGCTGCGGCGACCTCTCTCTGGGGTGGCCGGTCCGTTACCGCGAGCACGAGAGTGTTTGGTGCCCGGTTCATAGCCACGGCTGCTTCGTTGCGACGTTGACTTCCCCACTCAGCCAAAAAAAGGGTTAACCAGCCATATTTTTTCCAGTGGGAATCTGCAGAAGTCCATTTATGACTCCATGTTCCAAAGGCGTTTGCAGCTGCGTTGGTTTGTGTTTACATTAGCGCTCAGGGACAACTTCAGAACCGTTGGCAAAATACGTATTTGTACAGTTGGATATTTAGGAAGAAAATCAATACAGGTTTTGCAATGACCTTGCTGGTTAGCATGAAAGTGTCTGGCGAAAATGATAACAGATGACCATGCAGGTGATTTGCAAAAGATAAAATAGAAAAGAAACAAGCAAGTTTAGTATGCTTAATGAAACTGCAATTAAAAACAATGGCGGGGTTATATACAATTTTAGACACTGTGAAAAGATAGGAAAGGGAGAAAAAAGGAATACTTGGAGGCGTCAGCAACTTACGGAAATTTGAGTTTTAGTACAGAATCATGGTGAGATTCACACGAGGTGCAGTAGACAGGTAATACGTGTGTGGGACTGGTGCGCGGGGCAGAACTGGCCGGAGAGCGGTTTACGAGTGCTGAGCTTGGCTGTGCTGAGGGCTCCTCGCTGGGTCTGGGCGAGGTAGGGGAAGGCGGGGAAGTTCTGCCCCTTAGCCATCGTCAAATTTTTATCCTTGAAGGTTTATTTCTTGTCAGTCCTGCTTCTGGACACGACAAGTAGCTTGTCAGTGCGTAAGGAAGGGATTTCCTGTGGAAGATGTGTATTAGTCAGGTAGACGTAAAAATAGTGATCATGTTGATGCAACTTTTAGGATTTTGTTACGTATTTAAAAACATTTTTCCTTTGCACTCCTTCTAAATGAACTGGTTAGAGATTTTTTTAATTCCTGTTTTTTTTTTTCACAGTATCTCTTTCTCCAAGGTTTTAGATATTTTATAATATATAAAGTGGCTATCACAGGGAGACCTAGATGATAGTTCTAATATAATTTCTGTGTAGATTCAAAGGTGAAAGTTCAGTTATGTCAAGTTAAATTTGCGAAAATTTTGTCTCCCTCATTCTGTGGACAGTAGAATGGAGATCCTTTAGGGCCAGTGTTTGTTCAAATACAAAATCGGATTTTGACCCTGCAGCGTTTCAGACCCCTGGAGCAGATACCGGTGGTCACTAAGCTCTGAAGGCGTGTTAACATTGCAGTTTGTGCGCCCGTCAGCTCTGGGCTCCGCTCCAGAACCTGGGCCGAGTGCTGGGCGGGCGACGGGAATGCCGGCGCTTTTCCAGAGGCTTCAGTGTCTGCGTAGTCGGCGCGTGCCCACAAAAGGAGACGATTCTGCCCCAGGCATTTTCCTAATTACACAAAATTCTTTCATAAGATTCACGACTGGCAATCAGTGTTGGGTTCAGGCTTTTTTCTGCGGTTTTTCCAGACTCCTTTGCTTGTCAGGTGCTCCGTAAACTCAGTGAGATTTTGTACGGGGCAGTATCTGCGATATTGGACCAGGAGGAAGCACAGGGCCCTGCTTGGTGTCGTAAGCTGTCCAGAAAGTAATAATTTCGTGCACTGTGACACCTTTCGGTGCCCACAGGTGACTGGCAGGTCAAGAACTCCTTTATGAAGGAGGCAATGAGCTATGTGAATAATGCATAGTCAGAAATTTTCACGAAAGCGTTGGGGAAACTTTGGGAAGCAAAGGGTGAGATGACTGGCTGCGAGTCAGGTACTGAGGAGCTTTTGTGTTTCTCATTAGCAAGGCAGTGTTCTGTTCCTATAAATGAAAATATTTATATAAAATATACCTACGTTGTATTACTAAATATTCGATGCTGGAATTGATCCATGCTGCTACCCCTATGCAGTTGCTTGAAATGGAAATGCAGAGAGCAAAGATGTGAGCGAAGCGGAGCACAAAGAGGAGCTATAGGTGAGGCTCCAAGCAATGATGCCGGCTCCCCTTTGACACTGGGATTCGGCATCTGTGGGCCCAGGGAAAAACACGGCGTTCCAGCCCTGATAAACAAGAGCTGTTAGATTTAATTGGTGAGGAAGGCTTTCTGCAAAAATAGGACTTTTTTTGTTTTTTTAAACTCTGCTTTTTCTTTTCACCTTCTGATATACTAAATTATTACTTATCTAGAGTCTGTGTGCCCTCGTGCCCTGAGAGCGTGCACTCATGGAGAATACCGGACAATTTATCTTATCTTAAAGTAACAGGTCCTACAGGGAAAAAGAATAGTTGGCGTTCTACTTAATTTTATATATTATTTTAGTCATAATGAAAAATAAAATAATAGAAAAAATCAAGAAATATTGTCACCTGTGTTTCTAAGAGGGCAGCTTTCAGATTGTAGGAGTGAGGCTGGCTCAGTCTGAATAAACGCAGAAATCATTTAGCAAATACCTTCGCATGGGTGGCAGGAAAAAATCCTTTTGTTTTCAGATTGATATGAATGCAACATTAACTAAGTTAGTACGAATTGCATCACAAAACTGTTGTGTCTTTTTAAGTGGCTTTTAAAATATATCTTTAGATTTGAGCAGGTTATACATATTAGAAAATGCATGAGTGACCAAAATGATGTTTCTTTTGTTGAAGGCTTTTAAGGTTTGTCTGAAAATACAAATCATATCTGAATAATCTGGATTATAGTTACGTATACTTTAGCTGTGTTGCTTTTTGTTGACTATTAGGTCAAAAGATAATCTCAGTGGTTTAAATGTTTTTTATTGATAAAGTACTTAGTATTAAAAGATAGGTTTTATTTGAATTTAATTTTAGACAAATTATTTAGCTATTGGAAAATTGCTGTGTGTATGAGCATATGTATATGTGTAAATACCTATATGCTTATATATTATGTATAAACCCCTAAATTTTTAGGACGAAGTTTCTTTCCAGTAGAGCTGTTTAATGACCTGTCAGTTTTCCAGTTGTGTGGACTGTTTAAAATTCTATATCATTTTCTGTTTTAATGCAATATCAGTTAATTCTCTAGAGNAAAAGAGATAAGGTGTTAAAATTGGGATAAAAGCTTCCAAATGCTGGAAAATTTGCTCTGTCAAACCCAGGGCCCTTTTTACTGGCAGAAACTTAAGAAAGTAAATACTAGTAAGCTCATATATAACAAAAATTTAAATATAATTTCTTTAAACAATATACATGCAATTATCAACACTTTCTCTGAAAACAGCTAAGGTTGAATTTGCTATTAATTTTTTGGTTTTGATTGACAAATATGAAATCAATACTTTGAGACTTGATTTTTGTCCCCCAAGAGTTGTTCTCCGGATGGAGAAGAGCAGTTGATTTTACTGTTTTTCCTTTTTGATTGTATTCTTTTTAAAGAATGTGAACTGCCTTCAAAGTCTTGTAAGTGAAGTGTAGCTAATTACAAAAATTCCGTGCTTTCTAGAGTAATAACAAATTTTTTCTCGCGGAAGGTGTTTAAGAAAAGGGTTCCAAAGTGTCCAGCTGGTAGAAGAAAGAAATTCAAGCAAAACCTGAAAAGGACAGAATTTCCTGTCACCGTCCTGGGTTTGGGTTTTGGGAAAGCATTCCCCTGCTGCCTGTGCTCTGGCGGTGGTGGCAGCGGCGGCTCTGGTTTCCCGCCTGCACCAGCAGTAGGTCCGGGCAGCTGCCCTCGCGGGCGGGCCGCGGGTAGGCCGCAGGTGGGCCGTGGGTAGGCCGCAAGTGGGCTGCGGGTAGGCCGTGGGCAGGCTGCGGGCAGGCCGCAGGTGGGCCATGGGCAGGCCACGGGTAGGCTGCGGGCAGACTGTGGGGAGGCTGCGGGCAGGCCACAGACGGGCCGTGGGTAGGCCGCAGGTAGGCTGCGGGTGGGCCATGGGCAGGCCGCGGGCAAGCCGTGGCACACCGCCAGCACGCGCGCCCGCGCTCCAGAGCAGTGTCCAGCCTGTCCTGTCAAGTTTATTGTCCACTCCATCAAAGGGTCTAATGGTCAGCAGAGAGGCTAAACGCGTCCCCCGTGACCTGACATTAACAGAGTGGACTTGTTTAAGCGTTACCCAGGGTGTCTCTGGCTGATGGGGACGCCAATACCCGTTTCCCTCAATGAGCAGTCATTCGGATCATGACTCAATACAGCTCCCCGTGACATGGCCCAGCCCCGAAGGGCTCCTGGGGGAGCTGCCCTCACCTCCGCCACCAGCCAGGAAGGGCTGATCAATGCCCGCTGACAACAGGCGAAAGCGAGGGCCTCCCCCCAGCCCCTCCCGCCCGCCCACCCTGGGAGTGATGGAGATAAATGGTTTTACCCCAACAGAGAGACTGAGGCTGAACCGAGGTCCGGAGACGAGCCTAACCGGGCATCGGGAGAGCCCCGGAACGCCGCTCCGTGCCTACCGTGCTCCCGAAAAGTCAGGTTTATGGGGCAAATGCAGAGCGAGATTAATCCAGATTAATTGATTAGGAACTGCTTACGCAGCGGCGCCTTTTTATCTCCAGCTACGCTACTGCGTGTAGAAGCGTCTGTTAATATAAATGGGGTTTTGTTGTTCTTGGGAATAATGGAGTTCGTACGGTCGCTGCGGGACTGCGAAGCCGGACGGCAAGGAAGTCCCAACATTTAAAAAACATTTAAAATAGTAAAAAATAGTCCATCTGAAATTTTGTGGTTTGAATTTATAAATAAAGTTTTTCCAGATTGTAATTTCTAACGATGCAGGAAAATCTCATTTTGTTACCAGTAACAAAACAGAAATAATTCACACCCTAAAATTCGATCAGTATAGAAAAGTAGAAAAAATGCACAAGTGGAGCTTTAGGTAGTTGCTGTTTTTCATGTTCATCTTGAATAGATCGTTTCTTTGCTGGATGATTTTAAAGTGTTTTCTGTTGGCAAATAAGATATTTTCTGCATATTAAATTGTTTCTTGAAGATACGATATTTTTTTTTTCTAATCGAACCAAACTTGCTGCACACAAATATTTTAGGGAAAATAATTTTGGATTAAAATAGATCTATCTTGTTTAATTTTTTAACTTTAAAAAAAACAATTTCTTCAAAGATTTTATGGAAAAAAAAACATAAAACCACTTTTTAACATATAATTAAAGAAAAATGCATTTGACTAGGCTTATTCCTAGTGTATTGGAGTTTCTGAATCTGTCTTCTTTTTCCAAGGCAAGCTAAAGATGGAAATTGCGAGGGAAAATGAGCCAAATAATATGATTTTTGATAGGTGTTTGTAGTTTGTCAAAGCTTTTTGTCATTCAAATGACTAATTTGTATAAATAAGTCTGAAAACACTTTGTATTAACGTAATTATTTACATAAAATATCTTTTTTTTCCTGCTTTCCTTTACAATTTTTTTGTTTACAGTTTCAAATACACTGTAGTAAATACTTTGTGCATATGTATATGTTTCGGAGTGTTGTCTCGAAAATGTTTGATAGTATCAGTTTCCTAAAGATTATGTTTATAAAATGCACATAGTTGTGTGAATTATTTATAACAAACGAATGAAAAAGAGATCCTGCTTTATATAACACTAACAACAGATTCACTTTTTCTTTGGCAACACAAATATTTATTATATTATTGTACTTAAAAAAGGCGAAGCCTCTAAAGTGTCAAAAGTCAAGCTTAACAAATTTAAAAGCAATGAAATGAAGACCGAGTTAGGCACAAAGGATCTTTTCTGAATTTACTGAAAGGCAGTCACAGGAGCTGAAGAGGACAAGATCTGTGCCTCCAGTACCCTGTTTGTTAGGTCTAATGATCGTCTTCAAAGCAATATCGCTGTTATGCGGCATTTAGGGTTTTAAAGGAATTCTACAACTGTTTGTGCATTAGCGTTTCCAGCCAAGAAGTATACGTAGTATTTATCTGCAAAAAATAATCTGGTGCTCTGTATTCTGTGTGTACAGTATGTAGCATAAATATTCCATTCAAGAACAGATATGGAAAGGGTATGTGCAAGGTGTATTTGTGGGGGGAAAACCCCGAAATCTGAGAAGTGCATATTCAGAACAGAAGGATTCAGTACCAGATTGGTTATATTTTTAAAATTCTCTTTTCTGTGTTCGCAAGTTCTTCCGTTTATGTGTTGCTGTGCTTCATTTACAGACAGGTGTTGCCTGTATTTTGAAAAGCCATATTACGAATTATTTACCCTGTCCGAGGAACGTGAGGACCTCGGTGGGGACACGCGGGCATGGCCCCTGCCCGTTCCGGAGCAGGTTTGGAAATAGCTGGGCAGGGAATCTCTGGTGTCTGCGGACGGCAGTGGGAATTCAGGACAGAGTGCAGAACTGTCAGACGGCAATTAGAGAGCAGGGAAGGTGATTCCCTTCTCTAAGGTGTGAAATTTGCTCTTGCCAGCATTTTGGTGCCAACCAGTAATTTTGTAAAATATAAAATTAAGTTCACATTTTTAAAAATTAAAACAATATTTCAAACCAGATGTGTTTCCCATGAGCTTCACAGAAGGAAAGCAGGTTTCAGGGTTTCGAATGTGGTAGCAAAACCGACAGCACATCTGAAAAATCCCGTTTCAGAAAAGGTGCTCTTTGCTTTGGGAGTGCTGAAGAAATAAATCCCGGGGAAGCAATGAATTGGGAGAAAAGGAGTGAAAAGGAAAAGAGGAATTCTGTATAAAACATGAAGCGACCTAGAATGACGATCTGAGCGAGTCCTGTAGTCTGTTTTTCCAAAGAAAATTTCACTGTCCTGTGAAAAATTAATTTTGTGCAAAAAAGAATAAGGATCTTTAATTTCACGTGCAAGCCCGATATACCACGGAGGGGAAAGCGCGTGAGGCCGGGGCCGTGCGGCAAATAACCTGCTAAAGAGGCAGCGCGGCGACTGCGCGGGGACCATCGCGCCGAACAACGTAGTTAGAGCCGGGTTTGACAACGCGAGCGTTCCAAACGGAAAAAAGAAGCCCTTTCCCGGGCGAAACGCTGCGCTTTGGCGAAGTTAGGTGCGTTTTACAGCAAACCCGAGCTGCGTTCTGCCTGGGGTGCTGACAATGGGGCTGGGGCAGGGGGGTGGGCTGGAGCGGCCGGAGATGACAGGCGCGGAGAGGGACACACAATGGGATGACCGTGACTTTGAACAAATAAATAAAACATGCGACTATCATTCTCGGCTCTCCCTCGCCCCCGCCCCCACCCTCCCATCCAACCGTGATTACATTTGCCGTGGTCATTTCCCAAATGTCTGCCTGATAAAAAAAGCCAAGCACCCAGAGCCCCGCTCACGCCGGCGCTGGCAGCGAGGGCCCTTGCTGTGGCTAGCAATCTGCAGCCCTGCCAATCACCCGCGCTTGCACAGACATGCATGCCGTTTTCATTAGCAGAAATGCTTCGCATTCGATTGCGGCCCCCCCCAAAAAATGATCTGTAACTCCGACTCGGCCCAGTTAATAAACAACCGCTCCCCCTCGCCGCCGCCTGCGCGGCTGGAATGGGGCTTCCTGCACCCCCCCTCAACCCCGCTCCCCTGCAAACCCGAGAGTGCGGGGAGAAAGAATACATTTTAATAAGCCTGGGCAGGAGAAAAATGAGTTTGCTCTACAGTTCTGTTCTTTAGGAACAGAAGAAGGTGAGCATGTTGCAGGGCAGGGAGGGGAAATTTAATATTGAGAGAGATAATGGCAACTATGTTAATATCCGGAATTTTCAATGTACCATAAGTACATTTTGTTTTTCCTTTTAGCACGATTTATAATTAAAGATTTTAATCTGGCTTCACATTGAGTTAATAAGCCCTTTGATTGATTAGGATTCATAAAATTGCCATTTCCCGCTGATGCTTTGTGTTTCTGGGGATGTTCTTTTGAAAAGCCGGGTTAAGGTGAATAGGAAGCAGCCATTGTTTAGGCTGAGCTGTGCCAATTCTGGGGACTCGGGACCGCTTTATTCAGAGTTTGTCCCCAGCAATATCTTGTTGTTCAGCCAAATTAATGCTGATAGAATCTGCTGAGCTACATTTTAGCGATTTTTAGGAAAAACTTTTTTTTTTTTTTCTGTTAATTTCAGCAGGTGTTGCACGCAATTACTGCCTTTCTTCACTGACCTGTTCTCAATGAAAGAATTTGGGATTAGAGGCAGAACGCTAACTGCTGTTTGGAACAAAAAAGGCAAAGTATTAGAAAACAAATATATCTGAATACAGCAGAACCCTGATATCTAGGCTCTTGTGTGTCTTTTAAAATTCACTTTGCAGTTCTGTGCCCTAACAGTGTCACCTCCTTTGTTATTAAGGGCCAGTGCTGCAGCCGTCCCCTGGCTCAGGCACTTGCTGTAGAAGGATATGGAATAAAGGAAGAGATTTGTCGTTCCTTGATCACATCCTACTTACTTAAAATTTTTTTCCAAGTAAATTCTGGTAAATTCTAAAGTCTAAATGGAAACAACGAGAGAGGAGGCTCGTGATTTTGAAGCATCTCGTCGAGTGGAGGCGGGCTGCTTTCTGCAGCTAGATCGTGTGTGAGCGTGCGTGCGTGTGTGTGTGGTGTGTGTGTCAGAGGGGAAAAAAAAAAATCTTTCTTTATTTTTAGCCAGGGTAAAAGTGACCCTCTTTAGCCCCAGAGGGGCCTCACTGTGTGGATTGAATCAGAGCAAATTCCCTTTGTGTTTCCTGCTCCGAGGGGACACGCTATTGTTGAGCGCGGGGCCTCTCGTAAGACGGAGCAGCGCAGGACCGTGAGCAAATCCTTCCCAGATAATGCGCAAGTTGTTTCACAAATGATCCGTCCTCCCCTCCCCCAGCATTCACCCCAATTTACTTGGCACAACTATCATTTCCTGGCCCTTTGATTGCCGTTCAGACGTCCCACAAATGCAAACATTTGGGAGAGAAGAAAGGGGCTGGGTGAGGCGAGGGCAGGTTTGGGAGCCCAGGGAGCGCGGTGCTGCTGAGCTGCTCGGCTTCCGAGCGAGGGAGCAGATGCCTGCTTAGGGTAAGCGGCGAGCTTGATATGTCAGCACTTCCGGGGGGGGCTTAATTGACTTAATATTTTTGATGTAAGTACCTGTTTCCTATTTCTATTTTACACGAAAATATTTTTAATAGATTTTTAATCTTCCCCCGGTCATTTTCCAGCAGCCTCCCAGGTGCTTTTGCTTTTAGGTGTCTTGTGCTGACGCAGGCTGACAGCGATGAAAAGATGAAAACCTGACAATAATGCAGGGTTTTGCTTACAAATTGACAAAACCGTCCCTGCCACTCCCCAGTAATTTCCTGCGTCTCCATAACTGACCTCGTGCCTTCAGCACCCTCGGCGCCGATTGGCAGGGTTACAATGGGAACGGTGAAGAACATTCATCCCCAAGAAGAAAAACAAACAAACACACAAACAAACAACCCCCACCGCAAAAATAATTTGCCTCTCCAATTAATAATTTTATACCGCTCGTTGTACGAGTTTGCGTAATTACGGAATGGCTGTCCGCTTGAAGCCAACTCTGTCGCTCCCAAGGCAATGACGAACGGCGGGGACGGCTCCCGGCGCGGTGTTCCGCGTCGGCTGGAGGTGCCTCTGAGCGAATGTCAGCGCCCACGTGCCGGCCGATCGATGCGTCGTTAGCCCGGATTGTCTTTTGCCCACGCAACCTTGAAAACACTCCCTTTAATTACCTGCGAGGAAGTCGGGGACCCTTCTTCTCCCCCTCCCGCCTCTCCCTCCAGGCTTTCCTCCCCCTGCCCCTCGCTGGCAGGGGGACGGGGGTCACGCAGGGCCCTTCGCCGCCCGTGCGCGCCGCTGCTGATGGTGACGCCGGAGGGGGTGGTGGGGAAGAAATATGGGACCCTGAGGTGAGAGGGCAAGGTTCAAGTCCAGACTACAGATCTATTGAAGAGGTCTCAGCGAGCCAGGCCTCCACTTGACTTTCCCATCAGCCAGCCCCCGATTCCTCAGCTGCTCCCTCCGCGCCGCTGCCGTCTCCCGCGCGGTGCTAATCACCCCGCGCTCCGCCACACGGCGCAGCCGGGGCCTGGGGGTGCCCGGGGAGGGTCCCTTGTCCCCTCCGTGTGAAAAGGCGGGGGTCTCGGGCAGAGGCGGGAGGAGGAAGGGC
>Ga0065711_1011246_pt1 | contig 16387 bp, 8 predicted proteins | sample Hoacrofraction12_FD_59098 | JGI IMG/M metagenome (GOLD analysis project Ga0065711, IMG submission 59098) | Hoatzin crop microbial communities from Cojedes, Venezuela - Epithelial fraction 12 v2 (version 2) | ecosystem: Host-associated > Birds > Digestive system > Esophagus > Crop | place...
GTTCTAGGCAACCCCCTGGATGGAGCCTCACCTTCACCCACATCCTCTGTGGCCGGTCCCTCACATTCCAGAGCCCCATATCTGTTGCTTAAGGGCAACTGGGCCGGTGACGGTTCTAACATGGACCAACTTTATACATGCTTGCCTAATATATTTAAATTTTAGAAAGAAAGCAACTTCATTTGTCAGATGTCCCATCTGAATCACACTGACTGTATTACCCAAAACGTTGAGCTAGTGCGTCTGTAGTCTGCTTTTCTTACCAGACCAGGCTGTGATCACTACCTTATGTTCAGATACATTGACATCCTTCAACACAGAATAGGGAAACACCACAAGAAATTAACACTAATCTTGTAATTCAACAAGAATAAAATATGTGACTGATTAAATCTTAATTAACAGTTCACAAAAAGCTGCTTAATGTCATGTGGCATATGCATCTTAATTATCTGATTGCTCTATCACTGTTTGCATGAGGGAAAAGGTTTGGGCAAATTTTCAATAGCTTTTCATTTCTTCTTCCTTCGATTTCTTTCTTCCATCTTTGAAGTAATGGAAACTAGCTCCAGTATCCTAGCGATTAAGACAGCCACATTTGATTGCTTTAAAAAATGTTATTTTCTTCCTGCTCATTTTGTTCTCAGCTCTTGCAGCTTCTCCTCTCTAGACATACTGCACCCACCTTACATACAACAACATCTTCCTTCCAAACTGTTACGAGATGAGGCATACAAGCCCAAAAGAACCAGTCATTTTCAGGCCACCCAAATACATGTTGCTGAAGTTGCAAAAATGCTAACAATCTGCGCAAACTTCCTTATTATTGCACTAAAGTTCACAACAGGCACGTTTACAGCATATTCATTTTCATATTCTGTCAACAACTGTTGCATTTTACTAGGCAATAGATCTCCTCATAAGCTAATTGTAAACCTGCAAATCTACAGAGTCATAATTTTCCAAAAACAACAGCAGAAAATCATCAAATAACATTATTTACTCAGCTTTACTTGGCATGCCTTAATTTTTGGAAGTATGGAATTTATTCTTCCGTGGTCTCGCTTACAATAGGATGTTCATGCGGGTACTCTCATATAAGCAACTGCTTTATCCTCAGACATGTTGCTACAACTACCTAATTCAGCAGCCAGTATCAAGAAGAAATTCTTGATTAGGATAGGTTCTTAGTTCATTTTAACTTTTGTACAAGAACTTGATTTCTATTAACTTGAAATGTTTACAGAATATTCAGGACTTCTTTCATACTCAATGCTTATGCAGAGTAAGGAAAGCAATGTGACCTATGCGTCACTGACCACGTAAATCACCTGGCAGCATGCTGAGCATCATTTCTGCATACGAGACTCCTGATGAAAACTGGGCAGCAAGATCAAAGTAAATATTTGCCTGTGATGAGCTCTTCAAGCTTTTGAAGGGAGCAAACAAAGTAGGCATACCCTAGCTGAACATAAATGTATTTTCTTTGATAAATTAAGTACTTCCACTTTTGTGTGGCCCGAGACTCCCAAAGGCCAATATTGACAGAAGAAGGGAGCCTACATTTTAGGGCTTCTACTGAGCTCAGCTGTAATTAAAAACTCTTCAACACTTTTGAGAGTTTAACTCAAATTATCCCAGTTTCAACTTTCAAGATACTACAGTCTATCTGGCAGGTTCACCTCTCCCACCAGCAAGGCCACCCAGCATTAGCTGTAAATTACAGTTAGTTTTCATTTTGCTCTTGGCTGTTTGGAAACACAGACATCGAGGTAAACAAACGCTGTCATCCTGGGTAGATCAGTCTTAGCAAGATTTCTTGCCAGTTTCAATAATTCAACTTCAAGTAAGATTTTCCACAAAAAAAGCAAAGGCCAGCCATTTCCCTCCCTGTAACTTCTATTATGGATGCCCTCTTAGAAGAAAGCATTTTAAGTGAAAAAAACAGAGCCAAAAATCTACATTTGGTTACACATATGCAAAACCCACTAAATTCAACAAAAAGAATGCATAGGGTTGCAAAGATAAAACTTGGGTCGCTTTGTCCTTTTCAACTTTTTTCAAAATTCACATCCAAAATCCCATCACAGCTTCTTACCTGCGTGTGGTATGACCCCAACTTACAGACACTGGCAGCGATGACCAGAACATTGTGTCCGTGTGTGCCCACAATGTATGTTTTTCTTGGTTTGTTAATGGTTTGTTATTTTTGAAAAATAAGCTATTCAATGACCTTGGAACAAAGCTGCATATGTGACTGGGTTGTGCTAATAAAATATTTATGTTATAAGAAAACCACAGCTTAAAGGCTGTCGCAAACAAAGAAGGTGGTTTATCAAGGGCCCTCAGACATACAAGCACAGATGATAGCAGAGACCTGGAAAGTGCTGACACAGCACTGTAATAAAGGCCCCCAGGCTACAAAACACAAATAGACAACTACTGATCACTAGAGAAACACAACTCAGAGCTGGGTAAAACTGGGTTTGTGGGTAACAGAGGGAGCAAAGGAGGAAGGAATCCAACATATGTGAAACATGCTATAACTGGGCTATAACAAATTGTTAACCCTTTGAGAAAGAGCAAATGGATTGCTCTAACAAGTACAAAACCAATTCTGTGCAGACCCAGGAGCTAAGAAGGAAGACGTCCCCATCAGTGTCATACACTCCTCCTGGCAAGTAACTTCGGACAGTGACTACTTGCCATAGTGCCCGTTCACATAAGTGAGCTTTCTAACTGATGTTACATATGTACATGTGGTTTCTCTCTAAAACGCGAAGGTATCTTTTGATGAAAACACAGTCAACAGCAAGTACGCCATGGGGACCTGGGTATAACATATAAATAAAATTATTTCTGTTTTTAAACAGCTTAAAAGAAAAACCCTTTGAGATTACCTGTATGAAAAATTAAATAAACTTACAATATGTCTATCTTTTAAATAATCACTTAGCCTCCAGGTTGCCTATTTCAGCTGTTAGAAAAACTGGAACCATTATAAACACCAGACCTGGAAATCAGCAGCAAAACCCTTAAAACTGTTGTAATTGGCACAAGATTTGTTGCTTTTCAAAATGAATGCATAATTGAATTGCAATTTTCAGAAACTAAGCCAACTATAATCTAGATTGTTATTGTTATTTTTATCTTCCCTTCTGTCCCTGGCATTAAAGGACAGCACATACACAATATATTTTAGCAGACACAACAGATCCGCCTAAGGAGCACCTATTGTCACTGCAAAACATTTGAGGAAGAAAATAATTCTGCATCCATCACAGGGGCTAGGGATTATGAATAACATTTCTAGTTTTTTTTCAGCTCCCAGAACCTTCTCCCTTTCTCACTAATCAAAAAAAAAAAACCACCACAAAACAAACCTCTTAAATCCTACTGAAGCAATGTGTCTTTTTATATGACAAAGCAACTACAGAATGAATCCCCACCCACCCCCCTGTCATATAATTTCTTTAAAGTTGTATCACATTTTTCCCCCAGTTTGGCATTTCCTTTAAATCTCAATGATACAGTGCATTGCATCAAAAAATTTCACTGTTCTTTGAAGGATAAGCCCAGCTCAAATTCATTTCAATGAAACAGTAATTTTTCCCCTTCTTCCCCTAAAAGCCAGCAGATACTTCACTAAATCTGAAGAACTGTGTCACTGTGTTTTGTCTCCAGCGTTAATGGCTGATGTAACTGAAGACACATGAGAAAAAAATGGACGTAAAAGCTTTCTCTCTGTTCTTACCAGCAGCAACTAAAAAATATATTAAACACCGCCGTTTCCCATGAGAGTCAAAAAATAAAACATCATCAATATCTGCAGTCCAACAGAGTACAGAGACTATCATGCATTTATTGTGCTCCAAATGAAGTCTCTTCCAGTGAGTATTTCACTGTAAAGGAAAATAACTGCATAGTAACTGTGATCTCTAGCACAGTATCTCAATGGGTAAAATTCAACGGGAAGGCTGTTAATAGGGGATACTGGTCTTTTAATGGGTGCTCTTATGAATCTTTTCACTCCCCGACCTCTTTCCATTTTCTGCCTAAGGTGAATCTCATCATGACGATGCTTTCTGAAATGCTAAAAGCATTATGAGTAACCTAGCACGTTCCATTTCTTAACTTCAATTGAATCCAAAGAAGTGAAGAAGTAAGAGAGGCAGAAATTTGTGCCAAGTTAGGTGCAATTCACTGCATCCAGGTAAGAAATGCATAGGCATAAAAATTTCACATGGCCAGATTCACTTGTAGGATTCAATTCACTTGTAGGACAGAAAAGGATTACATTGTCCTGATATGTTTTTAAGCAGTGATTCTGTTGCATGACATTTGTTAGGCACTACTTATTTCCAGTTCTGTTACTAGCGGTGCTTTTCATACAGCTTATTTTGAACCCTATCAATACCAAAACCTACTACCTGAGCCAGACCTGCTGATATTTTCATTTCTTATTATGTTCATATTTAGCCTCTTTCACATTTTACTTAACATTTCTCTTTGAAATCACTGCAGTTCATCCCGTGAAAAACTATGAGAAGAAAAGCTAACTTTTACAATAAAAGGAAATCATACACACACATTTATACAACACACACAGATACATACAATTACAAGTCACCAGTTATTTTCCATTCAGAAAAACAGGAGGTCTGTGATATTTCACATCCCATCCCACAGTAACTTCTAAAAAAAACCGCTATTCTCTTTGCAAACACATGTGAATTACTCTTTCACATTCACTTGTGCAGAAATCTAAGTAGGGCTAACAAGATGAAACCCTTGTCCTATCCGGTTTACTTAGCACTAAACAACTGTCCAAAGCACCTTGCCACAGTCTCACTTCCCACTGCTCCCATCCATACACCAAATTCAGTCGATGTAGTTGTACTCCTACTTCCTTAAGCCCAACATCACCAAACCTAAGATTCAAGTGCCACATTTTTCTCCAGGTGACACACAGGGCCTTGCCAGGCTGCAAGATAAACCTAATTATATCACGCAGTCCCCCAGCTGAGCTGTCTCTGCTTCCAGGAAGGCAAGCAGAAGCAGCAGGTATCCCAGTATTCAGATCATGTCATCTTCCAAGACTTAAAAAGAAAATAATTATCCTCTAGTAATTGAAAATACAAAATGAGGTTTAACATCATGTCCTGATCTTTTTATTTCATGCTGTGAGAGGATTAATTTACTGAAAATGGAAAGTGCTCCCAGACTGCTGTACCTGGCCTAATATATCCGTTACACTCAGTGCCGATAAGGTGTTTGGGGAACCAGATACAAGACTTCAAACCTGACCTACTTCAGTGTGTACAGGGCTAAAAGTCAGACTTTCCCATTATGACTCCTATATAGCTTTATTCAAGTCATTTGCTCTCACTGTGTCTGTTAATTATTCTGTGCACTAGGATAATGACCCTGGGCTGTTTTGAAGACACTTCACATTTTTCTGTTACTGCAGAGGTACTTATCCAAATCAACAACATTTCTGACCTATTATCCAACTGTCAGTGAGCAAATCTTTTCCCTTCCCTACAGAAATGCAAGATTATCCCTGTTAAGGTTCTTGTAAACCCACAAATGTGTTTAGACAAGACCATGAGTTTGTCAAAGCTCTTGAGGATTCTGCTTTCGCTATTTTTTTAGACTGAGTAGCCTCCCCGCCTGGGGCTTCACACACTAACCTTTTCCTTCAGGTTTGATTTCAGCCCAGCAATTCCCTGGCTTCCCAAATCGCAGACACTTCCACACAGCCCCTTCTCAAGCTCTACGAAGCATCCTTACGTCACCTCTGCAGAGGGACTTCATATTTGCTCCCTGCTCTTTCGTAACAGCACCTCCCGTCCCTCTGGTTTCACCACGGAACCCCAAGTGTATGTAATTGCTCTTAAGCGCAGAAGCAACCTCTCTGTCCTTCAGCAAGAACAATACATATTTCTAACCCATTAACCATTCTCATGTAAATAAGCATACAAAACAGATACCATCCATCACATAAGTAAATCAAAAGGTAGTTTGGGAGGATTTCAGTGGATTACAATTTGTTATGCAATTTTGTTAAATCAAAAGTAAATAGGATAAACCTTGATTTGTAATGAGGCATGAGTCCTAAAAGCCATATACAAAAATATATAGAAACCTAAGTTAACAAGATACCTTCTGGTTTTTTTGTTTTACAAAGCTTTACAAATTTTTGGTAGATACATCTCTGCATTTTTATATGCTTTCAGTATCTTTCAAGCCTGCCATTAACTCTTTAACAATTTGTAATTAATCTTAGCATTTCTGACGTTCATGAAGTTTAAGTTCTGAACTGAAGTGTTATCTACAAATGTTTTTCTGAATCTTGAAAAATATTTTCTAGATACCTTTTCAGGAATCAGAAAAACATTGTCACTCTAAAGCTGTCAAGTGAAAATGGTAGGCTTCCTCTCACTTTCAGAGTTGCTGACTTCAGAAATGTAGCTGCAAAGCTAAAGAAACCTGCTGGAAGCTCGACAAAGGTTTTCCATTACTAATAAATTTCTGAAAAAACGTGTTGTTTTAACAAGCCAGTATTTACAAATCAAATCATGTTTCACCAAAAACACTCCCAGGAGGCCTAAGAGCCTGACTTGACTCCTCTTCAGCCTCATAGGAAGCCTGAGGCAAAGCAAAGAGATCTGTACCTTGCTGGCTGTGCTAAATTCTTGAACTGCACTGTCCCTTCTGCCCGGTGTTAACAAGGAAGGGATTATGTGGGCCTTTTTTAAATAAACAAACAAACAAATAAATAAATAAATCTGTCTTTCGTAATCATAGTCTTGTTCAGAGTGATTTATACATATTACATGTCACTGAGCTTCGTATCTCTCCAAAAGAATTTCCATATGCAATAACGAATAATGCTTAATGTTTGTGTTACATGCTGTCATTTTAAGATGCCTGCATTTCTCAAGCGTTTTCTAGGTCTGGTATATGTAACTGTAAAAGAAATTGTAATCTGGAGCCCTTGGAATAGAAACGATAGATAAACCACTCCTCACAGCAGAAGAAAGTGTCTTTCTGAGAGTGGAGGGCTGAATAGGACAGGCATTTTCCCCCGAAGTTTCCTGGGGTGGTCCCTGTCCCCTCAGCATCCTGCAAATTTCTGGTAACCTACATATTTATTCTGACAAGTAACTTTTCTCCAGATTGCATAACCAGGTTCTCAAGGTTAAGAGAAATTTGAAAAGGTTTGCTTGAGAATATTTAGAGAGTCATCTGAGACTCACAAAGCCCTTAGTGACAGAAGCACGCTCTCTATAAAACTTTTCTCCCTGTAAAAATAAAATGTGACTACCATTAGATGGTGTTAGGGTCCTTTTATTGCAGTTAGTACAAGCCTCCTGTCTTTGTAATCTGGAAAGAAGTATCAAGCAAAGGAACTTCTATCCTCACCTCTGCCTTAGTGTGTTCATTATCCTTCTCTTCTCCCTTCGCCGAGCGCTACAATCTGAATTCAATTACAGTTTAAACCCCCACATATTGCCACTCTCTTTGGCCCCATATTGTTCTATTTTTCTGCAGCCTGATGAATATAGAATGCATCTTGAAAGCCTGCCCGTTTCACTTTTTACACGCTTAAAAGGAGGAAGTGTCTATAACTGTCTTTTTTTGTTCTTTAATCTTTGATCAAGAGAATGCTATCTGGAGAAGAAATATCACATAAACCCCACAACACAGGGAGGGAAAAAGAAGTTCTCTACCCACAGAAGTGAACAGAAATGTTCAAACCTCATACACAGGTTTTTGAACGCCGCCAAACCTTATGTTGCCAAAAGAAAAAGCAGAAGTGTTTCCAAAGCACAGTTTTCCCATATTTTGAATCTGTACATAGCTCTTAAAAGTTACAATGTTTTTCATTTCTTTTATTATCCAGGTCATCTCCTGAAAGACTATTCTACAGTAAGCCATAAAGCACAGACTAGATATTTATTTATTTATAAAAACAAAACAAAAGAGTANNGAGAATATCTCTAGAAACAAAGATCTTAAAAATTTGAACTTCTTGGATTTAAAGCTGACAAAAGTCAAAGAAGTATAGATTTTTCAGCACCTTAGTCTATTGAATTTCATTAAAACTTTGGTTTCCAAGAGCTGACATCATTTAGGATATAGATTTGAGGAGCAGTTGGGCACTTAAAGGAGTGTCTGCTTCTTAACTCCTTCGGCATGAGCATTTGTGGAAACCATCTTCAAAATACACGGCACCCAACAAGTTACCAGTGGTCTATATTAGCATATTGGTAATGTTGGAAATCTACACTTCAATTAGCACAAGTTCTGTGTACATCATTAAAGACAAGCTCTGATAGCTTTTACTTAGGTTACAGGTAGCAGTATTTCATTTTTCCACTTCTAGAATTCTGCACAAAACCTTATTTCAAAGCCACATGAAAGCAGCTGAGATTTAACACCATGTGTCACTGAGATTGGCCATTGTCCCCACTTCCCCTCACAGGCAACAGCCTTCAATTGCAGCAGCCCCACTGCCCACCCTACGATGCTCAGTGTCATGCTGCAATCCTCGCCCCAAAGCGCTCACCTAACATGGGAAGTAGAGCAGACCAAGGAGCAGAAAAATGCCAGAGAGAATTACCTGTGGGATGAGGCTATAGCAGAGGCACACGTACCTGAATATCTTAAACAACACTTTAGTCAAAAACATGGACATTAAAAGAGATATCAGTCCTGCTCAGGTGCGATTTGTAGATACTCTTGCATGTTGGTGACAGGGTTGGAGAAGGACATGAAGTCCTTCTGCCAGCTATGTAAGCAGCATCAAGATGAGTAAGAGTGCATGGAAAAACTGTCAGAACAAGGATGACTTCTCATGTACTGCTGAGATCCAAAGTTTACAGTAAGGTTTAGATGTAGAGAATAAAATTTGAGCTAAAGAGAGCATGCAAATAAATATCTAATATTGCTGTACCTGCATAAGTGCAGTTTCCAACAGTAAATCACAAAAGCACTTTACAGAGGAAGTCAGTAACAGCTGTATCTTCTAACTCTGTTTTTCAAGAGCTCCATCTATAGCTGATAGCAATGAAAGAAACAAAGAAACTTTCACACTACCTTCAAATAATAGCAGGAATTGCAAGAGACGAAAAAAGAGAACCTACAACTGAAGGCATACGTGCATGAACAACAGGACAAGCCTGGCAGATTCTCTCTGACTTGAAGACACAAAGAGGGATGAAAAATTTCGGCTAACAGTTGTTGGATTTTTCAGTTCACTGGGGTTTCATGTCAGGAACTCACACTGCTCAGAAGGATGCATAGTCTGCTTTCTGTTTCCAAGTTTATAGTTGACTGGATTTGGTAAGAATAAATAGCAGTAAATGCAAGGAAGGAAGGTAAGAGAAATGCCCCAGAGTTGACTCAGACTGCAATGTCTAAACCAAGTAATTATATATAGGTCAATGCAATTTCTCTCAACCTGGTCATCAGATTGCCATAAATAAAGCAGATTGTCCTTAATGAAAGTCTGCTTCAAAATCTCAGGCTAGAAAGCCAAATGCAAGGAAACAAGACAGGATTATCAACAAAGTAGAAAAAAAAAGCTTTTGGATCCATTCATTACACTCTTTGCAGAAGGCTTAGTTGCTACTTCAGCATAAGCCAAGGCATCTTTGTTGCCCAGAATATAAACAAAAAGAAGCATGAAGAAGAGCAGAGAGATGTATTTGCAGCTGTCCTTTATGCTAACCAGCTTTTTGTCAGCATCAAAATCATGCTGTACCTGTCCAAGCTTTTGATTTTTCCAGATGAGGACGTACTGCCTACACAGAGAGGACACATTACTGCAAAATTAGCCATTTAAGTGATGCAACTGATGTTAAAACACCTGAACCCTGCTATTAGATTGTTTAAAGGAATATGTATCACGAACTCGACCAACTACAGAGATGAACTGGCACAAAAGACAACTCCACAGCGTTGACTGAAATTACCAGACTGTCCTACCATCTCTCCTCCCCAGTCATGCTGCTCCCATATAATTGGACACCATTTTCCGACCCATTTCCAATTTGGAGACTATATACAGCTGCCCTCTCTTACATGAAGGGCATTACTGGTCTCTGCTTTCCTCTCCCTCCTAGAAGCCTCCATTATTCTCCCTCACAGTATGACTGAGGCTACATCCATAATCTACAGCTACTGGTTGTGAGAGAAGCCACCGCAATTGTTAATACAAACTCTCTTGGGAGAGGAGTCAGACATGGACTAAAGAAGTGTATTGGTATGAATGATTCACTGAGTTCCACTGATGATTCTCTGATGTACTAATAGCTGCCACAGTGATTACAGCTGTTTTCTGCTTCGGTTTTCTGACTTCCCCAACACTGTAGCTGGTTCCTAACGATGAGTTGCAGCTATGGGTGAAAGGTGTAAATTTGCTTCCTTTCTACCCAAGTACAGCTCACACAGAAATGACTTCAGGTAGTCCACCTAAGCCAAGTACTTTGGCCTGATACACCAGGCTGGAGTGAAATGTTTTTCACAGAAGTCTCTGTACTTTTCTAATGCACCCAGACTGGAATAGCAATGATTTGATTTTTTTCAAGAGGTTTTCGGCTTCTGCAACTCCCATTCAATTCAGGAGAAGCTGAAGATTCTTCGTATCTTCTAAAAAACAAAAACAACACAAAAAAAATCCCACCTGATTACAATGGTATGGTCTTTTTTTTAGAACATTTTCATGGAATCTTTCACAGAACTCAGAGGGGTATAGTTGTACAACAATACTTGTACAAAATTCATAGGCAAATATGGTTCAAGTGCGTAGCGTCTCAAAAGACGAGGATAAACCTTCATGCCACCATTCCCAAAGTAACCTTCATCTGTCTTACCTGGGCGAACAGTAAAGACTTCACACATATTCAACATATATACCATATACGCCACATTCATCATTGCCAGCGCTTAACACTTTCTAACACCTAAAACCAAAATATTTTGATTTCTTTATGGCGGTCAAAATATTATTCAAATGTGCAATCTAAGTAAACAGGAAATTTAATGGGGATGTCATAAATGACAACCAGGTTTTGAATTCCCATTGAAAAGAACACCTTTTTATTATTGCACGTGTCTTTAAAAATCTCTTCCAATCCTTTAACCTTATGCAGCTATTGACACATTGGGATGCATTTTAATACATTCTGAGTGATTTTGATCAGCCGGTATCATTCTTAGGTGAAAAGAAAGTGTTTGCATGTCAACACAAATAAAGCCTACAGCTAAACTAGGTTACGAGACTTTAAGTATAATATTCATTATATCATCATTGTAACAGCTAGGTTTGGTTAAAGAAATCTGTGCTACACATGGAAACTTTAGTGTGTAAGACCTCAATTCCTAGTTTTGAAAGAGCCCTTTAGGAGCTCTGAAAAAGGCAGAGCAGGTCAAGAGAGGACACAGAGCAAAGATATCAGGGTAAGAAGAGCACTTTCCTTATTCTGTACCTGAAGCACTTTGTTTATTCTGCATCTCTGTGTCACTGAGGCACCAGTGTAAAACCAGCAGCATAAAGCCTTCCTCAAGCCATTTCAGGAACTATATGTGTAAGAAGAAATGCATAACTCTTCCTCCCTTTCTTTGCAGAAGTACCAAGAATCAGTGAAACTGGTTCTTCAATTTTAAAATGTGGGCAATAAGCTGATGATGAAGAGGAAATCATTAAACTACAAGTTTGACTGAACAAAACTAGAGATGCAGAGGATACGGGAAGCCCTAATTCAACTACTCTATCTTCAAGTTTTATATTCCAGGAAGCAAATGTGTATTCTAGCCTCTGCCAGAGGCTGAGCACCACTAGTGCCTGAGCAGTGGTCTGCAGAGAACTATTTAAGCTGTCTGTTTGAAACAGTTTCAAATGACAGGTATTTCCATATGGGATGGAGATGTAACAGCACTGTGACAAAAAGCTTTGCTAAATAGTGTGTATGGAAAACTCTAGTCAGTCATATCTAGTTCCCTGAAAACACAATATTCTCAGATTCCATTGCAATAAAGATGATACATTATCAATATATGTGGTTTAAATGTTTTTACTGAAAATTCTCCAGTAAAAGCACTCTGTTTTACAAAACAAAGACGTAATTTGATTTATTTGTGTATGATCTTCAACAGACAAGTAATAGAAAGGTTTGATGCTATTTGTACTATAGGCATGCCTCAGAGCATTTTATAGATGTGCCTAGAACAGCACAAGCATTTATAAGATATAGTTTACAAACACATACACAAACAGTAGAAGCCAGATTTAATCAATTTGAACCATCTTGAAATAAACAAAAGAAAAAACCCATGCCTTCTTACTTTCATTTTTTTAAGATATAAACCAACACAATTGTGACAGAACAAGGCAATTTATATTAAACTGTAGGCATCAGGTCAGAACTATTTAATAAAACAGGGTTTCTGTGGAAATGAAAATAATAATCTTGCTTTCATTTGTCATCACTTCTTGCAGGATGGGCAGTAATGAAACATTTGCAGAAAAAGAACCACATTGCAGTAGGAGGAGGATCCAGTGGACATTTTTTCTACCTTTCTTTTCTGCATGGATCACCCTTTAGTCTGTGCCCAAACTCTCAGATGCATGATTCTCTCTGTGACAGCTCCAGAAATTGCTAAAACAAAACAAAAAAACCCACCCAAAGCACAGAGGTTACTGTCTTCTAATGTGAACATTACAATGAGGAGAACAAGAGCCGATTTGGCTAATCACAGCTCGCCAGCTCTCTCTTGACTGCATCACGTTCTGCAGCCTGACAAACCTTTGCTTTTAAGCAGTGGTTCTTTCCCTGCCGTGATTTTGAACGCTGTAACTGCAATACCATTTGCCACTGCCCAACAACATTAGCAACAAGAATAAAAAACAATCCTGGAAAAAGAATAGGAGGTTTCACCTGTACCGCATAGAGACCTTTCAGAGTAGAGATGCTGTAAGAACAAGTACAGCTAAATTATTACACAGCCTCCTCAAGTGTCATGCTTCTCCAATGATTCCAGATAATCATATTAAGAGCTTCAAACATTAAGTAATGACATCATTCAAATACATTGCTCCCAAAGGTTTGCTATTAGATCAGGGAACTACCATTCATCATACACTTATGGCAAATCTAATAGTATGAAATGATTTGTTACACAACGCAGCTTATGTTAGTTTCTCCCCTAACAGCAAGTGTCTTCTCCTGGCTTAGGCATCTAATCTTGCCTGGAGCTAAGAACATGTACAGTAAACCTTAATTTGATATCTGAATTAAGAGAAGGACTTTACCTGACGTCAAGAATTGGCTCCTTCAGTAGCCTTTCAGTGCTTGATGTATGGGCTGTATTTTTCAAAACTGCTTGAGGGCCTCAGGAACAGAAGTCTTTTAAAAAGTCAGTAGAATTTAGGCATTAATATTGCATATTCTGAAAACCAGTTTTGGCTGCTTTTTCAAGGAAAAAAAAAAAACATAAAAAACCCCTGCCATACGGTTCACGGATGCTTTAATCTTCAGAGCAAGACACACGTGCATCATTACACAGGCTGTATAAGCACTGGAAAACCATGTGTTGCAGGTGTCTATTGAGAACGTGATTTGAAATGATAATCATAGAAGCATCCAGACTGCCAAAGACAGTATGACACACCAAAGACCCACTGAAATACAGCTCTTGTGTCTGCACCTGCCCTAGAGAGACGTTAACTTCTGTAGGTCTGGTGGAATCCAGAATTGCTGCAAGGAAAAATTAAGTGCCACATATTCCAGTATATATACTCCTCAGGTGTGCAGTGCAGACAAATGTTCCATGCAAAGGTACAAAATAAAATCTCAGGAGTAATTGGACTATTCTTACACCTCTCAAAGATAGGGAACGTAATTGTTCACAAATATATTCCTACGTAAACATTAAGTATATAAATACCTGTCCTAAGAACTTTTTTTTTGTCCTGGAGGGAAATATTTTACTACGCCCCTCCTATTTCCATATATTATCCCCCTTCCGTCTCCATACATGGATAAAACATAGGTGTTCACTCACACTTAGACAAAATATCTGAAGAAAAAGTTGAACAACCTACCGCTGTTACTTTTCAGTTTCCAGTGTCACTTTTGAAGTTATGTCATTATTGGTTCTTTATTCTAATTCATTGCTTGCTGGAGAAACAAGTTGTGGATTTTTTTCTGTTGTTAATTTTTCCTTTGCTGACTTTCTCCTTCTTGGCCCTCATTCTCAGCAATCTTCTTCTAGTCTATTTTACAATACTTCTTATGGCTAGTGATTACTTTTCACGAGTTCTGTATTTTTCTTTCATGCGTCACTCATGCCTGTAAAACGAAGATGTGTGTGTTCAAGAGCGACAGAGGCAAACGCATACAGAGAACCTGCACCGCCATTTCACCATCTACTTCATCAGCTGCCTCAGAAGTGACCTCCTCTCTCTGTTTTCATTTAAGCCATTGCCTCCTTGAGGACACAGGCTTTTCTTTTTGTTTTGTGGCATGCCCAGGGTTATTCAGAAATGTCATCTCAGACAAAAAAAAAGGGGGGGGTGGGGGCAAAAAAAGCAGCCCACTGAAATTCAGATTATGCCACTTTTTGAAAGCTGCAAGGAAATGATGATACCTCAAACTGTCAGATGCATCTTCCCAAATCCCTCACTGCTATGTAATGTATTACCATAGCAACTCGTCTCTCCACTGATACAGCACTCCCCATGGGCAGGCTGCACTTTGTCAACACTGCCGCTTCTCTGATGATGCAAGGAACACTGAGCAGTTAAACAGCAAATGATTAAAGCAATGTTTCCCCAGTGACCACACTAAATCACAGAAGGAACGGATACCAAAATTATGGCAGGAGAAAGGGAGAATGGAGTGAGAGGAGCTTGCAGCACTTGGCGTAGGAGGAAAATGAGTTTGATGGAAAACAATAAACAAAGCAGGGAGACAACACCTAATGCTTGATTTCCTTAAGGAAAGGACAGCACAGCACCACTGTGTTGTAGAAAACGATTTCACAAATCCTGCCACTGACACACTTCCCTTGCCAGTCCTCTGCCTCCAGTTTTGCTCTAGGTAATACAAATCTTGACTAGTATTTATCTGCTCAACGACAGCTGTCACCTAAATGGTCAGCCACCGTATCTGTGATTTCAAAGCATCTGGCTACATATTTTGCCAGGCATGAAAAGAAGATCAAGCTAAAAATCTTATTTTTCCGCTTTCGCCTTTTTCTTAATCTTCCATCTTCTTATCTATGCACATACAACTTTACATCAGCTTATTTCAGCATCCTGACCCACCCAAAACATACCAATTCTCCCTCAAGAGAAACCCTATTTCTCATACAGTACAAATACATACTCTTCATATACTTCGCATGCATACTGGCTCTATATGCCCTACCTGACATGCAGAGAACTGAGACTCAGAAGAGTTACAACACTTCTCCCACAACACACAGGGAATCAGTGGCAAAGGTGGGAAGAGAATCCAGGTTTCCTAATTCCCATTGTAATTGAAGTCATACAGCCTGGAAAACTAAAAATGCCAATTAAGGAGATTTTAGGTATCTATTGTCTATATGATATGATACAGTCATATTTGAAATGTTGTCTTGTGTTTCTACATAACTGCAGAATCCAAGGCTCATTCTCAAATATGTTCTATTTTAAATAACTATGTTACCTTATGCTTAGGAGTATGCACAGTTTTAGTCATTTATGCAGTTTTGAAGACTAACGTTCATCTAGAATAGGTAATTCGGTATGCATCAAAATAACAGAGTCAGGATTAACTTTTTCATCCTCCTAAGGTGCAGCTACCTCCTCCCACACTCCCTATGCACTTAACAAGGAAATAAAGCAAGTCCAGAGGTTGTCTCCACTCTCATATGACGAGACTGTAAAGCATACGTAACAACGTTGGTGCAGCTATGGCACACATGATGGAACGAACCTTGGCCATCTGGAGTACTGTGTCCAGTTCTGGGCTCCCCGGTTCAAGAAAGATGAGGAGCTACTGGAGAGAGTCCAGCGGAGGGCTACGAGGATGGTGAGGGGACAGGAGCATCTCTCCTATGAGGAGAGACTGAGAGAACTGGGCTTGTTCAGCCTGAAGAAGAAAAGGCTGAGAGGGGACCTAATAAATGTCTATAAATATCTCAAGAGTGGGTGTCAGGAGGGTGGGGCCAGACTCTTTTCAGTGGTTCCCAGCGACAGGACAAGGGGCAACGGGCACAAACCGAAGCATAGAAGTTCCAGCTGAACGTGAGGAAGAACTTCTTCCCTCTGAGGGTGATGGAGCACTGGAACAGGCTGCCCAGGGAGGTTGTGGAGTCTCCTTCTCTGGAG
>Ga0065711_1041136_pt1 | contig 16386 bp, 11 predicted proteins | sample Hoacrofraction12_FD_59098 | JGI IMG/M metagenome (GOLD analysis project Ga0065711, IMG submission 59098) | Hoatzin crop microbial communities from Cojedes, Venezuela - Epithelial fraction 12 v2 (version 2) | ecosystem: Host-associated > Birds > Digestive system > Esophagus > Crop | place...
TGCTGGGCACCACTGAAAAGAGCTTGGCCCCATCCTCCTGACACCCACCCTGCAGATATTTATAAGCATTTATTAGGTCCCCTCGCAGCCTTCTCTTCTTCAGGCTGAACAAGCCCAGCTCCCTCAGCCTTTCCTCATAGGACAGATGCTCCAGTCCCCTCATCATCATCCTCGTAGCCCTGCGCTGGACTCTCTCCAGTAGCTCTTCATCTTTCTGGAACTGGGGAGCCCAGAACTGGACACAGCACTCCAGATGGGGCCTCACTAGGGCAGAGTAGAGGGGAAGAAGAACCTCCCTCGACCTGCTGGCCACACTCCTCTTGATGCACCCCAGGATCCCACTGGCCTTCTTGGCACCCAGGGCACACTGCTGGCTCATGGTCAACCTGTCGTCCACCAGGACACCCAGGTCCCTCTCTGCAGAGCTGCTCTCCAGCAGGTCCACCCCAAGCCTGTACTGGTGCCTGTACTAGTCCTTTGCCTGTAGCCCAAGCCTGTACTAGTCCTTTGGCTTTTGAACACAGAAGCAACCCACAGTCAAGAGTTTGACTGCCATAAGCACCTACTCCACAGAGGGATCCCAGTCATCTGGCTGACAAATGTTACTCCCCTTCCCTCCTCACTCACGCTCCCCACATGGCCCCATGAACGGAAGAGTGGAGGGAGTATCTTCTTACTCATGGACCGACACAGAGACATCTTCCTGCTCTTCCTAGCACCTATCAGGGTACTGCACTGCCGTAAGCACTGGGATAAGGCAGCTGCTTTTGTCCAGTAGTTGCAGGCCTGCAAACAGAAATAACACAGCTGCAGCCAAGACTAAATACAAAGCGCACTGACAGCACACACAAAAAATAGCCTTAGAGATACATTTATGTTCATAGCCCAGCAGGGAGTTTAATGTGCTAGACCCCAGGCTGGAAACTGCACAGATGAGATCCCAGCAGGACTGACTCGGCCCTTCCAAATCAATCGACCTCTTTGTGGTTTGCTAGCTGTGAGTCTTTTGAAAAAAGCTGCAACTGTGACGGCTTGCTCTGCTCTGCAGGGACAGTGATTATCCTATCTCATCTTCGAGCAAAGAGGGAGTGCTCTCTGGTCAAAATGTCCCCATTCCTTATTGCTGTGCTCCAGATGGCTGCTGCAATCAGTGCCAGATTATGGTGATAAAGTTGCATGCACAATCTGTAAAGAATTTCAAGACAGGGACTAAGCAGTCACCATGAGTCAATCCAGGTTTTTATACATGCCTTGTCACTGTATCTCAGTGACTCAGTGACATCTTCACGAGAGAATAAGTAGTTAAGAATAACTGTCTCATACGAACCTTCATCTTTTCTTACCTGTTTTACAGTAGCCACAGATCCTAGGCGCAGGGCTCGCTGTCCTCTTGAGGCCAGTCGCCAGCGGTGACAGGCTTTACCCTGAGAGGGTTTCTGCAACCTGGGGTTTCTCTCTCCCAGCATGTGCTGTTCAGCTCTCAAGAATTTCACCCTCCACCCAGTAAAGCTCACAAGTAGGAGACGGTGCTCTCTGACCCTTTTAAAACACGAGAGGGCTTCGTGCTGCCTCAGTCTACAAGCAGTGACCTGAGCCCAGGTGACTAGGCACCTGAAAAACAATACAAGCACAGAAAAGTCGCAGATGCCTAAAGTCACATTTCCATGTCAGCACTGAACAGGCTACAGACCAAATTCCACCTTCTCACCCCACCCTGCAGTGTCACGTGTAAGCAGTCAAAGCAAGTGAAAGAGCATTCAACAAGAAAAAAGGCCGTTCCTGTCATTCCTTCTGCAGTCAGCATTTATGTATCTTTTTCCATGATCCTTATTTTTCCAGTGCCTTGTCCTTGGGAGGTGTAAATTCAGACTCCTCAACGACACTTTCTTTCTGCTAAAAACTTGCCCTTATTTTACTTCAGATTCTCAGCACTGTTACCTCTCACTCAACTCCTCAAAGCCCAGGAGTACGTCTGCTTCCTTCTGGCCGTTTTAGCATTTCCTCCTCTTCAAAGGCCTCTGCAAACTGAATGCAATGTTATACCGTGTTTTTCCTTTGCCTACAAAACAAACACTTTTCCCAGGCTGCCCTGCTACTACACATAGTGGATCCCTCAAAAAAAAAAAGAAAGGAAAGGAATTAAATTAGTCAGTCTTCAATCTTTCTCTGTGCCAGCAGCTGACCTCTAAGATGATGCTTGAGGAAGGCTTTTTCTGTATGGGATGAGAATAAAACCGCTAAAATTTCCTTCAGCATGGAATCTAGCAGTCTGCTTAAGTCTGCTTGCTGTAGAACCAGGCTGCATTTAAGACAGCAGCTTGTTGTAAAGATTCAGATTTTAACTTTTTTCTCAGCTGTCACAAACTAAGGGCCTGTGTACATGGGATGTACAACTAGAATCTTTATGGAGACAATTTTATTTCAAAAAAAATCAATGTCTACAGCAGTTACTATTCACAGCACTGTAAATCTGCACCCACAATACCACAATAATCTCTCTATATCTCGCAAGCTGATGCACAGGAGACCAGTCTTCCTCTGCAACCCCAGAATCCAATCTGCTTTTAACTCCTGGCATATCCTTTCGGTTCCTTGTTCCACTTGGACTTTCATTATGCAGATCACCCCAGTGCACCATGGGGCAGAGGTGTAAATATCCTCTGCCTGGCAGGCTTCTCTGAAGATCAAGAGAATCTATTGCAGGTTATCCTAGCGTGAAAAATGCCCCCCTCAGAAGAGACAGGGCTCAGCCCGTACCATATCCAGGTGAGAAATTAGAAGCGCTCCCTCATCAAAGGACAACTCAGAAGGAAGATTAATGGTGGAGACACACTCTACAGGAAGGAGCAACATTAAGGACTTCTCTGAAACACACTTCCCACTAGGGTGCCACCACACCGATTGATTTGCAGAAGAAAATGCAATTGCATGGGGTGAGTTCAGAGTCCAAGCATCACAGCCACTGAGGTTTTACTGGGTTTTCAGTTGCTCTTTCCTCTTTGTCTCCTCTCAGCCTGAACCTGCAATTCAAAGGGAAATCTTCTAGGGCCAAACCTGCACTTCTCATGCCTTAAATGAATCCTTGGCATAAATAATCTTACTCATTCTTATCCTCCTGAATTATCTCAAAGAGAATCACCTGAACAATTCCTGATTCACTGCACCTGGACACTTCACTATATGTCAGACAGACAGTTGCTTTACACAACATAACCCACAAACAAAAGAGATTTCAGTGAGAAAGCTACTGAACAACAGCTAAGAGAGAAAAGAAGCTGTTAATGATTGACAGCAGACACCTTGCTCTTCAGATTAAATTCTTGTGTTTTCAGGATCTGGACCATAATGTAAGATTCTAAAACATGCTACAGCTTCACCTATATTGTAACTAACACCAAGATGAATTGAATATCGTGGTTGTCCCTTCACAGACTTTACTGCATACTGCTCTTCCGCAGGAATATATTGAACTCAGATTTTCACATTAATTTAAATTAAAATCAGCATGCTATGTCCAGAATCTAAAAGATTCAGGTTTGTAAATATCAGAGCTCTGTCAGACCTCTGCCCAGTGTTCTTTTTGGAAAATACAGAATAATTCCAGTGGAAACAAGGCTTTCACTTTTTTAACCTACACAAATTTGTGTGCATCTCCCTTGCTTAGTTTACATATACCACACTGCATAACTAGGACTGAACAGAAGTTCTAGAAAGAAAATAAATTTTGAATGAGAATGAGATAGGGAGTGTGAGGCTATGAGTAACAGACCCCTTAATGTAGGAGCACCCCCAGGGAAACACTCCTACAGAAGTTCCATTTATGCACAAGTTGGCTGTACTTTCAAACCCAAGCTCTAGTCTGAATACACTGGATTCTCTGCTACATAAATTGCTCTTCACTCAAAGGTTCCCTCGGAAACAAACCTGTGCAGGAGAAGACGTTCCCAGAATAAAGCAGCGTATTTCTGCTTCCATGATTGGCAATACCATGTCTGCAGGATCAACCTCTTCTTCTCCCGGCAGCTGTGCTGAGCCCACTGCTGCTGCAGCTCTCTCACAGCACGCTTCCCTGTCAGAGAACACAAGAGCTTGCTGAGCTGAGCTCAGTGATTTTTTTTTTCCATTACAAAGTCCAGACAAGAGCAGAGAATACATCTGCTGCAAACACCGAATGGGACCAGACTTTCTAACATTTCCTGTCCTCTCTTTAGCAGCTGAAGAGACTTTTCAGTTCACCTTGTAGTTTTTTGTCTGCAAGGCAGTCTTCTGTCAAAAATTGGGAGTATTCCTTCCCTGGCACAGTGTAAGTACTTAGCACTTCAAGCACTTGGAATCCCTTGCAGGACAGGATCAGGACTATTGATCAGCCCCAAAAGATACACCCTGCTCCCACTGAACCAAAGCCTGATTGTTGAGTCTGAGGAGACTTGTTCAAGCTTGGAATGCTGCATCTGAACTCCATTTAACTCCCCAGCTGCTAAAATGCACTGCTTGAAAACTCCTTTGGCAGTGCAGGTAAAGTGAAATTCACTCCTTTTCCAATCAGCTGCCAAAGGAGCATCTCCCCTAGCACAAAGCACTACAAAACAGCAGGGCACATGTCCTGCTTGTAACCACAAGAAGGGAGTGACACAAGCACTTACTGACACCTGGACTAGTATGTGCCATTCCACAGAAGCAGCCCACAGAGTTACAACCAGAAGCAGGACTTTCTCTATCCCAGCCATTCCCACAGCATCCCTCTCCTACAGACACAAGTGCTGCTGTAGGGTGTGGTAACTCACTTTGACAGCAGGAATGCCAACGCCACAGAGCATCAGCAGTCATCTGGTGAATGTGACACCTGAATCTCCGGTCAGCTTCCACTTTCTGGGCCAGTCTCTTCTTCCACAGGCTGAAAGCCATCTGGCAGCAATGAACTCGATATTTTAGGGCTGCTGCTGCTGCTTTTTGGTTCTTATTTTCTACAACCCAGTGGTGCCAGCTGAGAAAGGCTCTGAGAAAGACAACGGTCGTTGGACTAACTGTAGGAACAACTCACACAATTTCACACCTTTGTAACTGAAACTTTAACACTAAACATACACATAAGGAATTTAGCAAATACATCGGATCTGTTAACAACCTTTCCCCATTAAATGTCAGGGGAAATGGTGCACAGGGCAACTTGTTGGGAGTAAGGTGCTCTGTCCTGGCTGTGCCAAGCCTGTGGTTCTCTTCAATTTCCAAATGAGCAGAGAGCAAGGTCAGTTCAGTAGATAGGAAGTTACCAGAGCTTGTTATCAGCAGCACAGGGCTTGCTCCAATTTGTGAGGCATCCCATTAAACTACAAATTATTGTGTTCAGATATAATAACTTTGAAGCAGGAAAAAAAAAATGGGCTGCAAAACTCCCACTGAAGACAGAACAAGATAGCTAGAGGAAGATTTTTTTTTTTCTTTTTTTTTTTTTTCTTTAAAGCAAGAGTAGAGCTCTCAAAACAGACAGCTTTAGGAAACTTCCGGAAAGCACAATACCTACCGAGACAGCTGAACAAGCCTGCAGTACTGCTGGGCTTTTACAACTTGCAGAGTCCGAGCTGACCAGACAATGAAGTACTTCTGCAGGCAGCATTCCTCTGCTTGGTGCCAGCAACTCTTCACCTCCTTGTCAGAACTGCAGTCCTGTAATCCAGAAAAGCAAAAAAGGGCCTTGAACTGCTGCTGTAACACAGCCACTCCATGCAGCTCAGCCCTTTCTCCTTGTTGCTGTGATTTCTATGATTGCCTAACTCCCTGTTGCTAACCCATATGCACCAGATGAACAACCAGACATGAGGGTCCAACACATCCCTTTTAAATCCTTGACATATGGCCGATCTCCAGCTCAGCTGGTAAATGGCAGGGAAGAGTTACCCTGAGAAATGTCTCAATCTCCCAGACCTTCTGTCTAAGAGAAGAACAAAGAGAGAGCAGCAGTGAGACCTTCCATATGCTGATGTTGAAACTCAAAAGCTCTTCGCTAAATTTGGCTATGCAGAAAACACGTGTACATTTACATGCACTGCACCACTTTCCAGCCTTACCTCTTCCCATGTAGAGGTCAGAGGCTGGACATTATTATCTGGACTCTGCAGTGCCAAAGACTGGAACTGACCTCCCACAAACCAATTTCTTCTGCAAGACAAAAGTATCAGGGGAAAAGGGAAAGAAAGAAGAAGATAAAGTATCCAGAAGGATGCTGTGAGATGACATGAAGGTCTAGCCAGAAAGAAGGCATTCAGCCAGAACAAACTGCTACCAGCATCCCAAGGAACCAGTCTCCAACTTACCCAGATCCAGTACTCTGTGGAGGAAAGGAGGCCTGCAAATACAGCTCCCCACCCAGCTCAGCTGGCTGCTCTGCACATTGGTGTAGTTGCAGCAAAGAACTGTAACACGGCATGTGTGTGACATCCTCAGCAGTCAGAACAGAGGAGAGGCTCTGCTGGCTGCTGTCACTAAAACTGTATTCCTGCAGGTATGGAGGGAAGAACATGCTGTGAGGTAAGCATCCTTGCAATGGAATCACTTACCTAACAGTTCCAACCATGCCACTTACTCCTCTTTTTGGCAAGGATTCAGGGAAATCCAGTATGCATCCAAAGGAACTGCAGGCTAGCAAGTACAGCTCTGGCATGCAAACATTTAAGTGACGAGACAGTTATTTCTATACTGAGAAAAGGGGAAACGGACATACGCACTTTCTCAGTGATGATGCTTTTTGCACCTCATCCCTTCCACCTTGCATCCAAAAACAGGAGCAAGTGCACATGACAACCTCACTAGCTCAGTACCTCCCTGTATCACTAAATGATGAACCAGGAAGGGCACAGAGAGAAGTGACTTGACAATTTCTCATTACATTTAAATGCCAGAACCCTACAGGCTCAGTGCTCCTCCAGCCTAAATACTTAGCACAGTTTGCTGATGGCAATATCATGTCGAAGCAGAAATTTTCTCCTGAAAACTCCCAACAGTTTAATACCTCAGAGCAGTATGGATGTATCAAGACCTCCTCACCTTCTCCAATGAGCTTTGAGAGGCCAGAGTAGCTGGAGCACTGCTGTCAAAGCCAGATGATGTTGAGAGGTCCTCAGAAAACAGCACAGCAAGAGGTTCTTCATAGACAGTCCTGTGCAAGTGCTTAGGACTTAGTTCAATTGTCTTCAGCATGAGACACTTTTGGTGCCATAATTTCAGAGCTTTTCTGAGTCTACACTGCTCCAAAGCCTGAGAGAAAGAACTGAGACAGAAGATATGGAGATGGCAAAGTCACTGAAAAGAGATACCAGAGGGGCACACTAGTACAGATAGGATGGATGATAGATGGTAAAAGGGGTTCTTCCAGAAGGACCAGAAAGTCAAGTGGACACTACTAATGAGGGCATGGCTCCAGGAACTGGCCTTCACTCACTTAGCTCTGTGATGCTCGCACAGCCTTGCTTTCCACAGCAGATATACTCTCTGGAGCTTCACCTTTTGGCCGAAGTCATCAAGAGAGTAGCCTGTTTTCTCAGGAAATCGTCTCTCTACAGTCCGTAACAGCTGATCTTCACACCTCTTTGTTGCAGCCTTGTCAGCTGCTGAGCTTCTAACCAGTCCTTAACCAGTTACAGAGAGTGACAAAAGACAATGTTGGTCAGCAGGCATTCCTAAGAAACTCAGCACAGCCCTCAAACTGCTGCTTTTCAGCAAGCTTTAAGACTTTCTGCTAGGTTTATGAAGCAGAGCAACAAATCTCCCTGTAGCTTCACTGACACGTCCAGAACGACTAGTCCTCTGCCCACTCTGGTTTGTCAATACCATGTATCATCTGAGCCTCTCTGCTATCAGACTGTTTTCAGCTGTTTTTCACCATACAAGAAGAGGAGGAAGAAGCCTAAGCACCTCCAAATATTAGATTGTGCACAGGCCCCAAGCTGCTCACCATAATGTTGCCTCCATCGTAGGAGGAGGAAGTTCACCATTGCCTGCTTATCACCTTCTCTGACCTGCAGCATCTGAACCCACTGCTGGAAATATTTCCTCAGTGACGCTGCTCTGAGACGGGCCAGGTTGCACCTGTAAAGTGCCTTCTGCTCAACAGTCTCCTTCCATGCACTGAAGCACCTGAGAAAACCAAAGAAAAATAAAACCACAATGAAAACCATGTGAAGAGTGTACAAGCTTGTTTCTCCTCCTGAGACTGGGTTTAGTTCAGGAAAGACAGGCAGAAGCTGTCATCTTCTGAGCTTCTATTAGTTTATTCCATTAAAAAGCCACTGTCCTTCTTACAGCACAGCAGCACAGTGCATGCTCTTCGGTTTGGTCTTTCAGAACATCAAAGGTCAGGACCAAAAATCATTGGCAGGGCACAGGAGGCAAGTCATAACACCTCTGGCCACAGCAGTTCCTTTTCACGTTTCTATCCCTACTTTCATCTTTATCAACACCTAAAACAAAAGAATAGATGGCTTTAAGATGGAACAACAGATCGTTGTCTGGGTTGGTTCTGTTATTCCTTGTACTTTCACTGTGAACAGACTTTTCACATGAAAGACAGACCTCATCAGCTTACCGGGAGACCAAATTCCTTTGGATACGAGTTGTCAGTGCTAAAATCTGTTCCATTTCCAAGCATCGGGAACGCCACAACCAGAAAACATTTCGTAGCTGCTTCTTTTCCAGCAGAGCACGGGCTTCCAAAAGTCTGACTTCCTCTTTTCTCAGCAGCTCCTTCTGCAGTCGCCACAGTCTGAAAGCTGCTGTGTTGCAGGGCAGGAAGAGATTGACAGGAAAAAAAAAATAGCTTAGAAGATCTTCAAACAACTTAGTGTCACACAGCAAATATGCCCTGGCTGAACTCCAGCTGTCTGAGAAGGGGCACTTAAGGGAGACAGCTTCTGCTGCAGCTGAATTAATACAAGGAACAAGGCAAAAGGTGTATGACACAGTGAGTGGGCCACCCTCCACCATCACAGGTACTGGCCCAGCTATTTGCGGGATCAGGTCAAAGCAACAACTAGACACAAACCAAGAAACACGGTGAAATAGTGATCACCTCCAAGTTGTTCCAAGGCTATGGAACGTGTGCTTACCAGCTAGCCGTCTCATATCTCTGATTGCTTGAGCTCTCCTGCAGAACTCATCTCCTCTCTGCTTACGATGAAGCTGTGTCCACAGTTCTCCCTCCGCCCTGAAAGAGTCACAAGCATGCTTTAACATCCAACTGTCCAAAGAGACAATCACAGAACAGAATCCAGAGCCTTCCTTCTCCCTGTGTAGCTTTCTTTTTGTCTGGACTTGTTCTTCTGCCTTCAGAATCAGAAGGCACAACAAAAGGTTTTTCTTTTGACACCTTTACTTACTGTCCTGCTAGAGACTGTAGTATTGCCTCACTCTCATCTCATCTATGCCTGTATCACATACGCAGGTGACAGCTGAACTGAAGAAATAGTAGAGGAGTATTTCTGTCAGACACTCAAATCAGACTGAAAAGATTAGTGCACACTGAAATAGCATTGTTGAGTTCTTAAAACTAGGTTATTAATTCTTGCAGTGCTTATCTGCAGCAATAAATCCAAGGACCTGGAAACAAGCTTCCCACTATTTGAGAAAGATTTCTCCATTTGTAAACCTCCACTTGTCCAAGATAACAGAGAGAGAATGCTCTCAGCTTACCTGCAAGCCTGCTCAGCTTCCTTTGAGTATCCTGCCGTAAGCTGGTGCTGAGCTGAGGTTGTCATAGTTGCTAATCTTCCTACTCCAAAAAACCCCACTGATGAACTTTGGGTATAAGAATATGGCTTAGGCTGCAAAGCTTGCTTCTTGCTCCATTTTGCCACAGCTTCCTTCCACTGAAGGAGAAATCACGATTAGAACAAACTACAGGCAGAGTATCAGTATCAGGGTCCACATCACTGAATTTCACACAGGGGACCCCGTGCCCCTCCCTAACCAAACAGGATTTCTGCCTTCTCTGACTGCACTACAGAGAACTCAGAGCACCACTTCTACTGTCCCTAGCCCGTTCTCACCCTGCGGAAGCTGACAGCTAGCAGAGCCGAGGCATGTCGCTGCTGGGCTGCTTCCAGCTGCATCCTCCTTTGGTGCACAGCCCACTGCAAAGCACCAAGGCCCTTCCGAAGCAGTTGCTGTCTGTAAAGCTGTGTGGCTGCAGCCCTTTTCCAGAGGATGTGTCCCCTCCATGCTTGGAAGCACCTAGTTAGCATTTGTCTGTCACACAAGTGCTGGACACTTAGAAAGAAAAAAGAAAAGTGAGCTCCAGTTAACAGAAAGGAAAGTTAAACACAGCCAGGAGGTGGCAATCAGAGTTCAGCCACCAAGCTAAAAAGAGGTATTTCAAATCATTCTCTCTAAAGAGTGAAAAACCTGCAACCTCACACCAAATTAAGGTATCACTGTTGCTAAATTGGTAGCAACCTCACACACATCTTATTCACAGGTCACAAGTTTGAATCCCATTTCATGGATAAGCCCAGTTCTTGATCTTCGTTAGCTATGCAGTGAGCCTACCAGAATTTGCTGCACTGAAAAGTAGCATACATGGTACAAATGCTTTTTCATTGCTAGCAACAACCAAGGTTGAATTTAGAAGCTAGAATTTAAAAGATAGAGAAATTATTTCTTAGAGCATGCTCCATTCTAGATGGCAACCCTCTGAAAAGAAATGGACGCAGCCCCTGAGCCAGCCATAGCAGAATAATGTAAGTTAAGTCCTTAAACCAAATGTTCCAAGAAACATGGCTCCTTAGCCACTTCCCAGCAGTTTTACTCCCCTGTTAACTCCCAGCACACTCACACAGAAACACAGAGTCTTTTCACCTTTGCTCATTCACCTTCAATGACCAGAAGCTGTTCTCCGAGACCTGCGAACAGACAAAAGGCAGTAACTCACACAATTATTCACACTACTCTACTCTGCTGAAGAATTCGTCTGTGCCCAGCATGGCAACTCATTTCAGACGGAGACCGGAACACTGCTGCCTCAGGGTAGTGTATTATGTCAGATACCCTTGACCCTGCCCCCACCATTGCTCTGTGAATACTCTTACATACTTCAGATATAGAAAAGCACAACAAAACTCAGGGCCCTGCAACTATGCACAGAGTAAAAAACAGTTTAATGCTTTCCCTCTGCATGTAGATCCAGAGAATATAAACAGGTGTTCACATTCCCAAGAACAACCAAGTTAACAAGCTGGTCTTTAGTAGGAAGAAGCATGTGAGACAGAAAGATGCATATATTGGGATGAAGCAGAACCGTAAGAGAAGAAAATCTGGTCATTCAGTGACAGAAAAATCATAGGGCAAGCATCCTCATCACCATTGTACCTCAACTCTGCACCTCTAGCAAGAAGGGGAAATAAGCACAAGTAATATCTGTGAAAAGGGATACTATACAGTGAGCCCACCCTCACCTCTCTGGACACAGTTTCCTGTGCCTGGCTCCACTCTTCACAGCACGGTAGTTCTTTGCCACTCCTCTCCACAGAAGGTTCTTCAGACTGATGGAGACTGGCATCGGTTTCCCAGTTCCTCCGGCTGCTTTGGTGGGAGTATTTGTTTCTCCTTCCTTCTCTGCTCACATTCACACAATGTATGTCCGAATATTCACCAAAGCTTTCTTCAACCTGAATACCAATAGGGCTGGACTGCCTGCTGCCCACCAAAGCCACTCTTCTGGATGATCGTGATCTAGAGTCACATGCCGCTTCTGACTCTTTGCTGGACTTAACGTGAGGCTCAGAGTTGGCTTCTACAGATTTAATACTAAGCTGCTGGACTGGTCTAAACTCTTTACCTCCAGGAGAAGAGACTCTCACGCACACTTCCCTTGGAGTCCCATACACGGCCACACCAACGTTCATCTGAGCCCCTCCCCAGTCTGTCTCCAGTGATACCTTCAGACCCTCAGCATGCAGACTGGCTGAAAGGTCTTTCTTCCAAGATAGAGCACATGGGGATGCCCCATGAAATGTCTCTTCTCCTTTAAGAACTTTTTCAGTGGAATGACTTTTGGTGTGAACATAAAGACTACCAGTTTCCAGAGTTGGCTTTGCCTGGGACTGGCATCTGAAATTAGAGGAGCAAGCGTAAGAGGAATCTGCTTCTGTATCCACTAGCCTGCCAGAGCCCACCCCAGAAGAGAGGGTTTCTGGCTGGCTGCTGCCTGAAATTTTGGTTGTGTTCGAGTCAATGTATCCATATCTGTGAGAGAGAGACGGAGGTTCTGCACAACTGAAGTCCCTTGTCACAGCACCAAGGCTCCAGTCTTTAGCAAATGGGACACCCCATTTCAATCTTGCCTGAGCAGCACTGGTCTTTACTCCAGCTAGCTGTTCTCCTGTGCTCAGGATACTAGGAGCTGAATCCTCACGAGCAAAGCACAAACTGCCACTGACTGGAGAAGACTCAGGCTCCAGAGGGAAGGAGCCCCATATCCCCATCAAAGCAGTTTCTTGCTTAAACCTCTGGATTGAACAGTACAAGCTAGCGGAAATCTGTGAGGATTGCAAAAGAGACTGAAGGGACTCCAAACTAGATGGATTGAGATCCCCCAAGGTCTGGGCTGAACTACAACAAGCGTTCACACTTTCACTTGAGCTCCTTGAAGAGGGACATTCCACTAATTCATGCCCAAGAGGGGAATCTACAGTACGAGATGACAAACGTGCCTTGACCAGTGAAAGGTTCACAGGATCCATACAAGAAGCAGCAGGAGGCTGATGCTGTTGTTTTTCCACCAAATAGTCACTACTCCTGTTCCTACTTCCTAAACAGCGATGGCGAGCAGTGTGTACGGAGCAGCTACCAGCTGCCTTTGCTTTCTGATGGTGTTGCTGCGGAAAGTCAATACTCTCACTCTTTCTCCCTTCTAAACTACGAGCTTCAAGGTGTGAGTGTCTCTAGGGGAGATTCACAGCAGGGAGCACTGACAAAGCAAGATGAGAAATCCTATGAGTCACACACTCAGAGCTGTGCTGCTGCAGCCTAGAGCAGAGATTTTTCTGCTGCAGGAAGCAGGAACTGGCGAACTGACTGATGGTGTCCTGGAATGGCTGAGAAGGGCAGGAAAGATTAGTCTGTCTCAGACTGGGACCTCTCCTCCCGGCTGACAGAGGTGCGGTACGCAGCTGGCCTTGTTCTGCTCTCTGGCTGGGAGCTACATGGAATGCTGCAGCCTCAAGCCAGTGATGAGAAATGTCTACTAGACTTCTAGTGCCCAAATGCAGGTCAACATTCACATTCTTCTGAATGTTCCTTTGCTCTGAAGAAAAATAATAAGAAATATAAACAAAAGAGCATGTATATTTCTCATCACATCTTCCCTAGTTTGCCAAAGGCTTTGGGTACTTTCCTCACAAATTTTTTGTCTCCAATCCACCAGCCTCAGTCCTGAAAGTATTACAGACACCAGTCTTCCTGTTTCTCAGCAGACAATCATGTCTGGCAGAGCAGGAATGATTGGACAGACTCAGTTCTTAACAAAAAACATGGAAAACAAAGACTTATGCACGCACCTGCAGCCTCAAAAAGAACTTGTTGCTAGCAAGGATGAATTACCCTCCTGCCAAGTCTGTAGCTGCTTTTATAGAATGCTTTACATTTAGCCAGATCTACATGATACCAAACAAGAACAGGTCTAAAAGAAAATGTTTTTACATAAGTCACAGCAACATAGTTCCAGCTGGAGTACAATGCTTACCCCTCTTCATTGACTGGAAATCCAGCTCAGATCTCCTCCATACTTGTAGTTTCTCCAGGTAGTGCCTCGACTTAAGGTGCTGTTTGACTGCTTAACAAGTGAAAATTTCTTCATATCATGCTACCACCCTGCAAAGGTTCAAGGTCATGCAGGCCTATTTCTTCTTGTCCACATTAAAGGATGAGACCATGTTTACACATCCAGAGAATCCACATTGTTCCCTAACCTGGAAGAGTTACAGCATAGACGGGAGACCTAATTTGCAGTCTAGCCACAAAGTCAGAAGGTTATACACATAACTCTCATGCAAAGCACAGATTCATAAATTGTTGGTAACAGGTAAGTGCAATTTGACGGGACTGTGCTTTCATTCCCTCAAATTTTAAAAGCAAGTTGTCAATCACTGCCATTCTAACTGCCACTTTTTTTCACCTCCCTTTTGAAAAATGAAAATAGTATTGTGAAAAGACACACACACCTATATCATCTTAAAAAAAACCCTAGTCAACCTGAAAAGAAAGAGACAGCACGGCCTATGAAAAATGCTCATTGTATTTTTCAAACATATTCAAACACCAGAAAGCCTTCTGTCAAATTGCACTGTTTCCAAACTATGTTTATTTCACTCTCTTCTAAGAATGCATCTGAGCCTCAGTCATCCCTGTTTGCAAACAGCCACTTGTCCTTCTCACATGCAAAATCCTTCAGTAATCACCACAAACTAGAGAGTAAACTCAATTACTAAAAGCAACAGGAGACAGTCATGCAATGTTGCAATAACCCTTGGGAACTGCCATTACTGCCTTTCATACATCACCAAGCGTACCAGAAGCAGAAAGATGCCATTATTTTTTCCAGACAAGTATAAGTTGGAAGCTACAGAGTGAGCAGACAAAGCATGGCTGCCTTCTTTAGGGCACCTATCACTGCCTGAAGTATAACCACAAAATGCAGCCGACTGGTGTTCTGTAGAAGCAATACTTGCATCCCAGCAATACCCAGCCAACTAGTAATTTAACACAAAAGGGTGTTATAAAATATTTGATTTGTGAAAGGACATGAAATCATCGTGTTTATCACTGCTGTTTTGCTCCATGATCACCTGGAACCCAGTACTGGACTACTTTTACGCTCAAGAACCTAAACATAATCTATTTTCTTGATAACTCATGCAATTTTTTTAGTTCTCCTTTTCAATTCTTTCTGCCGGGTACCAGGTTCTCAAGACATTGCCATGATTATTTTAGCTGGTGTTCTTCACCTCACTCATTCCTAATTTCAGCCTCACTGAGATGCGAAGGAGATAGTGTCCTTTAAGAATCACACGTGTCTGCCTTCCCAAAATTGCCAGGCAGGACTTTAATTTAACCGCTTTCAAGCAGTGGTTAATCTTACTCAAAAGGCAACAAGATTTTACGAAGTCCTTGTTTAAAACTTCTTCTAAGGCCAAAAGAGATACTCAAGGCAAGCCACAGATTTTGCAAACTGCAAAATCCATGACCAATGGATTTCGTATTAGCTTTGATGTTTCCAACTAAAACATTTAACACATGCTTACTATATACATTTTACTGCAACCCACTAAGGCATTAAAACCGGAAACAAATCCAATTAAGCAAACAAAAATCAAGCTGATCAATGTACTTCTGTTCTTATAAGCAAAAGGAATAGCACAGTTCATGAAAAGTAAATCAAGCTCTTTCAAGTGAATGCCATTTTAGCATTACGATAGCAATGACAGACCCATAATAAACACATAAGCACCGCACAGACAATGCTAATTTTCCCATCCCTGCAGACCAAGGCTGATCCATTTCACATTGCAAGTTGGGACCGGTGACTGGTCCAAGATCCCGCTTCACCTGCCTTAGAAACACGGCTTTTCCCCCACTGCTCGGTCTTACAGACCGAACCATCGCCGCCATTGCACAAGCCACTTGTTGCTGCTTCAACAGGCACACACAAGCACTCTTCCCTTAACCAGAGAGCGGGCAGCCATTGCCGCGGCAGCCAAGGAACAGCCATGCAGCAGGGCCCTTCGCAGGCTGCCAGCCAAGACCCAGCCGGCACCCTGGGATGCAGCGGAGGGAGCGGGAGGGCCATCGCCCCCACCCACGGGAGCCATGTCAGGCCTGCTCAGCGTTGGCACTTACTCACTCCGATACCCGCTGTCGGACATGGCGCTGGGCCTCGCCAGAGCCTCAGGGACAGGACTCGCGCCTCATTACGCCTCCACCTCCTTCACCGGGACAAACCTGCCGCTTTGTCCCCTCAGCCGAGAGCGCGCCCCAGCTGGGTCGCTGTAAGCGGCTTATCCCCCGCGATTAGCAACGCCGCCCATCACCAGGGCTGCAGATGGCCACGTGAAAGCTGCTCTGGCCCCTGGCTAATTAAAGCTGTGGACCGAATACGGCCCAGACGAGGCGGGGCGCGGTGGCTCACCCGGGGAGGCGAGGCAAGGCGCACCCGCCCGAGGCACAGCTCACCTCCCCCAGGGCAGCGCCTCAGGAGAGGGGCACGTCCACCGCCGCCGCCTCCTCACCCGCGAGGTGCCCCGAATCCGCTGTGTCCCGGTTTCTGTCAGCAGCCGTGGGCGGCATCGCCAGGCCCTGCGGCCACCCCCGAGGGCCCGTGGGCGAGCCCAGCCCGGGCTGGCG
>Ga0065711_1006803_pt1 | contig 16385 bp, 9 predicted proteins | sample Hoacrofraction12_FD_59098 | JGI IMG/M metagenome (GOLD analysis project Ga0065711, IMG submission 59098) | Hoatzin crop microbial communities from Cojedes, Venezuela - Epithelial fraction 12 v2 (version 2) | ecosystem: Host-associated > Birds > Digestive system > Esophagus > Crop | place...
GTATTCCTCCCATGCTACCTGTCCTTGTTTCCATCCTCTGTAGGCCTCCTTCTTCTGCTTGAGTTTGGCCAGGAGCTCCTTGTTCATCCATGTAGGCCTCCTGGCGTTTCTGCCTGACTTCCTCTTGGTCAGGATGCATCGCTCCTGAGCTTGGAGGAGGTGATCCTTGAAGTCAAATATAATTGGATCAATAAAAAATATAATTTCAATATTGAAGCAAAGATTTAACTATTAAAAGCATGTCACCTTACTGTTAGATTTTTGAGGATAAAAGTATGTTGGTTATAATGCTACTACCCAAGAATTTCGGTTATTCGCTTTAGTATGACAGATACCTGAGTCTGCTAATATTTTTAATAGCTGATATATTTTCTTCTTGTAACTTCATTTTTTATTTTCTTTTAGATGTGGTTTAATAGAAACACATAAGTGAAGTCCTGTTGCTACTCTCCAGTTCACACTAAGTTATTTTCTTTCAGATGCTTAGGAGGAGGCTTAATTCAAATGTATGCTTCAAAGTAATGCTATATTTATAAACAGAATTAGAACTATGTAGATGATAAGACTATGGACTAAAATCAAAGGTACAGAATGAAACTTAGGAGGCTAGAGAGCTGGGTCTGCAACATAATAAAATTAATTCCAGTATGTTTATTCCAAATGTGTCCATGTGTTTGTAGGTATGACCAAAAGGATGTATGTTGAAACTGTACTTGAGGGTATAAAGCAGTGTAAAGAAGAAGGCTTGGATATAGATGTAAGGTAAATAAAGCACATGGAGTATCTCTGTTTCACGGTTTTGTGTAGTCTGATGCTTGGTCATGGTTTGCAGAGAGGAAATAACATTGTGCTTAAACTAGATTACATGGAATGGAAACAGATAATTCACATGCAAACTTGAATTTTTATCTTCCTTTTTACTGATAGAGAATGAAACTGGATTAAGCTTTGCAGCTCCACTCTCTGCAACATTTTCAGGAAAAGCAGTGTTTTTGATGGAAATCACATTAAAGACTCCCTTTTCACTGCCTAGACTCATTGCAAAGATTTTTCTTGACAAGCTGTGCCAGCAACCTGCTGTAAAGGAGCCGTGGTCCTCACCAGCAGAAACCTTTCACACAGTGTCAGTGGTTGCGTGGCGGCAGTCTGCTTGCCTGGCTCTTACACTCCGAGTAGAGCAGCCCTTGTTAGATTTATTTGTGGAAGCTGAAGAATTCCCATTCTTCATGTGTGTACCTCAGAGAGGTTGCCAGCCTGATAGTGCAGGCAGCGGACGAGCAGGGCATGGTTCCCTGCCCGCCCTCTCACCATGGCTATCGCTTTTCGCAGGCGAGCGCGTTTGTCTGATTGGTGTCCCTCTGTGCTTTGGTACCTGCGTTCCTTGAACAGGTGCCTATACAAATACTTTTTATACTCAACTGTGTAGGATGTGAAACTCCATTTTTGTTGGTATCAGATTTGTTGTTCTCCTGATATTACAGCTTGTTTTTAACTTAATACATACCTTTCTGTCCTAGATTGTTAATAGCAATAAATAGAGGAGGTGGCCCAGTAGTTGCAAAGCAGACTGTTAAACTTGCTGAAGAGTTCCTTCTTTCCACGGATGGGGTTGTAGTAGGACTTGACCTCAGTGGTGATCCCACGGTAAGTTTTTGTTTTATTTTGATCTGTTCTTGAAGATAAATATATAATGTTGTGTAACAGCAAGTGGTTCTAATTGTCCTTTGTAATTACAAGTTTTTGTGTGATGTTTGTTGCTAGTTTGAATGGATTGCTCAGAATCTTGATACCAGGTTAGTCCCTGTTGCTGTAAGGGACCGATACTCTAACATAAAGAATCAATAGTTCATATATGACACTGAAAAAGGAGCCACTGAAAAGTAGCGTTTTGCTTGAGAAGTGTCCGTTACTAAATTGACTGGGTTGAGGCAAGTTAAATAGCACTGCAAATTGACCCCAGTTTAAATTTTGTTTAGATGCATCAAATGCTTATTGCGTATTAAGAAAGCAGAAATGTTTGAGGACAGCTATCAAGCTGAAGTGAAATGGCTGTGGGTGATAGCTGTAGAAGGGATATCAGAATCAGTTGGCTTGTCAAAGTTGGGCATCGTCTGACCTGTTGATCAGTTTGTCTAAATGTGCCCTTACAGCAGAACATTGTATGACTTGCTGCATTCAAAACTGATGTAATGGGAAAAGAGAAATAATTCAGTGTAACTCTGTTTGAATTAAGTATTTTGATATTGTTAGACTTCTTAATTATTGCAATAGCAGGAGTTCTGTAAAACAAGTTGTAGAAGGTGATGTGTTTCTGTCTTCAAGGCAGGACATGGCCAAGACTTTTTGGAACCGCTCTCAGAAGCAAAAAAAGCAGGTCTGAAGCTGGCACTGCATCTTTCAGAGGTAAAAGTTTTCTTCATTTTGGTCCTTCTCTGTAATGCCCATTTTATAAGAACCTTTATGAAAGTAAAATTAACTTCTGTGTGTTTTGAACTTCTCAGGACAAAGTAGTAACTGTTTGGAGTGTTTTGACAAGAGAGAAGGGAGGAATCTTCAGCAATCTGTTCTGCATCAGAACTTCAAATTATTTCTTACTGTACCATATCTATTGGGGGGATAGGTGTGAATTTGAAAATTAGTAATATTCCAAGAGATCCTCTGGTTTTTTCTTGGTAATTTATCAGAATTCATGTACAGTAAAATTTGCATGGTTTCATGAGTAGTTCTGTTAGCTCTGCTTGTGTCAGTTGAAAGTGTTGGGCTTCTGCATGCAGTCTGCTGAAGTGGTGGCTGAAGTTTGCTCTGATGAGTCTGTGTAAAACAGGCATTAAGGGTCCTCTTGACAGGGTGGTTTTGAAACTGAAGCATAGGAAGGTGATCTGCGGCCTCCAGCTGGAAGTACTTCAGCACTGCAAATTGCCTTTGTCTGTTTTCACATACCAGTTCAGGAATGTGGCTTGCTCAGTTTATAATTACAAGTTGACAGTCACTTTCATGTGCTACTTCTTTCTTTACAGGGTAGTAATATAGGTATTTAGTCTCACTGAGACTTTCTTTTGCATAAGATACACTGTGAAAATAGAACTTGAAGTCTGTTGTAATTATTTTATGTGCTGTTTCATGCTGCCTTGACAGAACGTAAAATATATCCTCTCTAGATTCCAAATCAAGAAGAGGAGACCAAAATTCTCCTGGGCCTGCCTCCTGACAGAATTGGACATGGAACGTTTCTCAACTCTGCAACAGCAGGTTCAGAAGAGTTAGTGCCACTTGTTCGACAGAATCACATACCTATTGGTAAGGAAAAACGTTCAGAAAATGCCTTGGTCATCTCCAGATTTCAGAACGTCACACGTACTGCTGATCTAGTACCTCTGGTTTGTCTTTGCCCAGAGGTGACGCGGAAGGACGTGGCAGTGTATGAGAGAATTGCCTGTAAAGGTGCACTGGTAACACTTTTGTGGCTTTGACATATTTGTGGCGGCAGACGACAACTGGTATCTCAGATGAAAACAAAACTAAATCATAACTTCTAGTTACTGTGCAAGGCTGTGTGGTGTTTCTATATCTGGTTTGCAAGCTCCCTAAATTTTATACCCAGCCAGTAGCGAAGGAGGAATCGATTACCAAACTTTCCTCAGAAGATATTACCAAATATTTGAAGCACAGAAAAGCAAGGAAACAACAATAGCCGATACTAATTTTCATTCAGGAACAACAATAAGTCAATTAATGTGTCAACAACGTGTATTTTGTTTTGATATATATCCTTGTTTCTTCTTTTTTTTCCTTAGAACTTTGCATGACCTCAAACATCAAAACTCAGACAGTGCCCTCCTGTGACAAGCACCATTTTGCATACTGGTACAACATGGGCCACCCTGCAGTACTTTGTGTAAGTTTTTTTTTTATTTTAACCATGTATTTAGGTAAAGAGCTAAACTAGTGTGAAGCTGGAGAAGTATATCTCCTTTTATGGATCAGAGCTGGCTTACTAACAATTTCTGACCTTGCAGCAAATCATCTGCTTATAGGAAATCATAACGTTCTGTTTGAGAAACGCTTGTAATACAAGTGGGAATTTTTATAGTACTTCTATTGGTTTTATTGTAAAGCAAGACCTTTTTTTTTGGGGGGGTATAGGTAAGATGATCAGCTATGCATGCAATGAACTTTTTCACTGTTTGCGTACTGACAGATTTCTCTTAAACATATTGGTCCAATGCCTGCGTGTAAGCTTGTGCTTACCTGGGTATTTACGGTGTTGGATGAGAGCTTTTGAGTTCTTTTGACAGGTAATAAAGGTCGTTGAACGCTGAAGTGCCAAGTACTTTTGCTGGCATTGGCAGGATTTTACTATCATCCTGTTGGTTTAACCCCTATAATTTGTAGCATTGTCCAAGTGTGTGTTAGCTCATGTTAGAGCATTGTGCTTATTATTCAAATAAGTCTCACTCCTTTATTGAATAAAGTATTTATTTTTGAGTTTGAGCTCTGTTATGTTAGGTGAAAAATAATTCATGATTAGAGATTTTTTTCTGAGATTTTCAATTGTGAAAAGTGTAGGTGTCACCGAAAATCGTGGAATTATCCTCCGTGCCTCCAGCACTGCAATAAAGAATGCCTGCCTTTTAACGCTACATTGGTGTTATGAGGTTTTATTCCCGGATTTTCGGTGACATAGGTAACCAATGAAGTCATGTAAGAAAGCAGTTTACCCATAAAGGCCTATAAAAACAAGGGTAGTAGAAGGAGGAGATACTACAGTGTAATAAGGTTCACAGGGTGTAGTTAGCATTCTTGTCTGTGGGGACACAAGGACTCTGAGTTGCAAATGGGCAGTCTCATTAACCCTTAAATAATACTAACTCGCTCCTTTGAGATGATGAATAATCTTTAGGTGCCTTTCGATCACACGTTTTTGGTGCTAGGCTGGTACTTGAGTCAGTATCAAGCAATTGTTCCAGCTGAGACAAAGTGCAGAGGCTGAGACGGTTTCTTCCCTGAAGATGCAGGAGTGCACAGAATGCTCTGCTTCCCAGCTCAGAGGATGGGGAAAAGAGGAATAAGGAGACCTGCCCATGCTGACATAGCCTGAGTGTCTGCTTCACTTGATAGCCACCCCACCTTTCAATAGGAAAACAGGAAATCCTATTTTCTGTAAGATGTTTTCATATATGTTTGAGTAATGTATTAATTTTGAGTGAAAATAGGGCAGATAAAGTATGAAATACTTTACCAACAGGTGAAAGAACCATGGACTAAAATGTGAAACAGCAGGATATAACTAGTTCGTAATAGGTGGAAAAAACCCTTTTTGTTGTAGAGGAACTAATTTAAACTTTTTTTTTTCCCTCTTCTTTCAATTTAACTCCAGACTGATGATAAAGGCGTCTTTGCCACAGATCTATCGCAAGAATACGAGCTGGTTGCAAAAACATTTAATCTGACTCGGTCACAGATGTGGGATCTTTCCTACGAATCCATCAACTACATCTTTGCTTCAAGTGTGGTAAAATCAAAGCTGAGGGAACAGTGGTGTAAACTGAAGCCAACTCTGTTTGGTTAATCAAACTGTTGTTCTAAACAGCTTGAGTGTGTTACCTTAGTCAATAAGCGTTTGTTACTGAAGTCCCTGGCTTTTTTCAGACTTCAGGTGTGTAAGTCCAGCCCAGAAACTGTGCCTGTGCAAAATGAAGATGACAGGAATGGATCCTTTCATAGTGGGGACAGAAGTAAACGTTCTTTCGTAGCTGGCAAGGGCTCTCAGCCAGTGACTAAAATTCCAAATGTGTCGTCAAGTCGTTGATAGGACATGTTTAAAAAGTACTTGGTTGACACATGTCATTGTACTACCAACGATGGAGAGTCAGAGCAAAATAAAGGCACAGCTGTTAGGGTTTAAAATGTCTCTGTTGGCAACGTTATGCCAAGCAGTTTGTATGTGTGGTGTGTACATTTGGGGTTTGTATTGTTTTTAAACAGAAGTTTTGAGCAATTGATTGAATGTGAAGACAGAACTCAGGGAGAATGAAATCTTTGTCGCAAAGGAATTAAATACTGCGTCTGTTTTTACTGGTGTACATGGGTGACTGAAGCGTGCTGTGGATCCTGTAGCAGACGTGGGGGTGCCCGTTGATGCACTCAGCACTGGTAGTGTTCAGACAAAGTTAAGAATCTTGAATGCCTTAGCATAGCAAACTGTAAGCTACGTGGGGGAAGTGGTCTGATCCTTAAAATGCTTTTTAGAATTGCTGTTTGTTTCTTGTTAAAAAAGCAATAAAAATACCTTCAACCTCCATGTTTTCAAAGCCACTGCTTCACATGAGCGTGCGTGTGTGTATGCTTATGCTTGAGATCTGCAGAGGAGAAGCACACGTAACCTGCTGTGGGATTTGGTGAGCGCGAGTCCCTGGCACGGGCTTGCTGTCTGGGAGCGGCACCGCTTCTATGCTGACAGCAGACTGTGCTCCAGGGCTCAGGCAGTGACAGCGTGTGCTCCGCCTGTCTCTCTGCACGTGTGTTTTGATACTGAGATATCAAAATATATGTGAACATGCACGGGCAACAGTGTCTAATACTAGATGCTACTAGTCTGTGTAGGAAGTATCCAGAGAGAAGGTATTTCATACCTAGGATGTTTCTACAACGATTAATTAAACAAGCAAACATTCTGGGCTCTGTAAGGAATACTGAATATAAGTGCAATGATAGAAAAGCTGTTACTGGCTTCTGTGTTGGTCTTTTTTAATAAAATCGGCATCAAGTAGTTGTTCTGACTCCAAAGTAGCAATAAGAAATGAAAATTTTAAAAAACGGGGTGGGGGGAGGGATAGCAAAGAAGTTGGTATGTCTGTGTGGCTGCCCGAGGCTTCCACAGAATGTTTTCCGAGCAAAAACATTCCTTTTGGAGTTGGGGGAAAATTACGTGAAGCGGAACTGTGGTTTTATATATTCTTCTCTGAACTCAAAGACCTCATGCTGACTTTTTATTTATAAACAGTTCTTTAAATTACTTTCCAAATAGTTTCACTGGTCACGTTATCTTTTGTTGTTTGATCAAGTTTGTCTGTATTTTCTTTCTACAAAAATACTTATTATGGTGTTTGTATTCTGTTTCCTTTCTTATTGAAAAGTTCTCTAAAGACAGGCTGAGCAGCTTTCTGGAATGTTACAGGCAGGCATATCTTAGTCTCAGGATAAATGGGCCTACAACCGAGTAAGATGGTATTCTCTTGTAAAATAAGTTTTTTAATATATTTATAGGTTATGGCCTTCTAGTAACTCTTCAGTAACATTGATTTATTAGCGAGGAAAAACAATTGACTGTTTATTTGCTAAGGGGTCATCCTCAGTGTTCATTTTGTCTGTCAAGTGTTAAAACTTTCTAAAGCAAAGTAAGACTCATTAGTGTCTGATGAGATTTTTAGTTTCAAACTGTTAGTGTTGCACAGAGGTAAGTTTGACGTTTAAGGTTTATGTGTTGAATGTGACCTGTAGATGTATTCATTCAGAAAGCACAGCCCTGGTAAATGGTGCTATTTTCCACTTCTTTTTTTTTCCTGCATGCATGCAGTGTCTCAGAGATTTTTAACATAATGGACTGTTATATACAGTTCTCAGTATCTCCATTTAATTGACTTTTTTGTGTCTTCAAAATACTGCCTTGCATCAGTTGTGGTACTGCCCCCAAACAGTTTGGTACATGATAACACGTGGATGCTGCGTAGTTTTAGAATTAAAGAAACCTTCCCTGATTATTAATGAATTGAGAATGTTCGGGATACACAGTGAAACAGTGCTGTTGTATGGAGTCCAGAGGCACGGGATCACTCCTCTGAAGACTCTGTACTTACCCTGACACTTACGATACTTGCAGATGGGCTGTTGATTGAAAAAACCCCACCACTTTGCATTGACAATATTTATAGTGTCTTGGCTAGTAATGGAAGTCAGGAGGTAGCTTGGAGGATTCCATTTGTGTGAAGAACCAGGAATATATTTGGGTGGCTAAAGAATGATACACGCAGCCAGGGGATTTCTGTAGATTGGTTTCTAACCATGTGTTCCGGCAGTTATTTACACTTAGGGTAGAAATGAAAGCTGGAAAGGATGGGGAGAAGTTTTGGAATGAAGAATCATCATCAGATTAGAACTCTGTCGTGTGCGGTTCCCAAGCTGTACATTAGAAGCTGAAACCTTACCTTCTTACTATCACCGGGCTATTTTTCAGGAGTGTAACTTTTATAAGAAGAACTGCAGAGGTTCCTTCTTTGGCTTCAAGTAGGATTATAGTTCATTTTAATTTAAGTGCTTCTTGCTGAGCCTGCTTGTTAAATTCAGAGTTAACAGTGACATAACTGTTGTTTAGTTTATGATATTGGATAAAAATGACTGTGACATACAGTCAGTGAAGCATCACCACTGAAGTAACCAGCAGTAATGGGGCAGAGGACGTGTCCCCCCCCCCAACCCCCGAATGCAGTGGAAATTCTGAGTAACTATTTCTATAATTTCATATGGTATAAGATGAGGTTTAAGTATGTATTCAGGTGCAGCTCAACTTATTTTTTAAGTAAATAAAATAGATGTAGACCAAGTTAATATTTTTGTTTATTTCCATCTGATTATATGAGATAACACTTACAGAACAGTCTTCAATGCTCAGAGTCTTTATTCACATCCCATGAAAATATACACTTTGGTCCTATTAAATACTGTCTTGGAGATGTGTGCAAGCAGAGAGCAACTGCTTACTGTAGCAGAAGTTTCTCAGCGTTCCTTTTGAGACAAACAAAGTCTTCAAATCCTCAATCTACTTATGATTAGGCTGGTAACATACCACAGCTCGTCACAGTACAACCGCTGAACTGTAAGTATGTGCACACTACTTCAGGATCGTAGCTTTGCAAATAATGTAGTTACATGAATGCTTTATATGCCTGTTTCAAACAAATACATAAACAAATAATAATACAGGTAAGGTTACTGCATTGGGCAAGTGCATAAGCTAATCAAGAGACCGGAGCATCTCTGGTATAAGGGGCCTGGCAAGCTGGGGCTGTTCAGACTGGAGAAGAGCAGGCTCGGGGTGGATCTCATCAATAAGAGGAGTAAAGAAGATGGAGCTAGGCTCTTCTCAGTGATACCCAGGCACAGGAAAAGGGGCACAAACCGACACACAGGGAATTCCACTTGAACGTGAGGAGATACTTTTCTACTGTGCGGCTGCTTGAATGTGGGAGCACACTGCCCAGGCAGGTTGGGGAGTCTCCGTCCTTGCAGATACTCAAAACCCAAAGTGACCTGCTGTAGTGGACCCTGCTTGAGCAAAGGAGGTGGACTGGACGATCTCCTGAGATGCCTTCCAACCTCAACTATTCTGTGATTCTGTGAATATACAAATATACAAATGATAAACTATATGAATACAAAATCTTTAAAAATTAAATACTGACTTAACTCAGTCACTCAAGTGACAATTTTTCCCCAGGCTTGAACAAAAGCAGTTGACTGACTTGAGAAATCGGAATGAATTACTCATTCTTCGTAGCCTGCCTTCTCTTGCATCTGCTGTGGAATCCCTTAGTGCCATCAGGCCCTCTAGGCAGCCGCAGCACCCCAACAGGCAGACCGTCTGCATTTTGTATTTTCCAAGCTAACATGGGGCTACTGACGGGACTCTTCTCTTGTGTCACAGTTTGAGCTTTTCTTCTCTGTACCCAGGGGCTACCAGAAGGAGTGATACTGCTATCTGAGGAATAATCCGTACATTTCCTTCGAATTTCAGGGCTGGTGCTTGGGTTTAGCTTGCTGTCTTCAGCCAGCGGAGACTTTTTGGTTACTTTTCTTGGTGAAGATGGACTGTTCCACGGACTTGATCTGGGTGACACATTAGGACTCAAATGGTTGTTTGGGTGAATGACGGGGCTCAAACTACTCACAGTATTTGTTGCAGTACTTCTGCGTCCTGACAGTGGTGATGTTGGATTGCTCTCTGGGTCAGAAGAGCTGTTGGCTGAAGATTCATCACCAATGAACTGAAGTTCCTCAATTCTCTTATTGAGGGATCTGGCCTTCTTAAGACTCTTGCTGGTACCTTCATCACAGTTCTTGTCTTTGGGAACTTTTTTCTTTGGAGGTTTCATGCCTATTAGAACAACCTTCATGCCGGTCTCTTTCTTTTTGGCACACATGAAGTCATGAGCATGCACGGCAGCATCTACTTCTTCAAATTCTATAATTGCACATTCCTGAGTTCCAAGTTGGGTGTACCGATTGCTGACCCTCCTGATATCTGGTGGCAGATGCCTACCAGGCTTGAGAATATGAACGGATGAAATTACACCAAAAGTTACAAAGGCTTTGAGGAGATGCTCCATTATCCTTTCTTGCATGCATCCATTTTCCTGTTGTTTGTTATGAGTCTGCAGCTCAGAAATCATGTGGATATCGTACACCAGTAACATCCTGGTAGGGAGGTTTTCACTTGGAAACACTGGAACTGGAGTACTTCTTCTAACCTTTCTGTTATCATCATTGAGCTCAAGAATGTCCGAGTACTTCAGTGCATAGGCTGTGGTTCTCCAGTCACGGGTGAGGTGTTTCACCTTGAAGACAGACACAGGTTAAGCAGCGTAACTGATCAAACCCACTCAAACGAATTACATAAAGTGTAAGGCAGATGCGGGCTCCAGTCTACAAAGAGAAACCTGTGCTTAAGTTTCATGTAGCAGACTTGAGTGAAAAGGCAGTTTTCCTGCTATAATGGGCATCAGTGAGCTCCTGTAAAGCTCGTGTCCTGTTTAATCCACTGAAAATAGGAACTAACGCTAAATATCAAACTGAAAATCATTACTTTATCTTAAAGCCTGCTGAAGGGATGTACGGTCATTCCATATCTAGGTCTGAACAATGACCAAAATGCACGTTCTGTGGGTTTTGCTTTGTTAAATTTGCCAAACAAATGTTTTGCCAAGTTTAGGAATTCATTTTATTGAACTGATTTTTCCTCCCTCAAAAATCTCAGTTTAGAACACCCCCCAAAAATTCCCCATTTCCAAGGAGTGTTTTTAAGAGCTTATCTGTTATCAGTATAGTCTGCTTGAAATGGTTTGAAGAAACTGGAGTGCATTAACTTCTAGACTGAATAGCTCTGCAAAACTGTCAGATTTAGAATCTTGACAAAGTGTTTCTAACGTAATTTTAGAAATCAGTTACATACACATATTTACATAGGAGTTTCTAATGTAAAAAAAAAAAAAAAAGAAAAAATAATTAAACCCACCTTACCCTTAAGTGACATCAGTTACCAGATACTTTCTACTGCTCTTAATTTTTAGGTCTCCATACGTTTGCAAAAGTCAGATTCACCATCCCTTCTCAGAGACAAGCAAGTAACTTTACTAGGATTACGTAGCTACTCATGAGTAGCTGGATCTAGAAATTAATTTTATCTGGTGTCCCAGTTACTATGCCCTGCTCTCCCCCAGAATAATTTCAAAGCGTAGTTGCTTAAAAGCCTATGATTTCCCTAGCCGATCATGCGCGAGTTCAGCAACTGACGTTCTGGATGAGAACAAACCTAACCGTCACATCAAAACCGAACCAGCCCCCAAGAGAGGTAAACCGAAATACTGTAAAACTGCCTCTATAAAGTTACTTTCATTTAATCCCTCCTAATGTTTTTAGATTCATCAGGCTTACACAAGGCATATGAAGTCTGAAAAAGTTAGCTTACCTTCTTAAAAGAAGTGAGGAGTTTAACACTGACGTAGCCCATCTTATTTCTTCTGACATGCTTTAGAAGGAATGCATCTTTCTCAAGGTTCTCATCTGAGAAGTAATATTCAATCTGTGCTATTAACTTCTGGATCAGGTCGTTTTCCGGTGGCTTCCAGTTCTGGTCAGAGTCATCATCATTTTCCCCACCACTGGAAAACAGTTGTATCATTTTATTAACAGATCTTCATTTTATATTAGTGGATTCAAACAGTCTTTCAAAATGAAAAGGCATAACCGTAATGCTGATTCCAACTTACTTTACACGTAGGCACTGAACAGGTATCGCCCTATCCATCTGAGGCAGGAGGCCAGCTCAGAGGATGAAGCTTTCCAGTCACCACAAGGAGTCAAGTCCCTGAGCTCCTTCCTAAAGCTGATCTCAGTGTAGACCAATGAGACACACACACTAACATCTTTGAAACAGTCTGTCCACGCCAAGCCTATGCCGAAACATGAAATGCAGGTGCACAGGCACTTGCTGCTATGCGAAGTTCCTCCAGCGACAGTGTTCTATTTTTCAGTATGAAGTTATTAAACACAGGCTTGACAGTTATGTGCTTCATGAGTAGTGTCACATACCAATGGGTGTTTATTCCAACCTGATGCAGTCATGGTTTCTCAAGCCTCATCACTGCATGAATGCAGCAGCCATTATCCAGGGAGTAAGAAAGCCTGATGGCACTACTGTGCTTTTCACAGGTCACTTCCAGAGTGACAAAGTAACTTAACTAGCAGTTCACCAAGGGGCTTAAACTGTAGGTACATTTCAGACTAAGGACATTGGTGCGGTAGCAGCTCATGTACCTCAGGAACAGCTGTACATGCACACATTGCTAAGAAGTTGTTCTCATTTCCTCTCTGCCCTGCCATCATGTTGTCTAGGTGTCTGTCCAAAACGGAGCACTACTGAGCATCCTAGCCAAAAAAAAAGCAACCATGAATTTGAGACAAACTTCTTGCCACATAGTTACTGCAACATGTTTGTTGCTGAAATACAGATGACCATTTGTTACCTAGTGTTGAGGCAAATAGTTCACCTGCAGAGTACAGCCGTAGATGTTGCAGCAAGAACTACAACACACAAGTCTATTTTAAGCCAGAGCCATTTTTTTGAAAGCTATTAGCAGTCTAGTTTTGCTGTGGGACCGTCATGAAAGTTTCTGTTAAAAAAACCCCAGAAATTAAAAAATCATCCACTAAGCTCCCTAGACCCTATAAATCATGTATTATTTTGGTCTCCCACGCTCCTCAGCAACAGGAAAGCAGGAGCCACACATTTTCCCAAAATTGCCTTGAATGGCTTTTGCAGAGCCTGTGAAGTTACCGAACAAGGAAGCAGGCATCACCGTGGAGTGCTCCGAGGGCCGAGTGGCAGGGAGGTTGCAGGCTGCAGAATCACCTCGCCTTGTGGCAGTTCCGTCCCGGAGACGAACTGGAGGCTGTGATGTTACCGCTGACGGGCATGCCGGCCGTGCCCCGGCGCAGGCAGAAGCATGGCGTAGGCAGGCGCTTGCCGTATGTCCCAAGACACCGCTGAGGTCAGTGGCCTCTGCACAGGGAGCGTGCTCCCAGGTGTGACAAGTTACGGCGGTCCTCTGGGACCAGGCTTTTTGAAGCTAACGATTTATTTACTTATTGTGGTTCTTCCGATGAGAGGGCAACACATCAGATGTACAGGGATGTGCATTCACACAGTCCTAGTCTCCTTGTTAAAATCGCCCTAGCTACTTAACGGGGTACAGTTCGAAGGACTGACAAGAGTGAGAGAGCAAGAGAAAGAATTTATTTGACAATGCCAGAAGTGGAGGATAATAGTTATGACTAAGATAATAAAAAACACTTAATGGCCAGCTGTGGGTGCTGGTTTCAGAACAAGCTTAAATATTTATTTTTCATTCATGATGTCCCTTATCCTACTACTTCTCATTTTTCATTCACTACTGGTTCAGAACTAGTGTGGGCACAAGAAACGTAGAACACTTCAGCATTTTTACATATCCACACTCTGCTAAGAAAAGCTTACCTTCAATTCAGGATGGAGCTTATAGTTTGTTTAGAGGATTTACTAGTACAGACATTTGCAGGTATCTGGAAGGTTTGGATGGAAAGAAAATCGAGCATCACGCTTGGCAAAAAAATTAAAATGAACTGCATGTTCACAAAGATCAGTACGTCCTTACTGGCAGTGTTATCACACTGAATCAGAGTGAAACAGGTCTCATTTCACCTCTCTACATTAAATATTGGTCACAGTCTGAACTACACACCACCTCTATATTTGGCAGATGGTTCAGCTTTTACAAAATCTTCAGGGCTCTTACAACAGCCCTCACTAAGTACTGTGTGGAAATTCCACCTACAGCAAATGCAGAAACTTGTAACTAGCTCCACATTAATTCATAGTAACGATCAATTGGCAGTACCTGTAGGATATCAACTCTACTACAAAGTTAGTTGACAAATCAATGTCAGTCAACATTGATGAAAAAAAAGCCTAGCAGCTACTCACAGCTTTCATTTACTTATTTATTCAGAGCTTTGTGACAGACACACTTGTCAAAACAGTTCGGATAGACTGAAAAACAACCTTGTAACATGGTGACTCACCTGGCTATTAGTCACACAACCAACTAAACCCATACGTGCACACAGAATAGATTTTGGGTTTTAAATATCAAAACTCACAAATATATTAAATTATCTGGATAAAGTCTAACCTTTTGACAAGTTTTACTGAGTCTTGAGAATAAGAAGGTGGAGTCATTGTCCCTGGAGGCGTTCAGAAAGCGTGTAGATGTGGCACTTTAGGACATGGTTTAGCAGGCACGGTGGTATTGGATTGACGGTTGGACTTGATGATCTTAGAGGTCTTTTCCAACCTATGATTCTATGATTCTATGATTGTATTAATAAGCACTATGTGGCAATACAATTGACAGCATGAAGCTGATGTTCCAACAGCACAACCACTCAAAGGCAGTGCAAGTCTGTTAACAGAAACTAGTGGATGCAATCCTGGGTGCCTGCTAACGGGATGCGTGGCTGCAGCAACAATTACATTTCAATTTCTATCGTGAAACATTATATTTTAGACTGACAACATCATAGAAACATTCACCTTTAAAGCTCAGATTCTTCCTGTACCTGGCTGCATCCAAAATAAACTGAAGTTGAGCAAGAAAAGCTTTATTTTATGCATAGGAGAGCAACCTGTTTGTTATACACAGTCTGAAAATCTTTCTGGAGCACCTGGCAGCTAAATGGCTGAGGACTGAAAGTCACAAATACTTAGAGATCTCCCAAAGAACGGTGGTGTCTCAACCATGAGGAAATGGTTTTCATTTCTTAAGTTATAAAACCTAGAAACTGAGGGAAAAAAATGAAATTGTCTGCTAGCTTAGCTGGAGAGTGAAATGGCTCATTCCCACCAGTTTTAGACCATTACTGACGATTTTCCAAATGTTTTCTATCAGATGTTGCATTCCCAAAAGTAAATCCTTAGCTAAGGTTACAGGTAAATGGCAGAAGCACATGTGTGAACGCTGCTCATGTACTTCTGCTGCAGAGCCTTAGCAGTTCTCCCCATGGCAATACCTCTGGCCTCTCCTGGGTCAGGAAGAGGCCGTTTACCAAAAGGCAACCTCCGTATGAAGTGAACACACATCATCACTGCCAGCAGATATTTCTAAAGATAGCACCTACTTCAGAGGGTTGAATGAGCAGTGTTCAAGAGTTAGCTATTATGCGCTACAAAGCTTGAAAAAATAACCACCCTTTTTTCCAGTCGAGGCCAGGGCTAGAAGCTCTTACACAAGTAACATTGTGAAAGAAAACAGATGTAAAAAAATATTCTGAATTTAAGAGATCAGGAATTGGAAAGCAACACTGTAGACTGCTGTACACACTTGATTTATAAAAATACAGCAGTCACATATGATTGTGGAGAGACCAAGCGGACTGGGTTTCACCACTTCCCTTGTGCCCAGCTCTGCTGGCCTCCTGTTCGTACAGCCGGCAGCTTTGGCAGCGGCAGAAAATGCCACTCCTCTGTAACTCAGCACACTGCCTCGCAGTTCATTCGGGGTGGTGCTGGGGTGTGGAATTCCCAACAGAACACTGAATTTCACGCTGCTGTACCTAAATCTCACTGTGACTGAATGTATTCCTGCATCTGCAGCTCCGCACAGAACAGGAGACGAACTCCAAGGAGCGAGCCCCGTCCCTGCAGTTGCGGGGTCCTGGTGGGCAGCACAGCAGCTGCGGGCAGCGGCTCCTCGTGCAGCGCAGAGACCACCCCGGGCATTACCAAGCAGGACGAGTGGAGTCGGTCACGCAGCGTTGGCTTCTTCTGCACTCCAGCTGGTCCTGACCTCCCGCCTGGCCAGCCTGTTCGCAGGGCCGCAGGTCAGGCCCGCCTGTCCGCCTCCAGCTCCGCCGCAGGACACCCCCGCGGTTCTACGCCATAAAAACCAAACGGGGGGAACCCCCGCGACCACCCCCCCGCAGCCCCCTCCTCCGAGAGGCAGCGCGGGGCGCACGCCGCGGCACCGCAGCCCGGCGCCTCCCGCCGCGGGGTCGCCACGGCCCGCTCCGCACCCACG
>Ga0065711_1041137_pt1 | contig 16385 bp, 12 predicted proteins | sample Hoacrofraction12_FD_59098 | JGI IMG/M metagenome (GOLD analysis project Ga0065711, IMG submission 59098) | Hoatzin crop microbial communities from Cojedes, Venezuela - Epithelial fraction 12 v2 (version 2) | ecosystem: Host-associated > Birds > Digestive system > Esophagus > Crop | place...
AAAAAAAAAAAAAAAAAAGGGAAAGTGTTTTCTTACCTTGCCATCAGCACCCAGCTCTACTCCTTCCAGTCCAAGCACCATCTCAGTGGAGACTGAAACTCCCCCAGAAGGATGTCGCTGCTTCTGTCCTTCCATTTTTAGATCACTAAATGCAGATAAGAAAGCGTGCTATTCTAAAACGCAGCACAAGCCCAGCTTCCTCTATGGCAAACACCAGCTCCATCCACTAGCCACAGCCAACCCCACCAGGTCAGAGTTCTACGTGAGAACAGTGCAACCCCTCAATCCCATCTCCAAGAAAGCATTAATTTCTAAGTACTCTTTTTAAAATGCAGAGGTGTTCATTAACTGAAGAATCAGATTTCATCTCATTTTAACTCAAAAATTTAACTGTACCAATATACCTATCAAAAGTAAACTTTTTCTAATATGGTCTTTCTGCAGAAGACCATACCATTCCTAACACATTAGGGCTCAAACACTTCACAGCAAACACAATTTATATTACTAGTTTTCCAGGATTAGAAACTTCCCTTTCAACTGCAATTTTCCAACCACTGTGCACACAAGCCTCAAATTAAGAATTAGGGCTGCTAGCAGAACTCTGCTTCAGCGATGGCAGCGTGCAGCTTTGTCACCTATATTCCAATGCAAAAAAGCAGCTTTCAGTTGAAGAACTGCATTGCCAGCTTACAAGCAGAACGACACAGTGCTCAGGACTGCTCTAAAATAGCTCCAGTGACCTTGCTGCTTTTCTATTAAGTGAGAGACTAGTTTCCCACCAACTATTTTTATGGCAAGTGTATTTGCATACAATACAATTCCCACCACTAAACATCCGTTTCCTTCATCCGTAAGTTATGTACGGGACAGAAGTGACAACACAATTGTTTCACCAAAAGTGCATTAGAATAAAATTAGTATTTTCTGCGGTATACTTGTTGCTCACAGACCTTCACAGAATCAACTTGGACTCCACGAGGGACTGGGAAAGCTGCAGAGAAATGCAGTGAGCAGGGTTTGCTTCTCAGAAGCGATCGTATTGACAGTCCTATACAAAAAGGGCGGACAAACACTAAAAGCAGTAACAGTCTAAACTGCCTCTGTTTTTCTTAGACCGCAAATGGTGACATTTGTGGCTTAAGAGAGAAGAAAAAAAAGCGCATCTTAAATTTACTTAGATGCAACTTCACTATAAAACCTCAAAGGGTTTCCAGTAAACACGGCAGCATCCTTGCCTCATGCTCTGTGTGCTGTCTGGCTGACGCAATTACTTGTTGCACTGGAAACAGTTGATTTCTGACCACTTTAGGAGCATAGGGAATCCTGCACAGCAACAAATCACATCATCTGCTCAGAGTTGGTTTCAGGGATTTCACAGGACTGGAGTGCTTTAAAATGTGAACAAACACCTGAAAAAAGCCTACTTTCCCCACTATTTTTCTCCTAGAGTTTGAATGAACACTTTAACACTCTGACAGTGTCTGATGTTACTGCTCTGATAGCAAGCTCTTGTCCTTACACATAAATGGTAAGTTAAGTAAGTTCACCTGCTTCAGAACAGGAGACTTACACCAACCTCATCTCAAAAGATCTTCTGCAAGCAACAGACCAGACATTTGACAAAGCAGTTAAAGATGACTCACCTGATCCGTAAACTCTCCCCATAAGGTAGGATAGAAAAAGCCACACACAGTGTTCGTTTAGCACAGATCAGCACTATCCTGTAAGCAGACAGGAAAAGATCAGGATAAGAATTAAGATTCAGAAGTTACAAAGCAGCTTTTTATGGAACATGAACACAGAACTCCAGAACTGCTCTGGAGATTTCTTATAATTTGGCAGTTCTTACAGAATTGCTCTGTAAGTTACACAGATACTGCTGTGTATTTTGTGTTTTCAGAAAGCAGCACAAAAGCAGAGGCTTCACTCTGACCCTGTAGGTCCTTCGAGCCAAGCTCTACATCAAACCCCAGCGTTCAGTAACTGCTGTTATCTCAGGAGCTCCTCAAAGGAGATCCCAGTCTTTAAATATAGATCTACATTTATGCCATTTTCACATAAACCCTATGAAAAGATCTAGATAATATTTGACATTTAGATGAAGTCTCAAACCTCTATTAATAATAAAAATAAACACAGCCCCCTCCTTCTCTTCTGCCCAGCAACCATGAGCTAAGAATTTGGCTAAACCAAGCCATTCTCCTTACCTCCTCAGCTGCTCTAACCTCTCTGTGTGCTAGGGATAAGGAGAGTGTTAGAAGAGAATGATTTAACCTCCTCAGAGCAGGAAGGCAGAACCATCAGCATATTGCTGCAGGTGTAGCAGGTATGAGCACCTCCTGCCTTCGAGAGCAGAACGTATACAATTAACAAGAGCCCAAGGACATCGCACTGACATTAAATGGCTAATGGCGTTGAAGTAGAATCTGCTGCGGAGCACATCCTATTTCACCTGAGTACAGGAGGCACCTTGATCTCCAGAAGTTACCTGCTGTTCTTGGTGTCATACTGCCTCATGTTCTTGATGAAGTGCATCTTCTTCAAACTTTTGTGTCTTGGAGACCCAGATATTTGCTTGGTTCTGCAATGATAAAAAACCCCACCAAAACCTGTTAAGTACTCTGAAATAGAAGTCATGCCAGTTGTATGAGCAGATGGCAGCACTAGCATGCAGGACCTCAGATATTGGCGTGGAAGAGGGTGGAGGGAGGAGAGGACTGCATGCAACGAGTTGAGATTAATGCCACTTTTGAATAAAAAAGTACCTTCGTACACTGGCATATTCCACTATGTCTTCTAAAAAGTCTAGAGAGCAGCGCTGGGAGATAAAACGCCTTCTGTAAAATGTACAACACCACGAAGAGTGAACAATATTAGTTCATGGCCTCTGAGTTTATGAACTGCAACAGATCTACGAGCTCTTAGGACAAACGGCGGGTTTTTTGGATTTTTTTGTTGTTGTTATTGTTGGAAGAACACTTAAGAGTTTCAGGTTCCTAAAAAGGCCAAGAACTTGTCTCCCCCTCCAGGACCCCTGAAGTACATACTTACACCAACTTTATAATAAGAGCTTTCACTATCTTCAACACATAAGAACACCTACCTATAAGTTAAACACCTAAAAAGCTTCCAAATACTCATTTAAAATCTTACAAGAAATATCACAAAAAGCACCCCTCCCCTCACCAAGGCAAGGAATAAGTCATTTCATAACAGTCTATGGACAGATACAGATATATCTGTACGATGACTGAACATCGGTGTGTATTCGCCATTCAGAACGCCGCTGTCTCCAGCTGTGGGAGTCGGCAGACTGAGAGTCTATGACAGCAGCTCAATAAAATTGACAGATCTCTGGAAAACAATAGAGAGGGCTATTAGAGGAAGCAGAGAGTAGTCGGTGCCCATCTGAAATCCCAGGATGGAAGATGCAAGGAGAATAATAGTAGGAATCATATGAGTTAATGTAACAGTAATAGGATATTACTTTATAAGCGAAAAAATAGCCCTTGCCAAAGTAAGACACATTACTATTGTCAAAGTCAAGACATTCTTTTTTGGTAGAGATTTACAAACGAATTGTGAAGCTATGACTGCAATTTCCATAGGAACAATGCACTCAGATTCAACTGACACCAGCAAAACACTGAGACTACAACTATCAGATTCTGTATTTTATGCTTTTGCTTAAGCACACGTTGTGCTGCATTTTTAGCACAAGCTACATGCATGCAAGTCCAAGGTTTTCTTCCAAAGTGACACAGTAACTCAACTAATGGACAATACCACCATGGAAACCAACACAGAAGCAGCATACAAGATGAAGGTTGCAGGACTCTGGTCTGACAAGATCTACTTTTGGAAAAAATTTAGACTTTAAGCTGCATCAGAGCTCTGGCACCCACGAGCAGCCAAACTGCTCAGACAGACCAAGGCCAGGCTCTCAGGCCTGGAAGTTTACATCCAACACCAAAAAAAAGCATGGCATCTTGGGTTGGTGGTGGGGGTTTAAAAAAAAAAAAAGTCAAGAAAAATGGGATTTATTAATTGCTAATGGCTATAGAAAAGTTTTTACACAGCCAAGCCATTTACAGCTTCAGTTGGTTCCAGTTACAGATCAAAAAAGCTACCTGGGATCTACGTCTGGTCTTGAAGCCCAGCACTTCAGGATTTTGAGGGAGCCTGACAATCTGGTAGTCCCAGTCACACTCAGCCTTCTGTCCTCTCCAGTCAGAGCCGGGTGAGAAACCAAACCACACTACTGTGTTGCTACAGAAGAGATACACCGGAGTTCTGGACAAGAACAAAGTCGGGCTGCTTTTTCTTAAGTGTGGTATCCAGAATGAAAATTCAGTGACAAAACAGGTGCTTTCACCTCTTTTCCCCCTTCTTGCGAGTTATTTCTTCTTTTCTGAGCTACTTGGAGCTACTGCCAGAGCTGCCTGCCAAAACCTGGGCCAGTGAGACGTGGCAGTTTCCCTCTGCACGGGCACATCGCCGTTACAGGCAGCGTCGCCGAGGCACAGGACTTGATAGAAAATCATGGATTTCCACAAAAGGCCAGTAACAGGAGCATTTGTCCCTCTTGCTTCAATCTATACCAGCAAGACGAGAAATGGAATCATAGAATGGTTTGGGTTGGAAGGGACCTTGAAGATCACCTGTTTCCAACCCCCCTGCCATGGGCAGGGACATCTTCCACCAGCCCAGGCTGTTCAGAGCTCCATCCAACCTGGCCTTGAATACTTCCAGGGAGGGGGCAGCCACAGCTTCTCTGGGCAACCTGTGCCAGGGCCTCACCACCCTCACGGTGAAGAATTTCTTCCTAAAATAGCACTTTAGAAAAGATGGTGTTCTGGTATTCTTCCGTACACACTGACATGAACGTTACCTGAAAGTGCTGCTCCGTGGGCAAGCCTCTCCACTAAGGTCTCTGAAGTTATGCCTGTTGTTGTACACGCTAACCATTATCAAGAGGTTTTGCAAAATGACACTTCAGTCTGAGTGCTCCTGCAACCAGGTTAGTTCCTCTATCCTCACCACAAGTTCAAGAGAAATAACTTATTATTTTCTCCGTGTCTTCAAGTACATGAAGAGAAGGAATGTTAAAGTCCACCTACAATCTCCTTAATGAAATATAATTAGTGCCCTTTTCCAGTGAATTTGTAACAATTTATACTCCCATATAAAACTTTATTTTTTTCCCTAGAAGGAAATTGTCTTCAGAGTGTCAGCAGCGCTGCTCAGGCGTTCTTGAAAAAGACCACAACTCAAAGAGGTAGAAGGATGAAAAATTAGCATCCCTTTCTGTAAACAAGAGAGGTGAATCCTCCCACAGGACTAACACCTTCAGTACTGCTGGAGGCTGCCTCCTACAAACCAACAGCTATTACGAGTGCTGCTGAAGAACATTCCTGGCACAGCTTCAACGCCCTCCACCAGCACTTAAGTTTTAAATTTCCTTTTTTTCCCCCCTGCTTTTCAGCGAGAACCGCATGGGAAAGTTTAACGCATTCACACACACATGGTTCTCCAGCCTACTTTGGCATCTAACTTGCAATAAAAAACCCTTCCTGAAACGTGGGGACCAATCTCAAACCTCCTGGCATGATTGCAAGTGGATAATGTCCCCAGTCCTCCTCCCCTCCCCGGGGAAACCGGGCTGGATGCAGACAGAAAGACGCCATGAGCAGTGAGCAAAGGGAAAACACAGAGAACACCAACCACAATAGGCACTGGCACAAAAAAAAAGCACGTAGTTCTGTAGGAGGACGCTGGTGTAAGTAACTGGACGGATTGGGAGAGCCACAGCTAGACCCTCACCAGTAATCACAGTGCTGTAGATGCAACTGTCCGCAGGGGCAATGAGGACGTGCTCACCACCATGATGGAGACCCATCCAGAGCGCTACACCTAACGAACACCGCTTCGTTTTCTCAGTAACAGGGACAAGAGTGATGAACACCTGAGCCTGCTGCTCTGCGAGCCTATCTGGAAGTAAAAACCTGCAGCAGGGAAGGAAGCTCCTGCCCCTCGACTCAAACCCACAATGACTCATCCCCACGCTGCCAACAGGAAACTTCACTTTTAGCTCCACTTGTAATAACAGTTTGTGTCCTCAAGTGAAGCTGCTACCTTGGAGGAATCCCAGATGCTAAGCAAGACGATCCCCCTCAAATCTCAGAACAGGGGGTGCATAGAGAGGTCTCACTAACCCAGTCAGAGTACCCCAAGCAGTTCGTATGGTCAAGCCAGCATTCTACAGCAACAGCTACCTCACCACGGTCCGAGAGAGACTTGCTAGATTCATCAGTCATGCTAACCAGTGCTTCTTTATTAGGTAGTGGAGTACTTGAACTATGCTGCAGAATTTAACATTGTTGAGTGGTCTGCACTTATTTCTTTTATATATTTTTTTTCTTTAGTTTGAGTGCTCTTCTCCTGCAGTCAATCCACACTTCAACAAGAGGCAGCACAGGATTGCTTCAGCGGCTGCTAGCTTTGGTGAAAAAACATCAAGGCATGTATCCTGTGCTAAGCAGCTTCACCTAGGATAACACTTCTTGCTTGTGGTCTGATCCACTGGAATTCAAAGGATTTAAAGTAGTTTACACAGAACGTTTGTTGCCAAATGCAACCAAAATACTAAACCAGAATATCAACATCTACATACGTACTGGAAGTTATCTTACTCGCACCCTTATTGACATGCTACCTGACAGAAACCAAAGTATCCAATAGTGAAATGTTAACGAGGTCTGTGGAGCAGGCTGTAATTCCAGCAGCATCCCAAAGAAAGTTCAAGCATGCCTGTTGGCTGAGACCAGCTATTGCCTTGACAAGCGATAGAGGGTTTGCTTGTTTGTATGGCCTTGGCCAGGAGCTCACTTTTGGGTGCTTCCCCCCGCTATTTCAAGAGCAAGTAATGCAGGACTCTCCCAGAACTTCAACATTACAAACAGCAACTGTGTTTACACAGCCAGCACCTCCGAGGGGACCCACCAAGAGAGAAAACAGGCACAGCACATGCTCAGAGATAAGGGGCTATCAAGCAGAAGAATTCCGGATTACGCCTTAGCTTATCTCCATGGGCACACATGGACACACACAAGCCAACACCACCACTGAATCTTTGATGAGCTAAACATGCACTAAAAAAAACCACCTTGTGTTCAGATAAAAACCCATCAAATTAAGTTCAGAGTTGCATTTTGACTCCCAGTAGCCAGCCCACACATTGATCCTTTCTCATGGATTTCCCACTGAGGAAACCCAATCTCCGAGGGCTTCCAGCTTCGGAGTTGTCCTCTTCTGGTCCGTCCAGTGGTCCACTGAGCGCTGGCAGAGAAACGCTCTGCACAGGGTGAACAGCAACAGACATGCGGCTCGCAGGATCCCCAGCCCCGAGGCTGACACAGCTCTTAAGTGCTCCCAGCAGCACAGAACACAGCTGAGAGCAATCTATGTATAGCACTGGTAATCCCTACATGTCCTGTCTTATGAACTGCAAGGAAAGAGCTGGTAAAGTCACAGCTCCTGGTTAAAGAACACTGACCTTTCCAATGGCTTGCCAAGAGTATTTTCCCCTTCCCACCCACAGGCTGGACCACCTGCAGACACCCCTGAGGACTAGTGTAAAGTCTGAGGGTAGTTGGAAATGTCCAAGATGGCCATTCTTCAGCAGACATTATAGTTGAATGCAAAACAGATGCAAACCCTGTGCTATCGGATGCGGCTTCAGGCACACGGAAGCTTCTTCCATACCTGCTCCTGGGCCACTGCATCCTCTATGGGACAGCAGGGCAGCCCTTTGGGCACCCATGTCCCTGCTCAGCACTCCCAGGCTCTGCAACAGCCCTCACGAACCCCATTTGAACTTCTAATACTGGTCTTTAAATTGCAGTGGCCAATGACCTCGCTGAAGCCCCCGCATGCAGCTGCCATTTGGCCATTTTGAAGCTCTTCCGTTTTGCCCTTCTGGTTCCTGCATTTCTGCTGCAGCGGGTGAATGGACTGGTTTGTCTCGCTCCTTCCGGAAGGGATACATGAGAAGTTTCTAAAATCTTACTGGGACTTTCCTCCCATCCCAATTAACCCCCACCTTTCACACAGACAGGTTTGCCCTCTGAGCCAACCACGCAGCCAGAGTTCAATCAGCATTCAGCTATTTTCACTAACACAGCACCCTGAGCTCATTTTCTGCCATGACTTCTTACCCTCATCACTCCCAGGATCCCCCAGCCCTGTGACAGCAGCATTCAAAGATGCTGTGAAAGCCAGACAGAACCACGGCTTGAGACCTCCTCCAGCCAAAGGGACCGGCGAGGCGGATTTGTTTCAGAGGGAGCCGCATCCATCGCCCTTCTGCTGGGGAAGGATGCCACGCTGCGCGCACCCACCCAGGCACCCACCCCCAGGCACTGGGCTCAAGTTACCAGCAGGGCTTATATCCTCAGTTACTCTTTGGCCATACATATTGCTAATAGATGGGTTAAATAGGGGAGGTCATGGATTTTTAATTGCTGTGTAAAAATCAGGGACTAATAGAATTTGTTTACCTGTTTTGCACTTGAAAGAGTTTTATTTTAATATGGCTGTCCCTTTGTAAGGTCCTTTACATGCCTCAGCATAATCACAACTGTCAAGGGACTGAGTTATTAATATAACATGGACAAAAATAATTTGTTGGTTTTTGGAAGCACTAGCTTAGTAACAACTGTCAAAGGTAATTTGCACAAGAAATCCAGATCCCAAATCCTGTTTACAATGGGAAGACATACCTGTCAGATTTGTTTAGCCAAGACAGATTTTAAAGAATCAAGCTGGCTCACCCACAAGGAAGGAAAACGATACAACCACTCAACACGAACTGTGCTTCGCTTTGACTAGGAAAAACACTGGCACCAAGAGATTAAGAAAACTAGTTCCAGTGCTTAAGCTTACTTTTTCGCAACTGCCCTCACGCAACCCAGGAGACATTTACTGTTTCCAGGCTTACACCTCAGAGCATCCGGGTGCGAGCAGCCCTACTCTCCCGTCAGCGCCCCGTGCCTTACAACCCTGGGCGCTGACGTTAATGAATTTCCTGCTCAAAAGCAGACCAAACACAGCTCACCAGCAGCAACAAGTTCTCAGTAATTAAAGCCAAAAGAAGCCAGAGACCACATTTATACCGAATCACCATCAAAACCATGTATTTGGTGAAACAAATTAGTTTAATGACGAATTTACACCACGGAGTGCCCAGCACCAAGCAAGCCATTTTAATGGATAGATGGTTTCAGGTCTGAGGTTCACCAAGAGAAGACACCCTGCATAATCAACAGTAAGCACACAGCTAAGCCCTCCTTCTTTACAAAGTCAGCTGCTCACTGTTTCATGGCACTAGGAACGTGCAGTTTGGATTGCAGGCCACCGTCCCAGGAGCTCATTCTGACATTAAGTATCAGACTGCCAGAGAATAAATACAAGTCTCACAGCAGGGCTAGTTTAAGTTATTCCTCCAGTAATCTTCATTTTAAAGAGTAAACCCAAATTAGCCACGTGAGCACGGAAAGTACTTTCATGCTTCAGAGCAGGTCCCTCTGTGAGATCTCAGCATGAGGGAGGGGGCCCAGTTCCTTCACTTCGTGTTCTTATTGAAGGTTTGTTTGCAGAACTGCAGGGGCACCAGGGGCTTTTCTGCTGGTCCCAGCCAGCCAGGAGAAAATCCTGCACTCCTCAAACACCAGTAGAGCCACATGCAGGGAAAAGAACAGGTCATGCAGCCTACGGGACAGGCGAGAAGGAACTGAAATGAAATATAATTTCAATGAAGGCGGAGGCAGAGTAAGTGGGAAGCTCACTGAGCCCGGAGAGTTTTAAATACTAACAAGGAAAGAAATTAGATGCTCTTCACAGCAGCTGCTACTTCACTGCTGATTCACAACCACATATGATTAAGACCTAACGCTACTAGGAAGTGAGCTTTGTATTCATTGCATTTCATAAATCACATTGTTTTGGTGCTAAGAGCGTTTAGACAATCCAAGGATAAAATAATGCCTTCCAGTCAGTATTATGAAAGCCATCTGTTGCAACAGAACCACCAAGCCAGATGTAAGGATTGCCGTGCCCAGAGCCCACTTCCAAAGCCCACTCCTAAAACCCCTGCTGCTTCTCACAAAGCAAGCTAGATGTGCGCACCAGGACACAACCAGTAACGTTATTTCTCCAAATTTCTAGCAGTTTCTGGAGGTGTTCTAGCTCACCAACCTGGTTCCCGCTGTGCTTTGTGCTCTGCTCACCCAGCAGTGAGCCACTGACTGAAACCAGCAAGTGAAATGCAAAGTGTGTCCTTGAGAACACCATGGGCATTACACTAGAAATAGTCATGCACTTCCCTGAGAGATGATGCTGTCATCTGATCATGTGCCTGGTTAAAAAAAAAAAAACCTTCAGCACAATAAAGCTCCCAAGTTTAAAAAAAAGAAAAAGGAAGCTTTTAATTGGGAAGAAAGAATTTAAAACCGAAAACTGGAGGAAACCAAGTCAAAGAAAGTTTAGAGGTCTCCCAGTGTTTTCACGGGTGCTTGGTTCTTCCCACCGCAACATCTGCCATCCCCTCCAACCCACAGCCAAGAGGCTGCAACCTCATCAGGGCAAAATTTTACGCTTAAACTGCCGTAACCACAACAGAGCAAGTGCAAGTTTGTCCATGCCATCGAGCAAGCAGCTTTGTCTGGCAGCAGCTCAGCTGTGCTGTGGCTGGCTAGCAAAGGAACGGGCTACCCAGCCCCGAGGCAGGTCTGCAGGCCACGCGGAGCCCAGGGTACCACCATGCTGAGCGAGAGCTGGCGCAAGAGGAGTCCCTGGAGAAGGTGGCTGCACAGTCAGGACGTTCAGAGCTCCCAGGGGAAGGGCAGCCGGGACCAGTCACTTCGCTTCACAAACCAGTTAAAGGTTCTTCATTTAACATCTTTTTCAGAGGTTACACTATCATAATTTGTAGTAAGTTATGTACACAACAGCTGTAAACCAAAGGTTAGGACTTTAAAGCTCTGCATTTGAAGAGCCAGCGTGACAGAGCAGCTTCAGCTGAGCACCTTCCACCTGCAGTCACCTGCTTTATCCACAATACCTCGTGCCCTTTAAAGAACACAAATTTCATTATGCTTGCATATGTCAGATTATGCATTTTTAAACCCAAATTGCGGAGCCAGAAGACTTCATAACACTCTTCAAAAGAGGGCTCAAAAGCATCTTCAAGCCTGCTCAGCCTGACAGCCTCACAGCTCTAACTGGCTGGCAGATGAAAAAGGAGGAACACAGGACAGCTGAAGTTAAGTCTTCAAGTTTTAATATAACTAAAGCACATACTGCAAGAAATAAAAAAATATTTAGTAGAATTTTGTGAGAGTTACTTCCCCTCCCTCCACTTTTTTTCCCTTCCCCTTCTAAACCAAACCATACCCACCCCCAGAGCAGAAGAGCTCAACTGTAGCTCAGAACTGCTCTCCAAAACTGAAAGCAATGATCCTTCCCTCCCTGCCTCATCCCACAGCTCACGGGAAACTGCAAAAAACCTGAGAACCACCACCAGTAACTCCATTGAACCGGTTCGGTCGCTGTGCCAAGAACACACAACAGCCCTGAAGAAGCTTCGCCCACAGAGGGGCGAGACAGCTGTCCGGTCGGCTGGCAAAGCAGACACAAGTTGGGGCAGCCCACATCTCAGCAATTATCAAGCAGAACTTTGGGACTCAGCAAAGTTACAGTAAGGAGCAGTGACAACCTAAACACATCCTCCTGCCCGACACCCCCAGTGCTCAGCACACAGCTGCTGCTCAGCGTGAGCTCTGCGGGTGCCGAGTGCTCAGGCTGAGGAGGAGGCACTTGGTCACCAGCCGAGATCTGGGGGGAGGAAGGCAAGGAGAGAGGAGATAAATAAAATATTTTAAGACCGTGAACCAAAGAAATGATGTTTTAAGCCAGTACACAGAGATCCTGCAGACTTCAGAGTCAAGAGTTATATTTGAAAACAATGGTCCAATAAAGCTTGTGTTATTTTTCCTGACTCAAAGGAAGCTTGTAAAGTGTATCTTGCAAGTAAAACGTCAAAACCCAGCCATGAATCCTGTGCTGCCACATGAGGTTTTGGCAGTACATTCAAGTCCACAGCAGAGGAGCATCAGGAGAAGGAAGCTCCAGCTGTAACACTCCTCCAGGAGGTCTGCAACAGGGCCCCACAATTCTTCCCCAAGGTCAAGCTACCCGGCTATTCACATAGCCGAGGTGTAAGCGGTGCTTCCCCTTCCCGCAGCACCCCGAAACCCGGCTGCTGGGGCTCCCGCACAGCTGCTTTGAAGAGCCACATAACCTGCCCGGGCGAACTGCACAGACAGTTAATGCTGTGCAGACTCCTCCTGCCTGGAGGTGAAAGCAACTTTAAAAGCCTCTGGGCTCTTCTAAATGAAGAGGTCAAATAACCCTGGTGTTAAAAGCCTCCAGGACCGTTTGACCCAGAACCCTTTGCAGAGGTGCGCAGCATACAAGGATGTGGATTTTCTGGTCTCCAAGTTTCCTGCTAGGCACACCACTTACTACTTCTGATGAATCTACTGGACTGGAGATGTCAGATCATAAATAGTACAGGCAGCTATAAAAATATAACTCGCAAGCATTCAATATTGGACACATGTAATTCACCTGCAGCTGCAAATACGAGAGAAAGCTGCCGAAGCAGCAAACTGTGCTTGCCGAGGAGCAGACTGCAGCCTTAACATTTCAGCTGACTTTGAAATAAACTTCAGGTTTAGAATACGTTAATTTTCAGCCCAGAGCAGCACATCCCAGGCTACTGTTCATGTCTGAAAGGTCAAAGCTTGCAGGCTCTGACCGATTGTGCTGCTTCCTGAAAAGCAGCACGTGTGCTCGGGTTATTCCAAATAAGGCTTAAAAATTAAAACTAAGACTTTTAAACTTTATATTTCATCCACCTCAAAGTCTGCTTATTGGCAGAGGGTTGGGGTTTTTTTCTTTAATATTTGTATTTCTCAAAATGAAAACAGCAGCTAAGCTGACAGCATGGTAAAACAACACATCAACCATCACCAGCTTAAAAGCCTGACCAAGCATTTCTGCCATTCCACCCAAGGAACTAATTTGATCACACCTATGTCAGCAATCTGGCATCCAATTAACACTTGAAAGCAGAGTTGGTCCAAAGCACTGCTGCTATCAACTGCTGCTTAAACTCCCACCCTTAAAATGACCTAAATTAGCTCAGTCATTTCTGATTTATCAGCAACCATGAACACTCAGTTCAGCTCCCTGACCACTGAACATCAAGGGCATTAAAGCATCAGTTACAAATAATTTAGCCTCTGTATTTCTTCTTAGGCCCCGCAAAATGCGGCGAATACATGGCAAAAGCAGATGCTTCAGACTGTACTGAAACCCTTCAGAAGCACAACAAGCACTGATATTCAGGGCTGTTGTTCCCATTCTTCATGCTTTCATAACCTGGCTGTTTTCAGGGCCCTCTGTTATCTGTTTCCCCAGAAAGCTCTGCCAGTTTCAGACCCAGCTGCAGAAATTCATTAAAAATCTGTGAATGCCGATTTGTTCACTGCTTGCTGCCTCCCTCCACTGCTTTTTGTGAGGCTTGTTCTTTGAAAGAACAGTAGAAAGGAGCACGATGGAAGAGAAGGATGGCAAGCAGACTAAGCAAGCTGCTATAACACAGAGTTGTCATTTAAGACCCTGTAAACAGAAGATTCCTTAGGAAAACAAAAGTGGAAGGTTAAAGACATCAAGTTTATAACGCTCAGCCAGCAGCACAATGAAAGCCAGCATCATAGATTGAACGGAGCCACCGAGGAGCGTGCACAGCTGAAGTTTCCATCCTCAAGGACCTGACAGCTACCGAGCAACTCCGAGAAAGCCCACGTTCCATCAGCCGAGCAGATCACCGATTCCTTGGGCTGCACCGAAGATCCTGCCTGCTGCTAATGAAAAAGCACCAGCCCCAACACTGGTGCCACCACAACCTGCCCTGAGCTGCGCTGCCCGCTCACATCAGCTTCTTGCAACTTCCAATCAAGCCAGACGAGATGAAATTTTGTACTAAAACTCTACACAGCAAAACAGCCAGTTGTTGATAAAGTGATCTCTATGGATCAGGGCAAGCCCCAGTGTGATGAAATCCCCAGGCACGGCACGGGTCTGCAGTGATGCTGGGCACCGGACACGGACAGAGCAAATCTGGAGACCCCTCATGGGAGGCTCCACCGAGGGCAACTCAAAGCAGCTCTTGACAATGACTAAAAAAGGACTCTGCGGAGAGCAGCTGCCTTAAGTGGGCACCAAAGATTAGATGTCCAGAGTCGCAGCGCAGATTCCACCTCCCCCTTCCCTCCGATGACTTCACGCGCCTGCGTATTTGCATGACGCACACAGTTACCTGTCTGGAGAGCAGCAACATCGCTGTACGGCCAAGTGATACCAGATTCCCGAGTCCCAATAAAAGCAAATCCATTTTGTGATTGTCTGCTGATTTCTGAATCTTATTTTGCAAACAGCAGACCACACAGACAGCAGGAAAGAAACTCTCCGAATCGCTCGTCACGTATTTGCAACAAAAGGAGATGCCACCACTCTGCAGGGATGAAGGGATGCTCTGTCGCAGAGCACACGATGGAACCGTCCGGTGAAAAAATAGTGCTCCATGGCCCCCATCCTGTAAGTCGCAGGTAAAACCACGACTGCAACGCGATGCTCCATCTCTCCTGTTCCTCTGCCCAGTGTGACTTGGAGTAGATACGTTGGGTCTAACACATCCCCACAGGCAGCATAAAACTGTCCTTTTGTCAGCAAGTGCATGTATCGCCATGTGAAAATGAGGATCTTCTGCCTCATAGTTTCAATGGGTGTTCTCCACCCACTCTTTTCTTCTTTGAAGACAAAAAAATAGATGAATCCTCAATCCAAATCTCACTCAGAAGTAGTATATTAAGTGATTAATGCAATAACATACACCCTTTTCCAAGCTGAAAAATCATGGTCTGTGTTGTAATCACTCACATAGAAGCCCTGTCATTCCCCCAGTTATCCTCCTCGCGCTTCTCTCTACTTTTTATTTCTGATTTATCATTCAGGTGGATTGATCAGAATTGTAACAGTGGCACAGAACATCTAAAATCAGATGCCAAGGAAAAATGCAGGAAGGACACCAAAAAAAGAAGATCCCAGGAATATCTATTAAAGTGTTTTCTTCATGTCCTCTTGACTTGGCGTGGGAAGGAGCAAGACGGAATCCTTTACACCATCAGTTCGGAACTCAGTACGCACAGGCACACCGAGCGTCACACCCACAGAGGTAACCGCGCTTGTAAAGCTCTTCATGCAAAACTCGCCCTCAAGAGCTTCACCTACAACCTCACAGCAACGGAACGAAGGGCACAGCACCCAGCACACCGGCTTTTGAGGACCAGGAGCGCTGGTGAGGAGCTGGGTCACAGCAACACCCTCCCTTCAGGCTCTCCCCCACAACAAGTGGCATACAGCAATCCCTCCGAGAAGCGAGGAAAGAAAGGTCCCTTCCATCGCAAGAAGGAAATCAGCGGTTCAAGAGGAAGAAAACCGAGGCAGGACAACACACAAGAGATATTTCATCCATCTCAAAGATCCACACCTCGCTGACAAACGGCCACCCCTCTTTAGAGACACTCGGACCTCCAAGCAGCCCCTTCCTGGGGCTACACGGGACACCCCACTGCGGGATGTGCATGGAAACAGAACGCCCATCAGCTGCCACCAGCAAAGCTCCCCAGCTTTAAAGCACAGACAACACCTCTACTTCAGCTCGCTAACGAAGCTCTGGAAGCCACTATGAAGACCAAGGAGACTTAAAAGCCTGTGATACCGCTCTGCCTGTCTGCGGGCCCAGAGGGCCAGCTCACTTTACACGGCTGTTCATGCGAGAAACGGCCTGAGCAGAGCTCCTTCGGAGCTCAGATCCCCAAGCTCTGAGCCGGAGCCCACCTCCCAGCACATCAGCAAGCGGTCGCTGACAGCAGCCCCTGGGACACGCAGTGGTACCCCCGCACCGAAGGCCAGAGCATCCTCCCCCGAGGCCGCCCCGCAGCTCCCAGCGCGGGAGCGTGTATCGATGTACCGAGTCGCTGCGTGGAGAAGCGGCGGAGCTCGGGGGAAGGCGCTGGGCCAGCAGCAAGAGTCCAAACCAGCCACGGCCCTGCCGCCTGCACCCGCAACCAGAGAAACGCCAGAACCGGGCTGGGGCAGAGCAGGAGGCAGGGTCCGGGACACCGCAGAGACTCAAAGCGGTGACCGCCCCGCAAACCCCCTCACCAGCCCGTCCCGCACGCCGCGGCATCCCCCCC
>Ga0065711_1041138_pt1 | contig 16385 bp, 6 predicted proteins | sample Hoacrofraction12_FD_59098 | JGI IMG/M metagenome (GOLD analysis project Ga0065711, IMG submission 59098) | Hoatzin crop microbial communities from Cojedes, Venezuela - Epithelial fraction 12 v2 (version 2) | ecosystem: Host-associated > Birds > Digestive system > Esophagus > Crop | place...
GGGGGGGGGGGGGGGGAACAAAATGTTGTTTAGTATTACAGACTTAAAACATACTGTATAACAAATTAAAAAGACTTGTCTAGTTGTGACAACCACAACTGAAAAAAACATGAAAAAATACTTGTGAGAAAATCAGGAAAGGAATATTTTTCAGTTTATCCTCTTAACCCACTTTAACACAGTTCAAAAGTTTCAGTTAAGATGCAAGTCACCCCAGAATGAACAAGAGAAATTATAGTCTATAGAAATGAGCCTTAGTATGATATGTTAGTCCTCGCCATCATGCTCTTGGGTCTTCAGCACGGCGTTTAGCATTTATTTGGACACAAGAACATTTAACTTCCAGGACTTCTGTATTTAATTGCACTCATATTTAGAGTCAGTCCTTCCATGGGAGTATGCCATAGCTTATAGGATGTAGCCATCATAAACTGTTGCTCCGTGATTCCATATGACAGACTCACAAAAATGTATTCCCATACAAAAACATGCAATTCAAAGTTATATTTTAGTATGTGTATTCGTAAAATTGATTTCTGATAATTTGATCTAATTGAATAATTTTAGATCCTTAGCTTTGTAAAACAGCTCAAAATACATTTTGCTGCCATTTTGCAGCATTGATACACATCAATATATATTTGAATGGGGAAACAAGATTTTCAGAATGGATACGAATGAGTCAGAATACCTCTGACATTAATACATGTACACCTGCAAAGACAAATACACAAAAATATAAAGAAAATTCCTTGTGATCTCATTTATATTATCCAAATAATTTATCACTCAAAGACATACATGAAAAGGACTTCTATTATACTCAGTGGCAGTAGCACAGTGATAGAAAAATTATGTTCAGGAAAACAGGATGAACACAATTATAAAGCATAACTTGGTGCAGTGTAGTGAAAGAGATAAATTCAAGATCAAAAAAGACTTGTGTCCCTAAAAATCAAGCTAAAACAATACTTGTAGAGGAAGAGAGTGCCTCATCTTCCCTTACGTGTTTTATAAAGTATTAATAGTTGTTAGAGAAAAATAAACTTTATCGTTTGTGCTGATAACAGTACTGCAACAATAGATAAATCTTAAAAGCTTAAACCATTTTTGTTTCCAGAAATTTCTGCCTAATAATAGCATTACGTGTCTTTGTCACTCTAAACTGCTGTCAAACAGAGCAGAATACTAACTTTCCTTACACCTGAGATTGGGACAGTGTTAATATTTGGTGGAACTGCAACCATATGAACAGATTTTTTTGTAGCTAAAATTGCACAACTCATCCTCACCTCTCCATTCAGAAAGTTTTATAGAGTGACATAAGTATTTCTGTTAATGCAGTTATTGGTTTCTTACAGAAATTCAATTCTTTGCAACTAATCTTAAGCATTTCCATAAGATACAAGCTGAAAATATCCTCTCCCTCTACAGCTGCTGGGGAGAGACAGAGGTAAACCTCTCTCATAGACAATAAACGGAGACGACAGAAACTAGCTATTACCTCTGTCACCGCAAGCAAAGCTCTGAAAGGTCCCTGGAATAAATACTGGCTATTGGCTATTCTCTACCTTCATCGTGTAAGCATGGGATTATCTTAAATTCTTCTTCAAACAGTAAGAAATTATTAATCTGTTAAATAAAGGAGTTTCTTATAGACAACAATCAAACCCACTCACCTATGCACTTTTATACTCACAGAACACTGGATTATGATATAATGGGTGCAAGCCATCCACATATGTTAAGTATTATTCAGCACTACTCTGACGAAAACACTGGCAGCTGCTAATACGCTCACAGCAATGAAAGAAACCATGCTGGATATTTATCATTTGCACTATACATAGCCCTGTAGAATGACCTACGCTTGTGAACTGCAGTAGCAAAAACTGTTGGCTGTTTATCATAATAGGTGGTGGAGAAAGAGGTTATTGTCGAGAATAATAAATGTGATTCTGAATAGGTTTCCCCAGCAAAACATGTATTATGAATGGGCACCAAAGGACAGTCAAAATCTTCACTCATTTATAGGCATTAATATTGTGTAAATAACGCACTGTGGTTGCCTTTATACTTTGCTTTAAGTATCAGCCTGGATCATGATGGGGATAACTTCCTGGGTCATCAGCCACACCTGAAGGCTTTTGCCCTAGGTCTTCATCTTCCATACTTGCTTTCAAGAGACAATGAGCACTTAACCCTCTTGCAGCAAGTTATATATTATTCACCAAAGCATGGTGACATACATAGGCAATTCTTGCTGCTGTAACAAAGCACTGGGACAATCCAGCTCCTAAATTATTCTGAAACAAAGGAGAAATACTGTTGCAGTCCAAAATTCTACAGTACCTCATTTTCAGACTTGTAAGTTAGTTGGTGTAGAATGGCATCAAATTCAGTTGAGCAACCTGGACACATTGAACTTGTTCAGAGAGCACTTTCAAAGTGAAGGATTTATTTGACTCCTCTTTGCAAAGGCACAGAGAGGTAAGCAAAGCATCAAGTTAAGATTTTTCCTCACATATACTTTCTTCTAATTCCAGTCTGCTCTTTTTTTTTAGAGACTATTGATCCAGATTTAAAGCAAGGAATAATGAAAATAATGATAATTTTATTTCTTATATGTTCCTCTGTCTGTTTCATAAGTAATACAGTTTTCCACAGTTTACAAATTAATAACTGTCCTTCTGTTATACTCTTCTCAGTGACATCAAGTGACAGGACAAGATGCAATGGGCACAAACTGAAGTATAGGAAATTCCACTTAAAAATTAGAAAAAAACTTTTCACTCTGAGGCTGGTCAAACACCGGACTATGTTGCCCAGACATGTTGTAGAGTCCCATCCTTGGAGACACACTAAATACGACTGACATGGACAGTGTCATGGGCAACACCCTCAGGACCTTGCCTCAGGCAAGTGGGCTTTGACTGGAAAATCTCCAGGGGTGCCTTCCAAACTCAACTATTACTGTGATTCTATGAAATAATTCCACTTTAAAGCATCTGCTGAACATGCACTCCCAGCATAAGAACTCAAACACTGATTGTGTTCCCAGAAGAGAAGTCAACAGCTAGGAGCTGAAAGACACCTTTGACACTAGAAGCCAGTGTAGTATTTCCCTCCTGATAATATTAGACTTCACTCTGCGCCAAAGCTGGTGCTATTGCATTCGCAAGGCAGCTTTCTGGGGCAAATGTTGGCACAGAAAAAAACTTTTCCAGTCTAGGCAATTTCTTTAAATAAAGATGGTAATGATACAGCAAGCTTATACCCAGTACCTATTTTCTTTTAACTGAAAATTCAGTCCACCTTCTTTTCTTGGTTAATCCTTCTCTTGCTGAAAGCCACTCTGGAGTGAGGTAATTGGTCAGTGTTTGAAATAACCCAGTTTTGTACATAGAGTTTAGAGGTCACTGCATGGTCAGAAAGGTATTTCAGTACTGCTTTATTATTCCATTTACAGAAGCCTAAAATAATACTGCATAAGCTGTTCTTCCATCAAAATATTTTTCTCCTGCTTCACTACACAGTATAACTTTGCAGAAGCAGTTTGCTGTTTCTTCTGCCCTGAGCAGGCTTAGCTACGCTGAAGGGGAACGAAACTATCCCAAAAGTCAACTTCCAGGCAATCGATACTGCTCCACTGATTCAAAGCAAGACCATATTCTTTCTTCTATCCACATCTGAGCACAGATGTAGTAAGAGAATGAAGAAGCAGAACTTCTTTCAGATCCATCCCTTCCTTGCCCATTAATTCAGCTTACAGTGCCAATCACTTTCCTGCTCATGTATAGCTTATGAGAGCACTGGGTGTGAGGCAGATTCCATTTCCTTACATCCTGAATGTCATAAAAGTCAGGACAGATGTTTGTCATTAGTCATTTCATATTGATGGGTAAGTTAGAGTGTCCAAAACACATAACAGTACATTTCCCCAAAATCTGGAAGTCAGTGTATATCTAAATGTTTAATCCCTCTTGGAGACGTGAAAGCTATTATCTAAAACACTTGTTTTTTCATCTGCTGAAAATTTGGCAAAGCTCATCTCAAATTTTGTGCTAAAGCTTCTTCCTTGATTTCAGAAACATTTTATTCCGTAAAAATAAAAACGATTAGTAGCCTTCTAAGAAGTAGCAAACAGTTTTTAGTACTTCTTGCTTCCCCTTCTACTCTTACTTTATACTCTTTAAAGCAAAAGGTCCTACAGCCAGGAAGCAAAGCAAACCCAAAAGTGGACCACAACATGCCCGAGCACTGCCAGAACAGGGAACCATGTGTGATATGTGCTTTGAACAACGTCTTTGCATGTGCAAGGACAGGCAAAAAAAATCTAGAGAAGATCGGACACTCCCAATATACTTTGTTACACAGTAATAATGTACATGAAATTATATCTGCAGAAATTAAAATGAACATATTAAAGGCACCTGCTTTTATTTCTGCCTCTGTTCCTAGCAGTGATGAAAAGCAAGTGGATGAAGTTCATATGGGGAACTTTGTGGGTTTCTAGCAGCTGCTGTGACTACAGAGCCACACTCACACAGTGTCCTTGGCCAGAAAGGCACTGTTGGGAGCAGGCGAAGGGCTGCCTCAGGAGAGGGAGGCATTCCCCCCAGGGATATAAATGATTGTGGAGGCTAGAGGACCTTCCCTTTTTATTTTGGCTGGAGCACCTCAGAAGGAAGAAGATAGCAAGAAATGATGATTTGCTTTGTCCAATCTACTCAGCATTTAAACCTCTCTCCCTTGGGTGAAGTGTTCTCTACTACGCCTTCTACATGGCAGAGGTGGGGAACAAATACTGGAGTGATCCTCTGCGAGTCTGGATCACTTTCTAAAAGGAAGAAGATTTGCCTTCAGTCCTTTTCTCCACCATAATGCACATTTATCTATTTTCTAACCCTAGCGGCCATGGAGGAATACAGTCTGTGTGGAAAGCAAAAAAAATTCGGCATCTAGGGATGCCGAGTGCAAGGGAGAGGTCACATGTAGTAAGAGGGAGAAGGTACATTGCTGGCATGACACAGGAGAAGGGAAAGGGGCAGAATTGGCAAAGAAAGACATCATGCAGTGAGAAAGCCTCTGATATTTCCAGCTGCCAGTAGAACTGTTGGCAAAACTCATGTCAAAGAGTCCTTAAATTGCTGACAACATTTTGTTTCCATTCAATCTGATCCAGCTGCAGCTGGGTGAACACTGCAGCAGACGAAGTGTTGAAGCATTACTAAGACTCATGTAAGTCAGAGCGGTATTGCCTGTCTAGAGAGGGCAGTCAGAGGATATAGCAAGGCTCATAGCGACAGGTGACAGAAGAGCGCATTTGTTGGTTTTTACTCCAGTTTGCTATTAGTTGGCTAAATTCACTTTCTTTGCATGTTTGGATAAATTCTCAAATAAGCAGTCTAAGAGATAGCTTTTCTTCCTGAAGTGCTGCCACGCATAGCTTTATTAACACCACCCTGAATTTCTTCACGGCACTCTACATCTTACATCTGTTGTGAAGTGAAGCTGATGCAACACACCTGGTAAATGATACATTAACACCAACACATCAACTTGCATGGGCTGCTGCTAGTCTCCAAGTAAATGGTTCAATTTTACATATGGCATTTTTAGCAACCTGCATTGTGCCCCTACTTCTGTTCTGCTGCATTAGCAATGAACAACGGCATCTGACTAAAAAAAAATGTTCATCAGGTAATTTTCTGTATTTCTGTACAGAACCTCTTTTAAACATTTTTTTCTTCCTTCTAGTCACATAGTAAACTGTATTAACTTAGAAGTGGTCCCTTACTGTTCAAAACATCCACAGAAGGGAGAGAACAAGAACATATGCCAGGTACTGTGAAGAATATCATTATGATTAATTCCTTGGTCAGATAATTTTGTCTGGTGATGGAGTTGTGATTAAATAGCCTTATTAATTATTTATTTAAGACACTGTTTGAAATATAGGTCGTGGTTTCCAAATGTCTGAGGAAAATGCTTTCCGTTAATCTATACAGAACAAAATAAAGATCGCTAGAGTCATCAGCTGTCTAGTCTGTCCTTAAGCATAATTTCTACCTTGCCCTTTTACTTCTGTTGAGTCACCTGAGGGCTGAAAATTGCACAGGTGCCTTGGGATGCCAAATTCCTGTTCACCTTCGCAGGTGTCCAAGGCCCTTTGGGTGTCTGAAGCAATTCTGACATGAGAGTATCTGGCTAATGTCGTGGCACCCCCGCTGCCTCTGGGGGTCCGCAACTGCAGCTGCTGCCTTCCTGCCTGCCTGCCTGGCTCTGTTCTCGCTCCCCTCGCTCTTCGGCTGCCAGCCAGCGCTCCCTGCCTACTTCTCACAGCTCTCATTGCTCAACTCTTGACACTCGCCATCTTCTAGCTCTCCTCCACCCTACGATCGCATCCGCTAAACAACTGCGGTTACCTCTCTCCCAAGTTTCCTCTTCTACAAAAGATAAAAGATTGCGCTTCTTAATATCTAGCTTCATGCACAATTCAGAACATTTCTGAAAGTGGTGTAGAGGTCTGTTGTCTAGCAGGCAGGACCAGCCCTGATCCTATGGAGTCTGGCAGGAGTTCCTGGTTTAATTCTCCGGCTTTAGTGTCAGAGAAGAATTAGGCCATTTGATACTAAATTCTCAGGATGTGCCTGAATAAAAATAGGACAAATACTGTGGAATTCAAGCTCTTCATCCATAATATATTCATCTTGAAGTGCACAGCTGCCATGCATATATTTATGTAACTGCTATCCGTAGAAATATTTAAGCATTCAGCTCAGGTCTGAAAAAACTATTTAGAAGAGTTAAGGAAGGCTAAATGGTGAGAGCAAGCAAGAGGAGATAGTCATTAGACATACGTGTTTTCAGAAGGCAACAAACTGCTAACATTTTCATCTGAATTACTGAATAAATATAGCGTAGCTAGAAAAGGTAGGGAGGGAGGGAAAATGTCTCCAGAGAGGGACAAGGATGACCAGACATATGGAACAGAGGGCAATCTAAGCAGACCACAACTTTTCAGTCTATAATTAGACAGCTTAAGGAGGCAGTGATAAGCATGTCTATGAGATACACTATTCACTTTTCACAGTAAAAACACTCGAGGCAATCCATAAAATCCTCAAACAGGACGCTTAAAACAAAGACAATGTAATTATTTTATAGAACCCATTTCCGTAACATGTTTTTGAAATCAATAATGTAAACAGGTTAAAAACCAAGATTGGATAAATTCATGAACAATTGAGACATCAGAAGCTTTTAATCACAGTACGATCTCCAGCCTGAGAGGACCAGACACAGCAGAAGCTGGATACGGATCAGAGAGGCAGGCGGCAGCGCTCCCTACAAACCCCCTCGCCTGTATTGCTGTTCTTCACCATCAGCTATCGCGAGCTCTGGTCTCTCCCATTATGGCAGCTGTCACACACTTGCCCTACCCTGTTCCCTACCTTCAAAGACAAAAATGCTGCAAATAACCTGGTCTATATATGCAGTAAGTACTGAGGGCTGCAGGAACATCTCCGCCTCCCCACTCTACCCAGCTGATACAGCTACACAAAACCTCCTTACATCTGCCACTACTTTTTCCAGATTTCTTCCTTTCTAAACTCATCTGTGACAAAGTCTTTAGTATCACATGGTGTTACAACACAAGCACAGTCATATTAATCAGCAGTATTTTTATTCTGTTGTATCTCTGGCAGGCTCCTGGCAGTATAGCAACAAACATCCCAGTAATAAATGAGCTTTTAAGCACACCAGACTTTACTATTCAGCTGCTGGCATGTGGTCTCTGATCAAAATTTAACTTCTACAACCCCTGTATAGGCAGCACACCAAGTAGCAATAACAGCAACAACACTAATAAACAATGTAAGGCACTGCTCTGACCTCCAGTTAAGAACACAGGTCAACTATTCTAACTGTACCAAAACCTATTACTTCAGAGGCTCTTTTCCTGGGCTACACCAATACACTACTGAATTACAGTGAGGTAGGTAAGTAGGAGCACAATGCCCATTAAATCTCCATAAACAATTAACTTTCGCAACTGAGCTCTACTGCAAAACACCCTACCTGCTGCCATGGGATGTTGCTTCACTTCATGTAGGTCATTGGTGAAGTAATAGACAGTTTTAACCAGCAACAGCAGAAAAGTAGCAAAATCCCAGCACAACACACACTTTGATATGTCTTAATAAAAATAGAGATCAAGTTTATAGCAGAAGAAATTGAAAAAAAGCAATTACCTCACTTTAATGTATTTTAAATGCTTTTAAAGTATACAGAATTTTACTGCTAAAAATACTCAACAAAACATACATTCAATGTAAAAAAATGCCTTAAACTTACCTCTTAGTTTACACTGATTTAATATATTTTTTCTTCTACTTTTCAACTTTCCTTGCATCTTGGGAATATAGTGGTTTTCTCCACCCGTTTCCTTCCTCTCACCTCCTCCCCCTCCAATCTGGCCTCCTTTCCTTCCTTGGAGGTTTTTAAGCTTTAATTTGAGAGTGTAAAGCTGAAAAATATTTGATACAATTTTTTTTTTTAATTAGAGAATTGAGCTCCTCACCATGGTTGAAGCATTTCTGGGAACAGCACCAAAAAGCTGGAAGCTACTGCACTGAGTAGCCACAGCATCTCTCTTAAAACCATCACTCATTTATTTTTTTCCAGACAACTAGTGTTTCAGCATTTTACTTACAGACATGACTGCAGTTCAGGAGACTAAAGCTAGAAAAGAGTCCTAGTCTCTTTGTTCAGTTTTGGAACGTGAAAACTAGATTCTCAAATTCCAGCGTGGGCCCAACTCCAGCTGGAACAGGAACAAGACTCACCAAGTGGGATTTGACAACGTATGAGCTGAGACTCGAGTTAGTTAGTCACATTTTCAATGAGCTCAGAAGGGTATTGATGATTATATGTTCTAACTGGAGGAGGTAGTTGTCAGTCTGCCTGCAGCGTGCATGTCACCACACCGGGGAAGGGGAAATATTTTAGAGCTTGTGTGGGATTGGGCTTGATGAATGGAGCACTTGGGAAGTCTCCTCTCCTATAATTTGGATCTTGTCGGGGAAGTAAAAAAAAAACAAAAACCACAAAAGAACAGGTTAGAGCTAACAATTTAGGGACTCTGCAACACAGATTCACACTGAGGGGTGTTGAAGAGATTCAGTATTTCCATATGCTAGTGAACGGCAGCCTACAGCCTATTTTAGGTTTCCATCAATTGACACTAGGTTGTGCTTTAGAGCCTCTGTGTACTTATTTTTTAATTCTTCATGTAGTACAGTAAGAGGTTCCTTTCACCTAATAAAGAACATTTCCCTGATACGATATCAAATTTGTGGTAATGCTAAATAAGTCATATCTTCTTTAAGTGCTTACAGATATTTCAGGCATGCAGATTATAGTAGTCTTCCTCTCCATTCCTTGTTTACTTGGTCATTACATTTTAGTCTTTCCTCTTAAATCAGTCTACCTAACTGCTGATTTTTATTTCCTGTTGCTTGAACAACAGAAAATTGCTTCTGCAATCCACCTATTTGAGTAAAACTTAGCAATCACTCGTCTGCTCTTCTACACAATCTTTCTACACATTCTTTCAAAGACAGTATTGCCCTCTTAGGTATTACACTGATCTCAAACTGGACCTTTCTCAACTGGAAAAAAACATGTTCTAGTGCAATTTAATGTGTATATTTCTGTAGACTTCATATGTATTAGCCATACAAAATCAGTTCTGAACTAATTTATCCCAGATGCATTAGCTTCTCTTTTTTCTCAATCTGAATATGATACATTGATAACTCCTCTTGCTCATGTTTCTAATCTCTAAGTATCTTCTATTTTCTGTTTCCTGCTGTTTACATCATCTGCTGACTTCATTAACATGCTGTTCACTTGCTTTCTTTAATACTATTAATGAAACTGTTAAATAAGGCTGAAACAGAGACCAATCATTTTAGTAGTACATCAGACAACCAGAATGTGTCATCAGCCAAGTTTTCTGCAGCAGGGCCTAAAAGCCCGTTTGTCAAAATCACTCCTTTTAATTGGTTTCTATAAGTTATTATTTGTAGAATTGACTGATGTTTAATTGTGGCATTACCAGGAAGCCGTTTGGGAAACCCTGGTACAGAAAGGCTGACTGCGTATGTATTTATTCTCATTTAAACCAAACCTACAGGAAAGTTTGGATTTGCTTCAGAGTGGGTTTTAAACTATTTACTTCAGTTTTCCTTTCTATTTACCTCTTCATACTCACTATTTCATACCACAGTTTACCCTTATAGATTTGAGATATTTGAATTAACTCCACGCAATTGACAAAACAATTAAGTTGCCTAAAAGCTGTGCAGAAGGGTACATGATAACAAAAAATTAATATTAAATAGAAGATAATATGATTTACTTAAATAGACACACATAGTGCGAATATACACGAATGTACAACAGACCAAAACAGTTCTAAATACATTTCCAGCATAACTAAGAGAAGCACGAGAGGTGCCTCTCTGTTAAACACCAAAAACAGATAAAGACAGAGAAGGATAACACCTACGTTACCTAATAGTTACTGGTGACCTGCAAACAGACTAACTGGGAATAAATTAGACTAGAAATGAGAAGGCATATAACAACCATCAGGAACGTGAGGCTTCAGATGAGTCTTCTAGTACATGTAGCCAAGGCAACGAAACTAATGTCTTTAATACAAAGCTGGCTTGGTTCGCAGAAGGAGCTGTCAAGTGGTTGCTTGAAAAGGCAGCGTACCCAGCCCTGATCTCAGACATGCCCGTCCCCATCTTCCTTCCAGCTCTACAAGCACAACAGTGAATATCAATGAATCTTAAACCCTAACTTTGTCTTTGAAATTACTGATTGTTCTCAAGCACATTTTCTTCATACTGGAAGCCTGAAATGAACACTGCCTGGTTTTGATGCACCTAAATTGCCTCATGAAATCTAAAAAAAAGAAAATGAAACTGTTATTCTTCATTACTAAGTAGACACTAGCAACTAAATTTTTAAGTGTCAAAATTCTGTCCTCTAAAACATTAATTAGCAGTAAAGAGACAAGGGGGAAGCTTCACAAGCAAGGGCACTCCTGAAAACAATGGACTCTAGCACGGGGCAAGGTCTTTGCTGAAAAGCTCAAGTTTACTACTCCTGACGTAGAGCAGCTGTGTCGGGGTCTGCTGCCTTCCCAGTCATATCAACCCAGGCCTGGGGAGAAAGGAAGTAATCGAGACCACAAGAACACACCCTTGCTATTTGTTCTCCTTTCAGTGCCAAAAAGCATGGAAAGCTCTCATGGGTTAGAAAAAACGGAAAATATTTGAATCCAGGTCCTCGGATCTATTTTGGCTCTGTGGAGTGTCAGAGCTGATAGCAAAGGACAGCTGGGCATTTTTGTACTCTTAACATTCTGGGTATATAGGTTGTTTCATTCTGAGGTTTTCATCTCAGAAAACATTTCCAGATATGCAAAAAATTCAGCAGATCCCTTTTTATACATGAAAAACTAGTCTCAGTTAAAAAGAGTATCAAAAGATTTGCTCATGGATATGTATGCGATTTCATGGAATGAAGCATTCTTGGTCCTCCTTAGAGCATTCTCCTCTAAGTTTTTAACCCTTATCAGTGGAAGAAGGATCTTTGGTGAAAGGACCTATTTAACCTTCACAATGTATTATTTACATAGGCTACTCAAAGAAAACTAACAGGGCTGTTACTGTAGGTATGATCTCTTTATATGGCTGAATAGTTCTTGGCCTTTTGAAAACACACGATTCATTGTTTTCATCAGCCTATGATCATAATGATACAAAGAAAAATCACAGTAATTATAGAGCAGTCTTCATAAGAGCTATATTTAATAAGCTGTGTTCATCTCTGTTCCAACTCCACTAGCTTCTGTCAAAAGCAAGGATATATTTAACCATTATGTGCTAGCTTGCATAGTTACAATTATTATCCTTGAGAAAGCAGTAATGCTGTGGTCCATTTAGAGGTTAAACCTTGCTTTCTGTCTGTTAACAAAAATACTGGATAGTTCAAATAAATTGAGAGTGCAGTAAATGTCGATAGAGTTCAAAACAAAGCATTCTTTCTGAAATCTCATATAAAAAAGGCTTACTTGTAATTTTTGCTTTTCAGTTTAACAACAAAAAGGGTAACAAAAGGCAAACATATATATATCTGTATGTATGCACATATAAGCAAATATACAAACATATTGGCAAGAAATAATGGTCAGCAGTGCATCATCAAAACTCTTTGTTTTACATTGGATTACTAGTTGCTGTAGCATTTAAGAACTACAATTCAACTTCAGAAGTCCATAAGAAGTTGAAAAAAAATGGAAGACAAAAATATACTCTTTGTCTACAGAAGACCACAATATGCGTATGAGACAGCAGGAGGAGACAGACAGCTGTGTAGCACAAAATAAAAATGAGAAGGAAGTTGTTCAGCATACGTCTCAGCACATAAGTACATAAACTGAGCATTAGAGGTAATCTGTTGACATCATCAGGTGGTTTACGTAAACATTTATCAGTTATGAGGCCTCTGCAAATGCTATTTTGAATTGTTACTTGGAAATTTATTTCACTATAATATGAGCTAATAACCAAAAAGTTCAGGGCAGCAGCACAGCCTGGTGCTATTTTACCTGTTGAATTTAGCTGGGGAAAAAAACCCCACAACTGTTTACCTGTTTATTTCATGGTACATTTTTCATTTAAAGAAAAGATGACATTTACACAGTTTCTTTACTATGCTCTTTGCAAACATGGTGTGTTCTGCCACACAAGTGTTTACTTTCCACTGTCCTGAAGAGGAAGCCTTGTGAACACAGGGGAGGAAGAATATGGCCTGGGGAATTAGATCTACAGAACGGTCATGCAATAATTCCCCAATTGGGGTGGGAAGGATAAGGTGGGAAATTTCACAGAAATGTTACAAGGTGGGCAGACAATGGGGCCAAACAATAACTTGGATAATATTAAGAGAATAAAATTCAAAGATCACACCAATCTCTTTTAGGCCATGCCAGAACTCCAGACGTCCTTCCTATTATTAAAAAGCATGAAGTATCATAAAATCCTCTCATCTCATCTACTGCATACAAGATATCCATCTTCCCACCCTGCCATTCAATACAGCTCAAAATTATGGTCTTACAAGCCTCAAGATAAAAAGTGCTGTTCTCTAAAAAAACACTTTGAAAACATACACTGTGTTTGTAGGCTGGCTTACAGTCACAGGCATCATATGTGTCTGTGCATGTAGATGTGAGTGTATGAGACAAGAGTAACAGACCTATTGATTAATTTCTAATTAAAAGGGAAGAGAGTGAAGCACTGGGAAAATTCTGAAGCAACCTTGTATTGTGATATGCAGAAGAATGCAAGCTGCAGTTCATTGGTGTCTCCATAGAAACAAGACATATTGGAGGGTGTAAGACATTGTCAGAGGACTAAAAAATTTCAGCTTCAGCAGAAAACAGAAAAGCACCTGAGGGATTTTTTTAACCGGGAAAACAAAATTAATTATTCATTTCCCATATAGGGAGCATCCATTTTTTAGATGAGTTACTTAACATGCATCAGGATTAACTTATCGACTGGCTAGTCCTATGATTTTCTAATCCATAAAATCTGTAGAAAAAGCATGGTTACACTTCTAACGCCAGAAAGGAATATAAGGAGGCTCTCAATGAATAACTGAAAGCTTTATTCAATGTGCTGTTAATTCTTGGTACCATTTTCACACTTGGTTTAGACACAGCACTTATGCATTCATATGAATATTGGCCCATATGCAGAACCCTGTCTTGGCCTGTGCAAAAGGCGTCCCTAGGAAAATTAAAGGCAGCGGGGAGACATTGCTTCAGGAAGACACCACACTCTAAACGTGCTCAGCATCTCTCCTACTTCAAATGAACAGAGACTCACACAGTGCAGCTGCAGCGACTGTTTTTAAGGAGTTGAACCCCCACACAGGACGGATTTAAAAAGGCTCATCTCCTCATGCTGAAGCTACAGGCAGAGGGTTTTTTCATATGTGACCAAGCGACCTGTGCCAGCTGGTATCTTCACAAGCTGGGTTGCTGTTCCCTGATTTTCTGCCCAGACTTGGCTCCTGCAGCCTCGGGGACAGCTGGCCAGCTGAACTGCCCTCAGAACCCTCAGCTCCTCTGCTAAAGTCATTCCTTATCCCCGGAGCTCCTCAATGCTGGAGACAACTTTATCTCCTTTTCTACTGAAAAAAAAAATGTTTCCACAAAAGAGCAGAAAGACTGTCACGTTGCCTCCATCGCCTGACGAGGTACACACAGGCCTGCTTGTGCTACGCAAGCAAACCGAGCCTGGCAACTGCCGTTAACTTCCGGCTGGAGGTCGCTGCGGTTTTAGGAGCCCCTCTGAGAGCTGCATTAAGAGAGTGCATGTCAGACACCGAAAGAGAAAAGGTCCTTCAGAACAATCATCAGGCCTTTTCCTGGCAACATTATGTGCCGCGATGCCACGGCAATGTCTGGCCTTTCCACAACAACCGGCTTCTTTAAGGCTGCTTAGTCAGGAAGATGAGGCTTAAGGAAAGGGATGAAAACTATGAGACTTCCCAGCTGCAAAAAAGAATTAAGGGCTCTAAAAAGATGTATCAGTGAGTGGGAAGGAAAGAAAAGATTTAAGTTAAAGTGAAAAGAGCTATTTTGGGGCTTTTTAATGTGCATGTCACACACATCCAAGTTCTGTACAGAGCACCCATGCAAAAATATTCAGAGGACATACTGGAGGCCAAGTATTATGCATCTTTTTTATCAGTTCGGAACTTCATTAATAAATATCCAGGCATTAGAGCTCTGCCAGAGGATGCAGACTGATTCTCTAGTTCTCTGCAGATCTGCATCAGGATGCACCTAAGAACAGAGACAATTCTTTAATTAGGAAGCACAAAAATAAGAGTGATTATGACTTGTTTGTGTCCAGCTATGCTTTTCAGCATTTGTGAAAAGATCACAAATCAGAGAAGCGTGAGTGGATAGACACTCATTTACACTACAGGTTCTCCAATCTGTGCACCAGAGCCGAAAGCAGTGAACTTGCCTACAGTCACTTCTCTTTCACAGACAGGATCACAAAGACATTGCTGCCCGTGTGTGGTCTCTAGAAAAAGTTAAAATTTATGAGTATGCATGCAAAAGGAAAATATTTTAAAAGACAAATATTTTAAAACATTTCTGATTTTTTCTAAGGAGGATAAGAAAGAAAAAAAAATTGGGCTTATTCTTGTTCTGATGAGGACTAACATAACTGAGTTTCAGGCTTTGGATAATGACTGATATGATCCTATATCTTTGCTTATATGTGACATTCTTGTCCACATAGTCAGTCTTACTGATGGTAAGCCCATTTCTCAAGGAGTAAGAGATACCAACAAAAGCATGTTTTTCTGGAGGACATAATGCTAGGCTGCTGCTTCAGGGAATCTCTTAAACTCTTCTTTGTTACATCCAAAGGAAAAGACAAAAAAGCTGTGTGATCTCAAATATTCTAGCTTCACATCCCTTACTGTGATCACAGCTTTATGCCTCCTGATTACTTACAGACACTGATGTAAAAAGAGGAAAGGATACAATAATTTGAAGTCTCCTCTCCTCTTTCCTGCACCCTTTACCCGCTTCCCAAACAAGGCAATGAGAAAGGGAAATGATTAACATTTTTCACTAATCCTGCTACTTATTAATAAAAGTCAAACTGAAGTGCTACTGAGAAAAAACACTCAGAAAGGAAGAGTGCACCACAACACCTGATACACAGTTGCTGATGTGTACATCGTGATCATATATTACTTCAATACCAGATTAAATTAGATGGAATGGTGTTGACATATCTCAGGAGAAAATTAACTATAGCTTACCCAATAAAGTCTTTATTATCCGTGAAGCATGCTTGACACTTACTAAGCATGATGCTTTATAGGAGGCTATCCAAACGCTCTGTTGTATTCTATCACAGTTTATAGGTGCATTCTATGATATTGGATCTATTGCATCAAAAGCACCTAGCTGCATTGTGCAGTGACAAAACTTCAGCAGGTTTTGACATTAGGTCCTTTTGACCTGGACAGGCTAGAAAGTTGGGCAGAGAGGAACCTGATGAGGTTCAACAAGGGCAAATGCAGGGTCCTGCACCTGGGGAGGAACAACCCCATGCATCAGTACAGGCTTGGGGTGGACCTGCTTGAGAACAGCTCTGTGGAGAGGGACCTGGGTGTCCTGGTGGACGACAGGTTAACCATGAGCCAGCAGTGTGCCCTGGCTGCCAAGAAGGCCAATGGGATCCTGGGGTGCATTAGGA
>Ga0065711_1041139_pt1 | contig 16384 bp, 15 predicted proteins | sample Hoacrofraction12_FD_59098 | JGI IMG/M metagenome (GOLD analysis project Ga0065711, IMG submission 59098) | Hoatzin crop microbial communities from Cojedes, Venezuela - Epithelial fraction 12 v2 (version 2) | ecosystem: Host-associated > Birds > Digestive system > Esophagus > Crop | place...
TTTTTTTTTTTTTTTTTTATTTGTAGTTCCATGATTTGCTTCAGGTGTCCAGGTTTGTGGCTCCCCTTTTAGTTTAAACAAGACTGAGTCAGTGCTGCTGCTGTAAAGTCACCTCTGGGAGTGAAGCCCGTTGAGAACCAACACCCGGTGAAGAAAAGTGCCTGGGGGCAGGGTGGGGTTGCGGCTGTTGGGGTTTGCAGCTGGGTTGCTCTGCCAGGGAGCTGCACCCCATGGAAGCCAGCCCATGAGCTGGGGTCCGCACCAGAGAGCTTTGGAGTGAGTGCAAATACCTGTGTTAGCTGCTGGCGTGGGGCACAGCCCGGGATGGGGATGTGGGCGAGCACAGCCAGTGTGTCCGATGGCTGGGGAGCTCCTCCACCGCTCTCCCCAGGGGCTGGGGAGCCAGTGTCCTCCTGGTTTTAACCATAGCTCAGCAGCTGCTTTGGTGGCCAACCCAGGGCTTGCTGGGTTGGTATGGTTTTGCTCTGTTCTATGCTTGCCACAGGTAAAAGGCACATAAGGTTTGGGACTCCATAGACACCCATGAATAGTGCTTTGAGGACACTGGCTTCGGGGCTTATGTGTGTCAGCGACACTCAAGAAAATTGATCTAAAGTAACTTTTAGTGGATTAGTTAAATCACATTATGCCCTGTCATGGATGCTTGCATTCGGAATTTGGGTCCCTAATTTGGTTTAGCTTAATTCATTTCTGAAAATTCACTTCAGAAGTGACTGAGGGTCACTTGTGTTTTGGATGTGTGTAGCTGCATAGGTGTTTTCTGTGGTGTCACCGAACTCTGAATTTTCCGGAGTGCCCCCTGCAATGACCTGTAGACAACAGGCCCTTACAGAGGGCCTCCCCTCTGGCTCACATTCACGTGAACCAGTGCTGATTCAGCCCCGTCAAACCCTGAGGGAAAAGGGCTTCTCTCTGCAGGGCTGGGCAGAGCACGCGCCCCTTTTTTTTCCTGTCATTTTAGCTTTCAGCTACAGGTCGTGGGTTTTCAGGCTGGCTTTGTTGCTGTAGACAATATGCAAGAAGAGGTATGTGAGAGCTAAATGAGAGTTGTTGTTCTCATTTTCTCAGAAACAGAATCAAACTTTTTTTTTCTTTCATCCAGTTATGAATTTTTAATTGACTAATTATATTGAGTGGCTCTTTTTAGGCAAAAGCAAAGCTTCGAGGGAGGCAGGTCTGTTCTCTCCATTTATGTGTGAAATGGATGGATTTGGAGCAGTGTTGATTTTAGACTTGCTGTGGGAGCGTTGAGTAGTTGTGTCCTGTGGTTTGAAGATAGGGCTGAATGAAGAGCTTCTCCCCTTTTCACCTGAGCGATACAGCCCTGTGATGGGCGAGCTGGGAGTTTTGGGGCAGCTGGGTGGGACGCTGGGGTCTGCACCAGCACATCTCAGCTTGCAACAGAGCAGCTGGGATGTGTCTTTGCTCCTGCCATCTGAGTGGCATTGAGGGCTGTGTATCCAGGGCTCTGCAGCTGCTAAAAAACAGTCTTGTCTGCTTCAAAGATTGGCCGTTTGGGCTTGAAAACAGCAAACATGGTTAGTTGTCCCTCTCCTGTTTTTGATGTCTCCACTCAAGGTTTCTTTTTGTTCAGTGAGATCTTGACCAGGATCTATTATCTCTCTGAGGACCTGATGTCTCTGATGGCCTGGAGTAAGAAGTGCTCCCCAGGCACTTTGTGGGACTCTTACCTGAATTTAGGCATGCAGCTCAAGTGCTAATCTCACTGAAGCTAGGAATGAGGTCAGTAATGTGGCTCAAGGGCCTTCTGCCGTGGGGAAACATGTATCAAGGCTTAACCTTTTTCACCAGTCTTCAATTTACTTCAGTTGCTTCAAAAATAAGTCTTTCGGTATCATGCTTTCCCTGTTCTCATCTCTTCCTGAGCTACACCATTGGCAAGAAGGAGTTATACCTAGGCTGTGAGGTGCGTTAGGAGGAAGAATTTAGGACATCTCAGACTGAGTTGCAGGTGCTGAGGTAAGTGGGGAAAAAAAAAAAAAAAGTGCAACTTTTTAGGATGGTGTGGAACCGTGGCCTCGTGATTGGTTTATGAGAAAGGGTTAGCCCACGTACAAAGTCCGCAACTCCATTGTTTGCCTTCAGAGTTCAGTTCCCTGAGGCTGACATGAAATTGCTGAGGCTAGTTCGTGCTATTTTACTCAGGGACGGGGGGAAAGATTTTTAGAAGATTACATGAGTGGCCTCCCACTCATCTAACACCAAGCAAGTTGCGTAAGGTAGGTGTTGAGGCAGTATCTGCCATCAGAGGACGGAGAGGGACAAATCTGGAGAGCAACCCATCTTTGTTTGAGTGAAGTGCATCCTTCTCTAAGATGACTGAAGAGACAGCCTAGGTGTTAGACTTGGGCTAGGCGGTTGATGTTGAGTGAAATGAATTCTTCCAGTCGTGGCTAAAGACTTGGCTGCTTTTGGAAACTTTGCCCACAGGGCTCCTGAGCAACTGATGGAGATTTTGGCTTTGTGGTTGAGATGGGAAGACACTGTGGGTATACTGAAGAGGGAAGTTACGAAACTGGATTGATTAAATGGGGGATCTGCGGACCATGCACATCTGAGTGGCAATTGTGTCAGGGTCCTGGCCTGCTTCTTGCTGGCTGAGAAGTACGTGGGCTGCTCCTTTGCTTTTTGAAGGAGTTAATGACAGCAAAGAATTTGCAGTGAAGGAAAGCAGCATCCCAGGAACGTAGCGTCACTGCTGGTAGGACAGCAGTATTTCCTGGATTGTCATTGGAATTATCCCTTCTCTTAATAACGCTTCAAATATGGGCAGAGGAGTAGGCTTCTGTGCAGTGATTTAGGTGGTGAAGCTGCAGGGGTGCTGTGCAATCCGAGATGCTGGTTTGTGCTGCCCATCTTGTGTTGACGGGTAAATGAGCTTGTGTTTTGCTGTGGGGTAGAAGTGAGCACATGGCAGTTACTTCAGAGTGTGTGAGTCACTGCAAATTTGTACTCCACTAGATCTCTGCAACGAGTTGTTTGTGTGCCTGTACCCTTACTTAGATAACAGCGAAGAGGCCCAGGTCTAACCTCTTCAGAAGCTTCAGGCTTTCATCTCAGTGGTTCTTTATGTGTGCTCCCAAAACTGTTGAGCTCTTTTTCAGAGTAAGTGATTTGAGGGGAGAAATCAAGCTTTGAGGTTTTTCTTAAACAGGTAATGACAGAGCAGGAGAAAAGGTTTCAAAGCACTTGAGGAGGTGGCAGCTCTTGTGCTCTTTATTTTGGGGGAAACAGCTGTACAGCATCAAGCCTAAACAAGCTAAAGCAGCAAAATGAAAGGGGTTTGGACAAGGGGAGAGACCACAACCTGCATGGTACCGCAGAGTGCGAAGGAGCAATTTCGGCACGGACTCGAAAAACAAGCAGCACTCGGACACAGCTGACTTGGCAGCGGGCAGGAGCTGCTGTGGAGCTGGTGGTGTCTGCAGGGATGGTCACCGGCGTCTCCTCCCTGCCGTGCTTAGGTGAGAGGGAGGCAGGGGGGATTCGTGCTAGCTAGGTGCTCTTCAGTGGCTCCTCTGTCCACCCTCTCAGCCCAGCCACACTTCTGCGCTCTGCTCTTTCACACTGCTTTCACCCTGCCCGGGTGGGCTGGTGCCTTGATCTCTGCCCTGTTCCCCTGGGTCTTTCCTGGCCATGACGGCTCCCAGGGGCTCGGTGTGTGTGTTTTTGGCTGGCAGCCCAGTTGTGGTGTTTCAGCATCATGCCAGGCTTGGGAGTGGTGGTGGGCAAGGACACAGGTGGGATGAGGAGCCAGCTGCCTCTCTGCCTGAGGTCGGTGCTGGCTGCGACGGTGCTTGGTGGGGTCTCATCTCCAAATGCTGAGCTGCCCCAGTCACTTGCAGGTCTCTGCAGACCAGAACTCAGTCCATGGGTAGACCTGAGGGGTGTGTCTTACAGGGGTCCTTTGTGCCCTTGAACTGTGGCATGTAACTGTGTGGCCAGCTGCAAGCCCATGGTTGGGATGGGAAGGATAGCTGTAGGGCATATCTGAGAGGCTTTGGTGGCACGGGAGGTGGAAGAAAAGATTTGTGCAGGCCAGACACTTAGTGCTGAAAGGGAAGGAGATGCATGTGTGTCAGACAAGCGTTCAAGAGAAGAAAGCAGGTCTTTCTTGTTGAACTTGCAACCCAAAATCTCCAGAATCTCTCTGTGGAGAGCTAAAGGGCATGTAGCAGGCAAAAAAAAAAAGAAAAAAATGAACTTTTATTAGCCCATACCAGCTGCTGCTGCTTGTTGCCAGCAGCTTCCCCTCTTCTTCAAGTGCTGCCATATGTGATCTGTCTGCGTGCAGAGCAGAGGAAGAAAGTCATGTCACAGGTTTGCCACGTTTGGAAGAGCACCGTCTGCTCCTGGGAACCTAGTGGGACTCGGGGCGAGAGCAGTCACTTCTGCTCACGTGGGGTGTGTGGACCTCAGTGGCTGCTGGTTTATTCCAGCCATCAACTGGGCTGAAGGTGGCTTTGCTTGAGGGAGGTGTCGGAGAGAGATGGCAATCTTGCAGACAAGGATCTACTGGTTTTGATAGAGGTTGTTAGGGGCTCTTCTTTCTATGCTGCCTTTTTCTCCTTCTTCTCCTGAGACAGGGGAAAGTGTTTTGTCACTGTACGTGAGCAAGCAGCTTGTGTCCTGGGGAGGCCAGGCTTTTTGCAGATGGGCAGCAGGCAAAAATCAAAACAAGCAGTTCCTTGGGAGGTTGTACAGGCTCCATCTCCAGAGGGTTTCAAGACCCGACAGGATCAAGCTCTGAGCAGCCTGTTCTGACCTTATAGCTGACCCTTCTTGACCCCGTAGTCGCGCTAGAGACCCCTCGAGGTCCCTTGCACCCTGAATTATCCTGTGATCCCGTGGTGAACCGCTTGGCTGCTGTGCAGTAGGAGCCACTGTTAGGCAGCAGTTTGGAGGGCGGGTGTTTAAGGAAAGGTGTAAGATGATATGTAGTGGTGATGTCAGTGCTAAATAATGGCATAACACTGGTGATCTCAACCATGTGAGAGCAGCAGGGTGCTATTGTACATCCCCAGATTCTTTTTTCTGGCATATTTTTTTGTATTTCATATGTTTTTTTTATTTATTTAGAGAGGTTGCAGGAGTTTGTCTCTATTGCTCTGCTCTGGTATACGAAGACAGAATTTGGAGATCCTAAGCTCAGATCTCCTAGTCTCTCTGAGAACACCTTGGTGGTTTTGCTACCTCTGTGAAGCATGTGTATGCTTTATTTGGCCAAGCCGTCAGTTAACCAAAGTGAGTTCTAGGATTGGTGTTGTTGAAATTCCTGCTTTGTGAGTTACATTCATCTTTGCCTGTTTGGGCTGTGCTTGGTGCAGTAATTAGCTCCCCAGAGGAGTAAAATGTCCTTCACTTTCAAATTCCCCTTTAGCTGACATTTAGAAAAAAGAAATCAAATACTTTCTCCTAGGTGGTCCTTTGCAGCTAGACACAGGGTATTTTGTTCTTACTGTCCTCCTTTACATGTCTAAATCTCTCTGTAGTAGCCTTGAAACAAATTTGGCGCATGCTGCTCTGCTTTTTCTTTCTGTTCCTTCTATGGATGGAAAGGGAGCGTTTGCCTGTTAACAGGGGAGGGATGAGGAGGGGTAAATACTTTTACCTCCAACAGTTCCTATGGGCACAGCCTGGGGACTTGCACCAGCAAACCAGACTGCAGGCACCGGGTCCTGTCGTGCTGCCGACTCGCTGCGTGTCCCTGGGTATGGTGTTCTCAGTCTCCCTCACCATTTTCCAGCTGGAAAAATTAGGGATAATAGCGTACAAGCCTTTCACAAAATCTGAGCTGAATAATTGTGAAGTGCTTTGAGCTCCTCAGATAGCGGGAGTTAGAAACAAAGGCTTATATTTCAGCTTTGCCTGGTAATGATGCTGAATAGGATTCATCTCCAGTCCTGCTTAGTCATTTCTGAATGCCTTGGAAGTGTAGCGGCTTAAGCCCACCCAATTTTGCCCTCGCAGGAGCTGTGAGGCTAACGGGCGCTGCCAGGTTGAGGGGGTTGGGGGTGCTGCAGGCAGGGGGGTGGGAGCCAGGGCAGGCAGCCCTGTGGCTCTGGAGCTGGCAGGAGGGGCTGCTGCCCTACAGACCCCTGCGGCGTGGGCGAGCGTGAAGGCAGTCCAGGGGCTCCGTGCCCCCTTCCAGATTCAAAGATCAATGTCAGGTTATAATTGAAAGCTTATAACAGAAATATCTGTACGTGTCCTCGCATTGCTAGACACGGTTCACTCGTTACTTTGTGTATCTTTATCTCATCTCCCGTTACTATATTTTCCTGCTAAACACTTCCAATTACTCCTGTTTTGTTGCAGTATGCCATCTCCTCTTCTTTCCTGTTGGAATTGCTTGCTTAATTTTTTACTTTATTATTGTTGTGTTGCGTGACATCACTTCGCCACCTCTATCTACACAAGAGAAATGGAACAAATTTTAGGCAGACCGTGCCTGACAAAATGGATAATCCATTGTATCCACTTTCTCTGTTCTTTGCTATTCAATTTTTTTTTTTTTCCCCCTCCTTTGCCTTCCTGCCCTGTCCCTCAAAACCACAGGCAACTTGGTGGTGTGACATGCTTTGTGGGGAGGGCTCTCAGTTCTGGAACTTATTCTTTCTCCCCCCTCTACCTCCGTCCTCCTACTTGTTTTTCAGAAACCTGGCTTTAGACACATTTGGGGCACATCGTTGTATTCCATATGTTTTTCCTACATTGTCCTCTTTGAGGTAGAGGTACTTTTTAAATTTAGCTAGTGTGTGGATAAGATTTACAATGAGAATATGTGTCCTGTTCTTATGCATGTCTGCACACTTGTACGTATGCATTGTACAAAAAAATGTATTCTAAAATGCATTTCTAAAAATGTAAATGAATACAGCCTCGGGCAATTGCACAGCCCTCTGCTCGCAAATCTAGGCTGGGCTTTAAAATGAGCCCTCTCGCTTCTAGACTTCCTGTGTCTCTTGTCAGGAAGGGAGGCACAGAAGCCCAAATGCTGACTTGCCTTCAGACTGTGAAGAGCTGCAGTGTTTTGCTTGGGTAGGTTTCTGTGCTGCGCTGAACCTGAATGGTAAAATCAGACCAGTCAGTTAAATTGACCTTTGAAAACTAAAGCAGTCTTCCCTGCAAAAGCCTCTTTTTTTTCTGAAGGCTCAGAGTCTTGCCCTCCAGTCTGCTCTCTCGCTGGCTCCAGCCGTGCTTGGCTCCACTCAGGCGTCTCTCAGGTTGATGGGACCATGACACTTGCTCTTCTTCTGAGCCCTTTGCCTCTTTGGTGTCCATGAGGCTGGAGGCTGCAAGGCTTGGGGTCCTCTGCTGCCCTGAAAGGAGCTGCTGCAAAAGCAACAATCTGCTCAGTCCGCATCCCCCTTTCGTTTGTCCTGCCGGCTCTTCTCATATGCTTTGCCAGTTCCTGGTGAAACGAGGTATTCGATAATCCTAAATGTCTTATTGATTTGTAGGATGCCTCTCAGTCTGTCCCTCTGAGAATAGTCATCAGTGATATAGGCTGTTTATTATTGCCATAATACCTGGGTGTTATGTGCCGATAGGAGAGAAAGGGTACAAAGGTTTTTGACTAGGGTAGAAAATCTTTAGCCAGAGATCCTGGTGCATTTGAAGGCCAGCTCTACCACATGTGGATTACTCGGGACCCTAGCTTCGAATCTGGGGTGCTCCATCCATTCCAAGAAAGTGAACTCGGCATGCGAGGGAGCCCTTCTAGGTCAGGCTCTGCCTGCTAATCACGGGAAGCATGGGCTGATGTTAAAAACAGTCTGGTGCTACCTCCCATGCTGAATTTAACATTTCCTCCTGATGTGCTCTGGGCAGCCTCCAACATCTTTTTTTCCCCCAGAATGATTACTTTTTCGCTACGTGCATGACTGAGAGAAGCTCTGGCAGATGAAAACAATACGGAGCACCGAAGGAGAGCCAGAAGGAGCGAGGCTGGGTCAGGCGAGCGGGTGGTGGAGCCAGCAGGCTGTAAGGTGGGATGGGCAGAGATGGGTACCTGCCTCCCACCTCCTGCCAGCTCGGTGGCTTTCCAGGGGCTGCCTCCGGCCGTGTCGACCGCCTCGCTGGGGCTGGCTGCCGGGCACCCATCTCTTCTGCCTGCGCATCGCAGCTTGGGATGGGTACCGGCAGGGCTGGGTGGCCAGCACAGCCTGGCGATGTCAGGCATGGGGACCTGCTCCGTTCCGGCAGAGGCCGGTGGTGTTTCTGGCAGCTTTGCCAAAATACCGGGTGGCGGGGGAGAGGCACGAAGTGTGCAGGCTTCTCTGCTTCTGTACCTCCAAACAGTCTCTTGGCGTTAAATGGGGAAAGCAATAACTGTGAGTGCAGCTGGTAACATATGGCACCCGTCCCCTGCCTTAGCAATTGCTCAGTGAACTCTGAAAGTGGAGTACGGTCCCCGTGGCTCCAGCCAGCTGCAGCGCTGAGAAATCCCGCGATGGAGCAGCCCGTTCTTCGATTACCAGCAAAAATTTCACATTCCACGTTGCCTACTTTTCCTGCTGCTTCCCTGGGGAGGTTTTTGCTATGCTTACTCCTTCTTCCCACTCCTCTCTTTCTTTTTTTCTTCTTTTTTTTTTTTTTTTTTTAATTCATTTCCCCTGGAGGATTGCTTTATTTGTTCTTTAGTTCCAGGCCCTTAGACTTTGTTGCTCTGCATTTCTGTCGGTCTGCTGCCCTGAGAGGCAGGGGCAGCTGTTTCTGCTGTTGATGCCGATTCTTTTCTCAAGTCATCCTGGAGAGCAAGTAGGTCTGGTGGCGAACCATCAAGTCCCTGCGTAGCAGAGGGGAAGCGCCGTGCCTGTTGCTGAGCCAGTCTGCTGCTTTGCCACAAAGCCGCGTGCTCATTGTGGTGTGGATGCACGTCGTTTTGTTGGAGGATTACAAAACAAAGTCAAACTGGGGGCCAGCGCTCGGGCATACTGCTGAGCAGCAGCAAGCCCAAGAGCCCCTAGCAGCATTACCAATCCTACATCAGATTCTTTTTGTCCTATCAGATAGGATAGCACAAAAGTTGAAAGCCTACTGCTTCTATCCCACCCCTGGGAGGGCTCAGAAGTACAAGTGAGTCCCCTCTGATTTGGGCTCCTTATCTGCTAGTTTAGAGAAGCTGCCATTGAGCATCGTGGGGGTGGGTGATGGGAGGGGAGATTTCTTCCGGTTTAAAGCATCAGAGGGTCTCTGCCCTGCTTTTGCTGCCTGATGAGGGTGTGGGAAAGGGAGAGCAGTGCTTTGCTGCTCCAGAGGTAGGCTTTGGGTCCCAAGGCCGCCTGTTCCTCCTCCAGCCCGAAGCCCCAGCAGGACTGGTCTCGCTCCCTCCCTCCAGCTCCTGCCTGGTGGTGCGAGGTTTTGCTTCACGTGCTGAGAAGGAAGCCTGACCTGCACTGAGACAGAGCTGCCCCTTGGTAGGGAGAAGCTGGGAGGAGAAATTCTCCATCTTGATTCTGTGGCTGCCCTGTCAGTTTAGGCCTGTAACAGTTTTACAATCTTTATCTGATAGAGGTTTAAGAGGATTTTCCTGGGCGCAGTGGGATTATTATAAGTCAGAGCAGTCTCCAGCTGATACTCCTTCGGCAAGTATTTATTCTAAGTGGGTTTAACAGTATTTAATTTTTTAATTTTTTTTTTTTTTTGCATGGGTTATAAGTGTATTGTTTACGTTATCAGATAAGTAGAGCTTGGATATAATGAAGAAACGTATTACTGCTTTCCAGGCTGGGGGTGGTGGAAGGAAAGCAGCAGCTGGAGGTGGGGAGGAAAGAAGATAAAATAGCGAGGCTGAGGGAAATGTAACATTATTCCACACGGCACTGATTAGTAACACTGCCAAACAGCTGTTTATAAATAGGAGATGTAATGGGAAGGAGAGCTGCAAGGAACATGAGTGCTGCAGGCAGTGCTGGCTCATCATTTGGACTTGATGATCTTAGAGGTCTTTTCCAGCCTTAATGATTCTATGATTCTCTGGTTATTTGAGGAGGGGGTGGCTTCTGTCAGCCACGTATCTGCCCCACGGGGGTACCAGGGGCTGTGCTGCAGCAGCCCCCAGGAGCACGGGGGATGGGGGTGCCCCGTGCACCCTCCCCAGCCCTCGTGGGATGCAGCTCAGTCAGGTTTACGCTAAAGTGTTCCCCCTGCTTTAAGGTTTTCATGCCACCTTCAGAAAAGAAGAGCAGTGGCAAGCCTTCCACAGGAGGAAAGTCTCCTTCCGAGCCACGTGCAGGCTGTTTCTTTATCCTCTCCCTCCCTCCGGCTGGCTTTATTGACGGCGGGCGGCTCCGAGGCTGGATGTGTGTGCACGCATTCATTCAGAAGTCGTGCTGGCGTAGCGAGAGATGCTTTCTGTGCCCGGGCAGAGTCTGTAGTCCTTGGAGTATTTCAGAGGATGCTAATGGGATAGGATTAGCCGCCCCACTTGCCCTTGCCATCAACAAGAGAGCCTACAGAGAAGAGCAAAGCCAGAGCTAGCAGGGCGAACCTGAACAAAGGTGCTTTTGAATGCAGAGAGAAGCGTGATTTTACCCTCTGGCCCTGCGGAGGCAAGAGGTGGGGCTGCTCTGCTCCCCGTGTAAAATCTGAATGAGCCTCTGCCGGAAGGGATCGTCGCTGGCTGAGTTGGTTCTAACGGGGTGGATGCCCTTCAGTGTCCCTGCTCTGTCCTGCTCCGGTTCCCTCACACTGTGTTTCACCATACTGCGCCCTTTAGGGCTTTATTCCTTACTGTGTACTAGTTAAAGTGGTAACTTAGGGCTCTGCAAAGAAATGTTGCAGCTAGGGATGTGTGTCTTGGGGAAGTGTGTCAACAGCGGGCAGGGATTTCCGGGCAGGGATGCCTCTGTCCTAGGCACGATCTGCTCCGAGTGCTTAACTTCCTCGGACCCCGCCGTTCGTTTTTAGCTGGCTGTTGGAGAGCAAGATTTTTACAAAACCATTCCTTACCAAATGCATTTCACATATGTAACTTGTAATGCCAGACTTACTGAGGGTGAGAAGATTTAAAGAGACAGCAGCTTTGTGCTGCTGCGTGGAAATGAGGAGAAGATCCCGAAGCAGCCGGTTACTTGCTGGAGGGTTAACGTGAGGCTCTTGAGCCTTGTCAGCTGAAGAATTGCATAGGCATGCCACGGGTGACCGCAGGTGCGCTGGCAGTCTGCTGTCACCTTTTGAGCTCTCTCGGGTGTACTGATGCCAGCAGCTGTCTGCAGGTAGGACTCCTTGCAAAACCGCAGGTGATGGTTGGGCACGTCAGGTGGCCCACCTGGCACCACGGCTGGAAGGTGGGACAGTTGACCCGGCAGTGCTTGCATACCGGGAGGGGGCTGCTGGTGGAGAGGTGGGGTTGCCAGAGGCGTGAGCCATTCTTTTGGAGAAACGCTGTGCTTCAGAGGAGCTCTCTGGCTGCGGGTGCTGGCCAGAAGGGCCACCCTGCGAGGGGCAACGGCTCGGGGGCAGCACGGAGATGGACCACGGCCACAGGGATGCCTCCAGCCTCTTCCCTTCTGCAGCCGTGTCCTGGGCCAGCGCGTCGCTATGGAGGGATGCTGCTCAGGCGGCAGCTGTGCGGTGGCACTGCAGAGCTGATCTGGCGAGTAAAGTCTGGAGCACTGCCCATCATCCCAAAAGCCCCCCTCAAGCTGTGCAGCAGCTGAAGCCACATGAGCGTACGAGCGTATCTGGAGGACACAGTGGCTGGCACAGGTGGCCCGGGGGGATGAGCATCCCTTCGCGTGAGGGGCTCCTGTCTCCAAGCCAGGGCCTGGCGTGCAGAGTAAGCTGAGCCAAAGATGGAGCCCTTTGGCTGTAGTGTGGCTGGGGGGAATTGAGGGGCCCCTGCCCTTGCTAGGGAAAGGGAAGGGTGTGGTTGTCGCAGTGCTGGCCTGGGCAACATGAAGGGGAGCGAATGAGGCATTCAAGGCAGAGAGCGAGCAGACTGAGGGAGAATGGAGGTGAGGGAGTTAAAAAACAAGCAAAAGGTGGGGAAAAAAAGAGAGCGAGCTGAAAAGGGAGCAGGAAGGAAAGCAGGAACAGCTGCGCTGGGAAGGCAAGAGGAGGAGGGAGTGTAGAAGTGGCAGGTGGGAAGACCTTGGACAGGAGGTTTTGTCGTGAAGAGCAGCAGGGTGTGTGGCAGCCTGGACATGGTGGAGCAGGGACAGCTGCACGTGGGGATGGCCGATGAGGGACTGTGGCTGGGGTGGAAGGAGCATCCCTGCTCCCTCCTGCAATGGGGTTAGGCCCTAAAGCTATGAGAGACATGGGTCACGGCCTCTCCATCTGGCTGCCTTCTGCGGGGGCCTTGTGGGGGCTCTTCCCCCACCCTCTCCATGCATCTTCCAAGTGCCCTAGATGCTGTTTCAGGCTCTTGACCCCAGAGCCGGCTACGGGGGTTTCAATGCTGTCTTCTGTCAGGGCCATTGGGATGCAGTAATTGCCTTTGCGCTGCTGCCTCCTACCTTTTCTTTCTCTCCCCTGGTGACTGGGAAGTTGAAGGCAGCAACGGTGTGCTTTGAGGAGCTCCTTTTGAAGTGACTTTGTGAGTCATGGGCTGGCGAGCAGTGGGGAATGAGATGCTAGCACCCGGCACTCTCAGATCCTTTCAGCTCCCTTGCGTCTGTGGCCAGAGCAGTGCGTGCTGTATGCCTGTCCTCGGGGACACCGGGCTCGTCAGATCTCATCTGTTTCGAGAGGCTGCTGCTGAGGATCTGATGCGGACAGAGGGAAGAGGAGAGGAGGAACCAGGATACCACAGGCGTGCTGGGCTGGGCTGCAGCGCCGTGGCTTTTGGTCGTGTCCATGGGGTCAGGCTTCGCCAGAACCTGTTGCTGTAGATAGGCGCAGCGCCGGCTCAGGGTGCTGCACGGGTGTTGAGCTGCCCCGTGGCAGCAGTGGGATGAGTTTCTGCAGACAGCCCTGTCACAGACCATCAGTACAGGAGGATGGACTTGTCTCCTGTGGTATGTTCAGGCCACGGGATGCTCTGGTGTGGCTAAGTCAAGCTGGATAACTGTGGACAGTTGGCGCTAATAAGATGTTTTAGATGACGTGTGTGCCCCAGGAGCCACCCCTGAACCGTCCACTCATTGGACCCCTCCTCAAAGGGCTAGAAGGTGCTTTCCATCGCTGCTAAAGTGTAATGGGTTTGAGCCAGCCACCACAGTCTCAGTCCTATTAGTGGTCCACCGAGCTGATGCCCAAAGGGCCACCTGTCCTGTCCCTTACTATCTGCTGGTTGAAGTTGTCAAGACCGAAATGCAGATGCTCCTGTTGACTGCCAGGACGTCGCGCTGCTGTGGAGTGTTCAGGGCCGCTGTCTGCAGCAGCAAGACAGCCAGCCAGCTGGTGAAACCCCTGTACTCCATCCGGAGCAGAGCCTGATTAAGCTTATGAAACCTGACAGGATCACAGCCAAAGGTGGTATTGCTGGAGGCTGCTTGACTAGGAACTGTGTTCCCGCTGCAGCAGCACAAGCGTTAGGGATGTGTCACTTGAAGCCTGCCATGACACCCGTCTAGCTGTTGGGTAGGGAGCACGTGAACGTCCCTTGCAGCTGTTAGCCTGCCAGCAGCGTGCAGCGAGAGCCCCCTCCCAAAAGAGGCACTGCCTGCATCTGCCTGCGTGTGAGGAGCAGCCTCTTGTTCTGCGCTGGGTGATGCCCCGTCTCAGCGTCGAACGGGTGGTCCCCTGAAGAGGCAAACGCTAGCCAGGACACAGCTCCTCCACCTCTGCAGGTGCAGTGACCCCTCCAGCTTGGCTCTAATGTGTGTGTGTCCCCAGATAACCAGGCTGCGTGACCTGTGAAGGACACTCCCACATCCCTGCTGCTCCGTTGGTAGCCTGTGTCACTTTGACCTCATGCAAGGAGCTGTTGCCTGTTTGTCAGGGCACGGCAGTCGGTGCCCAAGGGCACAGTGTGCTGACTGCTGTAGGTCTGGCAGCCAGCAGACCAGTGGCTGGTGCACAGAGCCCGGTGGTCTGCTCGCCATCAGCTAAAATAAACCGTAAAGTGATGCATCCCGTGGTATGACCTGGGTAGGAGCCTACCTGGCTCACCACCTCTGCCATAACAGCTATTGCAGGGATCTTCATGCTGCTTATTGTCATTCTGCATAAAATCAGAGGCTTGTATTTCCTAGCAATCAGTATTTCTCATGCAGGCGTTGCCCTCGTTGCTGCTGGTCAGAGTTGCGTCCGTCTGGGAGAAGCAGCAGCTTCTTAAACAGACCAGCTCTTAGGCCTTTGTTTCCTCCAGTCGCGCAGGGTTAATCTCCTTCTTGGCACCTGATTATGTGCCGCTGGGGGGAATGCACAGGGGTTTGCCGGATGCATGTTTGAAATTCTCATTTTGCTGGCTCTAATCCCCGTCTGGGAGCTGTGGCCAGGTCCCAGGGGCGGGTTAGTACCTGAGCCCCCGCAGGGACCCACTCCTGAGCGGCTCTCGCCTCTGCCTCTCCCCGCGGCGGGTGGCCCTCGGGTATCTCTGAGGGGTGGTATCGTAGCGAACGCAGTTATCGGGCGTTTCGTGTTCCCAGCGAGGCCGGTGAGTGTTGGTATGGCCGGCTTAGCAGCAGGGCAGCTGAGAGGCAGGGATGGGGGCTCGCAGGGCTGCATGGTCAGGCGAGGGGCAGAGCTCCCCTGCTCCTGCCCTGAGCTGCTCTCCTCCACCCCTGAAACACACCAGGCGTTGGCACAAACATCGCTATAACGCTGTGAGCCACCAGCTCCCCCTCCTGCAGCTCCAGCTCTTTGCCCAGTGCTTCTGCAGGAGCAAGTCCCCAAAACTTTTCAGGCCGGTTCTCCGTGTCGCTGCCATCTCCTTCTGCTGGGACCCCCGGAGGTGCCCACAATTGCCTTTTCAGCATTCCTCTGCCACCCCATTGCCTTGCTGCCTGGGCAGGGCTGTCACACTGTCCCCATCCCTTCTTCCAGCACCCTTGCGCTGCTGTGGGACAAGACCATTCCTGGTGGAGCTCGGGGTGCTCTCTGTCCCCCTCCATACGTTACCCCTTCTCCGCCAGCCCTGTGGAAAACGGGTCTGGCCTCCCTAGCTCCCGGCCCCCCGCTAAGTTATCCATTGTTTTTTGGTATGCTTGGTTTCCTCCCTCTCCCATTTTCCCCGCTCCGGGTGCTTTTGTGGGCGTGTAATTAGCTGGTGCAGCACCGAGGCGTCGGTCCCCGGAGTGCTCTCTGGTTGACATTAGCAGCAGACGGTGACTAAAACAGAGAGACAGCTCGGTGCGCTCGCTTTGTACCTCTCGTACTCCTCGCTGCCGCTGGGAGCTCAGAAGGGATCGCAGATGTGGAATAAACGGGAGCGCTTTGAACGAGTGGCACCGTAATCCCTCCCTGCCCCCGCCCCTCTACCCCTCTGTTTGCAGACATTAGTTTGATTAAAATTGCATGAGCCCACACACGGGTGTATTTTATTTTATTTATTTATTTCCTTCCTTCCGTCGAGAGACCAGTTTGAGATCTGCCCTGTGGGAAAGCAATCCGTGGAGGGGAGAGGAAATGCTGGGGAATTTGGGGTGTTTTCAAAAACTTCCCCTCTTCGAAGCTCACGGCTGGCTGCTGCGGGGCTGGTTGTACTGGCGAGACCTGCTTTTCCTGCGGGAGGCTGAACGTGAGCACCTTCGTGCAGGGATGTGCGCAGGGCCGGCCAGGGCCCCTTCCGGCGCGGGCAGCAGCATCGGGGAGGGTGTGGTAGCCCTGCTCTAGCGAATCTGCACCCGAGGCTTTCTGGGTTACTGGGGGTGTCTCCGTGGCTTAGGGCGGGTGTAAAACCTAGCTGAAGGGGAATGAAATCAAAACATCGATGAAACAAAAACAGATATGTTCTGTTTTCTTTATCAGCCAGGTTTGTGCACCCGGGTTGGTGAGAAGTGAAGTCTTCACTACCATTTACAGCAGGCTTCTGTCTCCTCTAGAAATGGGGAGACAGCACGCAGAGTTAGAGTATGACTTTGTGCTCCAGTCCCGTTACACTCTCACAGTATTTTTGCCGACTGTCACACTGTTTGGTGGGCATTTATAGGAAGGTATTTGTCCAGTTCTGGGCTCCCCAGTTCAAGAAAGATGAGGAGCTACTGGAGAGAGTCCAGTGGAGGGCTATGGGGATGGTGAGGGGACTGGAGCATCTCTCCTATGAGGAAAGGCTGAGGGAGCTGGGCTTGTTCAGCCTGAAGAAGAGAAGGCTGCGAGGGGACCTTATAAATGCCTACAAATATCTCAAGGGTGGGTGTCAGGAGGATGGGGCCAGACTCTTTTCAGTGGTGCCCAGCGACAGGACAAGGGGCAATGGGCACAAACTGAGGCACAGGAAGTTCCGTCT
>Ga0065711_1009131_pt1 | contig 16381 bp, 17 predicted proteins | sample Hoacrofraction12_FD_59098 | JGI IMG/M metagenome (GOLD analysis project Ga0065711, IMG submission 59098) | Hoatzin crop microbial communities from Cojedes, Venezuela - Epithelial fraction 12 v2 (version 2) | ecosystem: Host-associated > Birds > Digestive system > Esophagus > Crop | place...
TGGAGTCTCCTTCTCTGGACATATTCAAGACCCGCCTGGACGCGGTCCTGTGCAGCCTGCTGTAGGTGACCCTGCTTCAGCAGGGGGGTTGGACTAGATGACCCACAGAGGTCCCTTCCAAACCCTACCATTCTGTGATTCTGTGAGAACTACGTGGTGCTCAGTTCAGCTGGGCTGGTGCGAGGTGGTGCTGTCTCAGACCACCCAGCCCTCTGCTGTGCCGGAGACAATGCTGGGTACCGCGCAGTCACTAATGCGAGCATGCTTCTCCACAGCGGCCATCCCAGCCCTCTGTCCCGCTGCTCACTTTTGCCTTTGATAAGGGTGTATTTATTCCTGCCAACGTGCTAAAGCGGGCTGGAGGAGACGGTTCACTGTAACCGTCTGCTGTCTGGGCGGTTATCTCCAGCGGAGAGACAGCATGGACTGCTAGAGGCAGTAACGTTTGTACTGCTGCTTTTCGTGGTGCACACGACTTGGAACCCTTCTTCAGTATTTAGGTAGTTTTAATTTAATTTGTTTGAAAAACTTAAACTAAAGTAGAGGGTAAGGCTACATGAACAAGTTACAGCAAGGCAGACTAGGGTGTGGATTTACTCTGCATTAGTTGCTCTGTAGTAACTGCTCACCTGCATGTTTTCATCCTGCAGAAAATGCATAGTCCTTTGATATCTCACTCCTTAATGGGAGTGAGATAAAATTGCCTGACATACCGTCATTAAAACTGGACAGCTACTGCATTAATTTCCAAGTGCCTTACATTGTTTCTGAGATGATTTTGTTAAAATGTTGAGTTTATAAAATAATCCGGCCTTTGGGGTACTGTCCTCCTACAGTGCGTGTCTTAGTTTAGTCTTTAGCATGCAAGAACCACTTCAGACTTACAAAAAAATTGTGTTCGGAATTGGGGGATCTGGGGGTGGTGTCAGTATCCCTTTTCAACTCATTAATATCAGATTTCAAGTTGTCAAACGAGTTGATAGCTTTTGGATTTTTAATAATGGGGATGTTACAGCCATTAAATCTGTATTAAAGCTATTACTGTCTCTAATAAAGCTTCCATAGACTTTCACCCCGGTCCTAAGTTTGTAACTTGACTATTTTCAACATGGATGTTGCAACTATAGAGAAGAATTTCGGCTGATGGGCATAGCATATACAAAACATGGGACAGAGTAACACGGAGTAGAAAGTGCTCTGATGGTATGTTCTGAAAGCTAGGAGTTTTCTCAAAGGCATTTCGTTGCATGGTAGGCTTTGCAAAAGTCATAGTCTAGCTTTGAGGAGCAAGAGTTGAGCACCTAGCTTGTTTATGCAGTTTGAAAGAAGAAAATAAAAGTTCCCACAGGGAGTTTATTTGCATTTTAAGCACTTGATGTTTTGTGAGAATGTCCAAGGACTTACTGGCAACATCAACAGTGAGGTAAATCATAAACTTCGAGGACTAAAAACATAGACATTTTTCCCAGTGAATTGGGGCAAATTTGCTATAGCAAGGACAATCACGTCTTTCAAAGAAAGTGTACTATGTGTTTGATGTTGTTTAAAAAAAATAAAAAAAATTAGGACAGCTTGACCTAGGACACGCTAACATGCACGTGTTTTTGGCATGAATCACAGAACGTTTCTCAGGAATTGGTGGTATCTCACAGCCACTGCATGTCTATGCAGGTTGTTTTTCATTTTTAAAAAAGGCATAATTGTTGAATGGAAAAATATTATCATTAGTTCTGAACTATTTCAGGTTTTGTTTTTGGCATGTAGAGCCTTCTTCACAACTCTTCTTCTCTGTTTTCCTTCTTGACGCAAATCTTTCATTTGCTTCCAACTTCCTGCTCCTCTGCCCACGTTCCTATATCTGTTGATCTGCCTTTTGCCACCTCTTTAACATTACTCATATAACCTTGACTCAGCTTTGACTTCCCTGAAATACTACTCTTTCTTCATTGTCAGAAGCTTAATTATTGCTCCTCCCTATGGCCTTCGCAATTTTGAGTTCTGTAGTGGCTGGTACAGGTAGAATGTTACGTTTCATACCTTGACTGACACAGGGGTGAAATGTTCACTTATTCCAGATGTAGTGACCCTCCTTTATTTTAGGATCTTGTTAAAAGTACCATAATAATTCAAAAACTTCATAGACTCATTAAAATGTAAGGATCTCTAGATTCTGAAGTGGGTAATGGTCCCTGCTGTGGTGGGTCTGCCTCAGAACAGATTTTGGGACTGGGTTTCTTCAGGCTTTTGCTTCCCAAAACAGTTTTTCTGTCTTTCCTTGTTCAAAATTATATGTACCAAATCTTTCCCTATGCCTTCTAGTGTTCCATTCATAGCTTTAATAATTAATAGTGTGATTATGGTCATGTATGTTTAAGCTACTGCAGTCTATAGTTCTGACATGTTTTAGTTTATATCTAGTTTTTGTAAAGCACTTGAGGATTATACAGGCTGGGCGGAGAATGGATTGAGAGCAGCCCTGAGAAGAAGGACTCAGGGGTGCTGATTGATGAGAAACTCAGCATGACCTGACAATGTGCGCTCGCAGACCAGAAAGCCAGCCATATCCTGGGCTGCATCTAAAGCAATATGGAGCAGATCAAGGGAGGTGGTTCTTCTCCCAACTAACTAGCAATAGGACGAGAGGCAATGGCCTCAAGTTGCGTCAGGGAAGGTTTAGATTGGATATTAGGAAAAATTTCTTTACTGAAAGAGTGGTCAGACATTGGAATAGGCTGCCCAGGGAGGTGGTGGAGTCCCCATCCCTGGAGGCGTTCGAAAAACATGTAGATGTGGCACTTTGGGATATGGTTTAGTAGTCATGGTGGTGTTGGGTGGATGGCTGGGCTTGATGATCTTAGAGGTCTTTTCCAACCTATGAGTCTATGATTCTGCCCCTCTGTTCTGCTCCGGTGAGACACCACCTGGAGTCCTGTGTCCAGCTTTGGAGCCCTCAGCACAGGACAGACATCGACCTGTTGGGGCAGTTCCAGAGGAGGGCCACAACACCTCTCCTGTGAGAAAAGGCTGAGAGAGTTGGGGCTGTTCAGCCTGGAGAAGAGAAGGCTCCGGGGAGACCTTATAGCAGCCTGCCAGTACCTGAAGGGGGCCTGAAAGCAAGCTGGAGATGGACTTTTTACAAGGGCATGTAGTGATAGGACAAGGGGTAATGGCTTCAAAGTGAAAGAAGGTAGATTTAGATTAGATATTAGGAAGAAATTCTTAAATATGAGGGTGGTGAGGCACCGGAACAGGTTGCTCAGAGAAGCTGTGGCTGCCCCCTCTGTGGAAGTGTTGAAGGCCAGGTTGGATGGAGCTCTGAGCAACCTGGTCTAGTGGAAGGTGTCCCTGCCCATAGCATAGAAGGTTGGAACTGGATGATCTACAAGGTCCTTCCCAACCCAAACCATTCTCTGATCCTTCTGTGATGATTCTATGATGATTTCTGGGAAAATCCTTGTCAAAATTAAAAAAAGGGCTCTGTGCATTTTGGGTTTGGCAGGCTGCTTTTTTTTAACAGCAGATAATGTTTTGTCCTTACACTTTAAAACAACAAACAAAAAAATTTAACTTTCCAGAAATGTTTGTCTTATTTATATTATTGGAAGTATATGTATTACTGGCTACAGGGTTTTTGGAGGTGTCAAGCTGATCCCATATCATGATTAATTAACTTGCAGTTACTTTGCACGGCAACTTTGTAGCTGTGTCTGAAAAATCTTCAGCTGCAGACTTCAGTCCAGAATCAACCCTGATTGGTGACTGATTGAAAAACCTTTTAATAACTGGTGCTGAAAACGAGCTGTAGGCATTCCAAGTCAATAACTAATTAGCTCTTCCACTTGGTATTAGATACAGTACAGTAACTTCAGCTCAGTGTATGAGAGGGGTCTTGATGCTTCCTATAGAACTATAAGTGTTGTAGATAACTCTAGACATGAACAAGTTAATAAATAATTAATAACATGTTAGGTTAAATTCTTCTAAGATGACTTAATGATTTTTTGGTTTTGTGTTGTATGTGTCATTTGGAAAGAGCCTAATCTTCAAAAGTGGTTAACAATCAGACTCCCACACCTTGTCTTAAGTTGGCTACCTGAAATATTTAAGCACCACCAATTTATATCCTGCCAAGAACTGCTTTTTGGTTTGCCTTAATGAGGACAAGTAATACGAATACCTAATATATTTGTTCATGAATGCATCTGTTAACATAATTGTCTTTTGATGCATTTTTATTAGGTAGTAAAATAAAAATGAAGGTACTAGCAATATACTACAGAAACAAACTTTTAGTATCTGAAATGCCACATTGTAGCACTACATTACACTCAATACTCCAAACTAATTATATTTAATACACTTACTTTCCCCCCAAAAATTCTTGTACACTTCTGAAGAACGGAAGTGATGACTTTGCTGCTTGTGTATGTTATTCTGGCCTGGTTGCCTTCATTGCTTATTACAACGTATTTTTTCTTCTGTTTACATTTACAAATCAAAACAATTTTAGGACAGAAGATTAACATTTTACTAGCTACTCTGCAACTTTTAATAAACTTCGTAATTTCTATGGACACTTCAAGTCACTAGATCAGATATGCTCAACACAAACACTCTTTTCTTACCTCAGTTATTTTAAATTTGAGGGTTGGAGAGCTACCATAAACATTATGGAAGCCATAATGGAAGAATCATGAATTTGATGGAATGTCATTGCCTCAATCTTGTACTGACTTTGTAAACGCAGTAAGAAATTGGGGCAGACGGTTAAACTCATTATTAATCCAGAGAGATTTCTCCACTGCTCTGCTACAGCTCACTTATGTGTAGTCTCTAAACTGAGGAACCTCTTCATCTGAGACTTGCAAGTCAGAGTATAAGCATGTTTTCTTGATGGAGACAACTTCATAGTGAGTGCAAGCGAGAATATGAACTCGAAACTCTTTAGCTGCTCTACCTGCCTGTGGGCACACTTTCACCAGCGCTGTCCTGCGGTAAATAAAAGATACCTTTATTCCTTCATGGAAAGGAGCAAGTTGCTAAGTGCAGTACTGCAAGATACCACACGATAAGAGTGTGCCCATGGTAGTTACCCGCATGTTAGCAGAGGTGCTGACAACTCACATTTTCACTTAGCCTAATTAATTTGTTCATCTAGCTGCAGACATTTCTAAGGCTGTTCCAAATGTGTTACGCTGCACATGAAAGTGCCTGTAGAAAATACTATTAATGTAACCATGACTGTTTAATGGATGTATATACAAACGAGTTTTTAAGTGGGATCTCACATCTCGTTTCTGCTGTTGAGAAGTGCCGAGCCTACTGCATTTGGTTATTCAAGCAAATGTATGAGTGGTCCAGGCATTTCCCACTAGCACCCAAGTGCTATATGAGCTCTTTGTGGCCAGAGTTTTTAGGTTCCAGAATAGGATGGCTAAACTCTTGTGAAATTTTTACCCTCAGACACTATCTTGCTGCTAGTAAGAGATTTATAGATGGAAAGGAAGGAGCAGTCTTCACAGCTCAGAAGTGATAGTGTTGTGGAGTTATGAATCGTCCTTAGTTGTGTCCAGTGTACTTTGCCTTGATATTTGGAGAATCTTTATTCTGAAATTTTGGAGGTGCTGGTTTGAAATGAACGTGTGCAAAGTATTCTACAGAAAGAAAGGCTGTTTGGGATAGGGAAGTGATGTTTTTCTGAGTGAAAACCTGGAAACCGTAGAAGCAGTTATGCGTAGGGAAAAATATTTCTCGTGCCTGAGACAGTGTGGTACTTAACAGTACTTACAGCCTTTGCTTCCAACTGGTTTTAGGCTGTAACTGTTGATACTGAAACACAAATTACAAATGGTATTCTACAAAGTGAAACTATTTCATGTTAAAAAAAAAAAATTACTGAAAATCAATATTTATCAAGTTGTGCAAATACTACAGTATCTGAGAAATGAAAATATTTGTCTTTTCCAAGACAAGAAATCTTAACTATTTTGGACTGTACATACAGCAGTAACTGGGGTAAATGCTTGAAAGTCTTTAAAGATAATTTGTGGTCTCCATAACTTTTTAACTGGCATATTAAATCTTAACTTGAAATAGTTTTTCTTTTCTTGAACCAAGTTCAGATTTTCAAGCTCGGTATTCTGAGCCAGGTTTTCCTCCATTGCTCGTATACCTTTCTCAGTCTCCACCAGCAATGCCTGTGGCTGCAGACACTTTCCTTGGTCTCTATCCCTTGCTCCTGCCATCTCTGTTGTTTTATCGATTGGTCTTTGCTTGAAAGAACCTCTCATGTCACCATTCCCCGATTTCTTCCCTACATGACGTGCATTGCTCTGCGTTTGCTCCTGTGCCTGGTACTGGCCTCTCTGACTCGAGCTTTCCGAAGCAAGAGCCGTTTGTTCAGTAACTTTACCCATTCTGCCCTTTGTGTACAAGAAGGGCTGCATAAAGAAACAATAAAACACTTGAATTCGGTTGTTCTGTAGGCTGTGTTTGCTCATGTTTGGAACAGCAGTGTTCTAGATCTGTAACTTTCAGTTTTTTGTGGTTGTTAATGAAAGTATGTTTTGGATTCAAGTGGTTTATGCTTATTCCTGCCAGGCCAGTTAGAAAATTATTTTGAATTGGTGGAAAATCTGCTTAAGCACATATGACCTTTAATTTAGCTGAAGAATTGTCTTGAAAAGAAGGTTTCAAATTGTTTTGAGATGCTGATAATTCTGAATTAGTGTTGATTTAAGCGTTAAGTCTTCAATTCTTCAGTCAGATATAGACCTTTATTGTCAGACTGGGCTTATGCTGCAGTGAAGTTTGGAACTTGTACTACAGAAGGAATGCCATAAAAATTTGAATGCCAGCTGAAGATAAGGCTCCTTGCCATAGCATTTACTGATGAAGTGAGCAGAGAGGGAATGCAGTATTCTTCTAAATTTTACAGAGGGTGCATACATTAAAAATACTTGGTATTGAGAAACATTATAATATCATCGTTAACATAAATACATACAGATGTGCTACTTAATATCTCTTTATCTCATTTGTGTGGGAGTATCTAAAACTTACAGGGAATTAATAAATCTCTTTCAGGCTTCAGAAAACAAGTAGAAATATTAGAACTTATGAGTCTGTCTCTAAACATATCATTTGTTACCTCTGCCGAACTTTTTCTTCTACATGAAACCAGCCTAAAAAAGCTTAAGAGGATCGTCATACCCTGTATGACCCTTTATTGACTTTGTAATATCGAACTCTAGTACTGAATACTGGTATGGCAGTGTATCCAGAAATGTTTTGCTATGTCTCCTGTTAGGTTCACCGCCTTCTGTAATCCCGTTAGTGCCTTTGGATCTGAAGGAACCAGCGCAGCCCCAGCTGCAGCGGAGCAGCTCGAGCGCAAGAGCAGGCTGTTGGCACGGGGCAGAGCACTCCAGCTACCCGGAGCCCTGCTTTAAGGGGCTTGGCTGTGCCGCTGTGGGCTGCCTGGGGTGGGACAGCACTTGGGATGACGTAGGGATTCTGCTTTCCTATAAACTCTGGCTATGTTGTGAGACAATTGCATTTCTAAATAATGGTGGAAATAAAATTGAGCATTTGTTACCACAGTTGTAGCACGCCCCAGGCAGGCCACGTTTATTGGTTACTTTAAAAACTCCATAGCTGCTTGTTCAGATGGAGACAACTTGGGACAGCCTCCAACGAGGAACTAGGAGAATCAGTTTTCTCCAACTTTATGATACAAGACTGGGTTTGAAATACAACTGTTGGTAAAGAAGCCGGCCATTGGTACTCACCTCCTTAAAACTCAGAGCCTGAATGGGCCTGATGATCCCCCGAAAGTCAGGAAACTGAGGAGGGAGGGAATAGCTTTAGTATGAACTGACTAAGAGGTGGAGAGAGATTTTGTCTGGGGCCTGGGGCAAGCAGAGTGATGGTGGCAAACTAGGGAAAGAGTTTCTGTTAGGATGGATTTTAAAGGCTGTGTTTTTCTTAACTTTGTTTGTAGCAAATGTGTCGGCTGAGCAGTGGTACTTTGTGCAGGTGCTCACTTTGTGGTCCATAGTTGCTTTTTTCCACTGCAGGCCACGTGAGGTTGTGCTGCCTTAACTGATACATTAGTAAGTCATCTAGAATGTGGTAACTGGATGATGAGTCTGAGACCTCATTGTCCGCTGGACTGTCAAATCCCAATTAGTATTGCTGTAGGCGTCAAGGCTTGTGTTAGGGTGATAAAATTTCTTCCTGAAGTCTGAACAGTGATCTGCTGGAGAAACCATGGCGACATGTACCTTATCCCTGCAGATATTGGAAGCCAAGAGTTTCCTTCCAGAAGATACTCTGAGAAGGATTATAGAAAGATTGGGGTTACGTTGTAAATAATTTCCACACAAAAGAGAAGTTGATGCTATAGTGTAACAGACATTTAAATTGATCATATGAGGATTCGATTTTCTAGTCTTTACACTCAGCAGGAAAGAAGCAGGGAGGAGAAGTGGGTCTTTATCTTTTTTCCCTTGAGATTGAAAGCGTAGGAAAAGAGCATATGTGGAAAGTGGATAAATAATGTAGCTTAATGCTGCAAAATAATGTATGGAATAAACTGACAACAGCTAATTAAACAATATGAAGTATTATTAGACATAAACCTTTGGTTGTTAAAATCCTGTAAAGCTTAATGTATTCTTTGCTTTTCTAAACCTTGTGAAAATTTTATACCCTAAAATAATAAGAAAAGAAATATATTCCATAGTTCCAAGTCCCTTAAGCTATATTCCTATGTGTGTGTGCAGACAAAAAGGGACTCTTAAGATCCACTCAACATGGAAGTAACCTCTCTAGACAGTCATGCTACCTTTTTAAAATTCTTTTCCTCCTTTGAAATTTTCGTTAAAGGACTTCTAATATTTCAACCTAATTTGATCAATCTAAGCTATCCAGGCAGAAGCTGGTTTGTAATGAAAATGGGTTGCATTTATATCTATTCGTTTGGTACTATATTATTTACTGCAGTCAGAAAAGCTTTGTTAAATCTTTACCTCTACCAGACTCTCAGAAAAGTGGAGGTATTGAAGTTTTACTGCCAAAGATACTTTGTGAAAGGCAATTAACAAAATGTTTTATGAAAATGGGTTACACTTATATCTATTCGTTTGGTTCTATATTATTTACTGCAGTCAGAAAAGCTTTGTTAATTCTTTACCTCTACCAGACTCTCAGGGGGATGGAGGTATTGAAGTTTTACTGCCAAAGATACTTTGTGAAAGGCAATTAACAAAATGTTTTATGACAGTGTCAGCAGTCTCACTTTCAGTCATTTGTCCTTTGATTGGATAGAGGCTTCACCCTGCTGTCTTAGTAACCTTACTAAACCGGGAAGAGTAGTCAGAATATTGTATAAAACAAATACCAGGATATGGCAATGGTGGAATTGAGTGCCGCAACTGGAAGGTGTATTTTGGCAGGGCTTGTTGCAATAGGACAAGAGGTAATGGTTTTAAACTAAAAGAGGGTAGATTTAGATTAAGTATAAGGAAGAAATTTTTTACAATGAGGGTGATGAAACACTGGAACAGGTTTCCCGGAGAGGTGGTAGATACCTCATCCCTGGAACATTCAAGGTCAGGTTGGATGGGGCTCTGAGCAACCTGATCTAGTAGAAGGTCTCCCTGCTCACTGCGGGGGGTGTTGGGCTAGATGACCTTTAAGGGTCCCTTCCAACCCAGACTGTTCAATGATTCTAATTTTCATGCTGCTGTAACAGAAACAAAGTAATGCAAATAAGCGAAGAGTTCCAACAGTGGGAACAGGTGAGACTCTCATCCTCTCATTTCCACCTCCTCTAAAATTCTAGTCCCAAGGTTAGTACAGTTGTAGGCTTTCTCACATTAGTGTTCTGTCAGGCTTGCTGTCTCTTAGCTTTTGCCTTTAAAAAGGTGAAGAAGGTGGTAGTGTTTGTAATGTTTCACATGTGCAAATATCTTCTCAGTTTATTTGCCTTTGGGTAGTTATTCTGAGTAAAGATCGTGTGTGAAGAATATCTAATAAGGACTTGATGGCAGAGATGCATAAACTTGGCTTGACTGCAGTATCTTGAGGTATTCAGAATGTCTCTTTAAGCTGCAACAAAGGAAGTTTTTTGACTGTGCTTTTATGGAGTGAAATTTATTTGTCCATTTCCTCTTTGTAATATATTAAAAAGCAGAACATTCTTCCCAATTATTTCTGAGCCGAGTCTTTCTTCTGTTCCCATGCACGATGGGCCTGCACATCTGCACTGCTCAGAAATGGGCTAGCAGATGTTGAGCGATCTGTCTTGTGCCGTGCTCTCCTTGGTGCTCCCAGACGAGGCCTGAAGACAAGGCCCTGACAGATTGCTGAGTAGCTTCTTAGGAATTTTGCTGGAGTGTGTACTGTAATGTGTAGAAAATCCCAGGGACAATGTGAGTTCAGTGTATTTATTAAACATTTGGTTTATGACATTTTATTTTTAATTGATAATTTGTGATCATATCTTTCTCTTTGTTTCCATCTTCCCCCTTCTTTGTCCTGCTCAAAGTTGCACATAACATTTTAAGTTCAAATATGCTACTGCAGCACTAGCACTAGCAGGATGCTTTGGATAATGTTGCATAGCAACACAAAATGTAATTTGTGTCAAATGGTTTGGCATTCTTCTAATGTGAGGTTTTTTCATTCTTTTCACTTGAACTGCATTGTCATTGATTGGGATGAAACCACTGGTACAGTCGTACGCTGTGCAGATTGTCATAATAGAAGCAATGCTCAGCATCGAAAGTTGTCTGGAGTTTTCATTTTTGCCTTGCAGTAATTTAATGGTCTGTCAGCCGTAAGAAACCTGAAAGAAATGGCGTGTGGAAGGAAGATTGTTTCATTTCTGAACTTCTGTGTAGCCCAGAATTCTGTACTCCACTTGTGATTAATCTTATTTCATATTCCCCTTGTGTTTACAGTCCATTTTCCAGTGACATAACTGCAACTGTATTACCTATTGATTAACCAGGGAATAGAGTTTGGTGATTAGGCTTTTCCTGTTTCAACAATGATTAAACACCTTGAGTTTATAAATTAAATATATTTTCTAGCTCTTGCCTAAGAAACCATTGTTTCAAATTGACTTTTAAGCAGAACATTCTTACAAGGAACATGGATGTTTTGGCTATTTTGGCAGAGTGCCTGGGTAGGGCTGAGTGGAGTGAATTTAAAGAATTAATGTCGGTTGAGGTATATGCTTAATTACCTCTCAAGAGAGCATCCAACCTGTGAAAAATGAAGTAAACCAGAGAAATGAATAGTTTACCTGACCACTGATTTCATTATCATAAGGATGGTTATATACAAGAGTAACTGAAGGCATAGCAACTGGAATAGAACATACTAGGTAGTTTATCTGTGTGTGATTTAAATTGATTTGGTTAAAATGAAGGGAGGGAAGAAAAAGGTCTGTCTTTCCCCCGGTGAAATACATTTGTAGTGAGTGCGTTGCAGAGTCTGGACTTCTGGGCTGACTGTCATCTCGAATACATATTTCCAGTGTTAAATGTATAGCTGTGTAACTGTCCAGCCAAAGGTGCAATAGGACTATAACAGGATGACGGAGACAGCTTTGTGTGTCTCAGCCTTGCTGCCACTGCACTCAGCAGCATGCAGCGTTTGCAGGATGGGTTTTAACTGCCTATTATAGGGTTGTTGAAAAGATGAAGCCATTTTAAGAGGTATGCAGAGGAAGGGGCACAGACACACATTTCCTCAAGAGATGTTTTGATTCGGTGATGGGATATGATTTTTCGCCATGAGGGTGCTCAGACAATGCAAGGTTGCCCACCACAAAGGCTGAGGAACCTCCATCCTTGGAGAATTGCAGCTCCCTTGGGTATGACACGCAGCAACCTGATGCAGCTTCCAAGTTGGTTCTGTCTTTGAAGTTGGCGCTGTTTTGAGCAGGGTGACCTCCCTGTTCTGAGCACCGGGTGACCTCCAGAAGTCCTGTCCAGCCCAAAGCATTGTGTGATTTTTGGCTGATTCTCCAAAGAGTATCCAGAGTCATGGGCTGGTTTAAATCAGTCTGTAACGAAGCCTGCGTAGTCACATCTTTGCTGTTGTTGTAGGCTAGATAAGTTTATTTCACAGACTTCTTTTTTTTTAGTGTGTGCAAATCTGTGGTTGCATTGTAGGCATAGTTTTAGTATTTATGTTTTCCTTTGCTTTTGCTTTCTGTGTGTAGAGGAGTTTGATAAGAATGTATAAACATGAAAAGATCTCTTAGATAGCTAGCTTCAATATGAAAACGGTACGTTTCCCCTCACAACACGTAACAGATACAGGCAAGGAATGTGTTTAACCAAAATCTTTATCTAAGGCATTCCAAAGAAATATTTCAGATATCTTCTGTACACTTTGTTCCTACTTCTAGCTATTTACCGTCAGTCCCAGAGCTCGAGGTAAATTCTACACTTGTGGTTGCTATTAGAATTTCTGGTATCTGGAATTTATGATTATTTTGACCATATCAGTTCAGCAGCTATGAAATACTTAAGTCCCTGACATAATTTGACACCATGGTTTATGATGGAATATCCAGTTTCCATCTCTCATAATTATGCAAAAGATTTTTTTTTCCTCTCCAACCATGGCACACACTTCCATGTTTTTATCAATTCTGTACATGTTTCATTTTTAACTTATTTTTACAAGAAGCAGGAGTAGAGGTAAAAATAATTGTCACCTTGTATGTATTATTAACCTATTAATAACTATGTTCATATGCATTAAATTTAGTTTCCTACATGCTACAAATATGTTTGAAAATGTTTTTGGTGTCGCTTGATGATAATCAAGCACATTTTCACATTTAAAGTTAACAATCTGGTGACACTTAGCTGTAAAATTTTACGTGTCCACATTTGTTTGTATTTTCATTTTTTATTGCAAAAACTTTTGGACTGATTTTTTTTTTTTAATTGAACCATAAAAGCCTTCTGTGGTACTTTTGCTACTTGTGTTGCTATATATCTACATAATCTGTCTGCCTCTGTTTTTTTTCCTTCTTTCTAGATTTAAACAAGCTTTTATTTCATTTGAATTATATACTATTTCAAAGCATTTTGTATTCCCTGTGATTTCACTGCCTTTTTAGATTATGTACTGTAGTAATCAGCTTTATTTTTGGCCTTGCTCAATTTGATAATATCTGTAGAAACATTATTGAGTTGAATTAATTTATAAATATACTGATGAGAATTGTTAATGATACTGCTTTGCAAGGTCAATCATTTTGACAGAGTAGAGAAACAGTAGAAGAAAATTTTATGGATTTACAAATCTAGGAAAAAAGATGTAATTCAATAGGTGTTGCTTTTTTTTTTTTAAAGTTAAGGGTAACAGCTAAAAAAAAACAGGTTGAAAGTGATGCCGCGTGATCACAGCAGTGACTCAAATAAGAGTTCACAGTATGTAAGACTTGTGAAGAGAAGCAGATGTGAAGATATTTTACTCTGTGGTGTGCTTTTGTCTAGTGCTTCAGTATCTGAAAAATGTTGACCAAACAGTTTCCTAAAAAAGGAGAGGGAAGTGATGGTAAATTTTCTATAGTGTTTTCAATATATGGAAGTAATGTGAATGGAAGTGATAATGATTTGGAGATTTGCAGTGCATAATAAAATGCTTTTAGAACCATTTATTTTTTAAATCCTACATGAATTAGATCAATTGTTATCAAAAGTGTGAGTACCAGTGAGCCAGTATATTGATCTGAAAACAAAGTCTGGGTTTGAATGGCGTTGACTTAAGGCAGGAAAGTGCCTTCATGTCTTTGTGGATGAGAGGAGCAAAAGCTTTGTGTGCGGATTTCTGTGAACAATCTGCAGCTCCCTCTGAATCTTGAATTTAGAGGCTCAGTGGTCTTTTGAGCAGTGCCCGCAGAGTGGAACACTGTCATCTTGCTTAGGACCTTTGTCATTTATAGAGCAGTGTGCTAAAAGCTAAGGAGAAATCACCACGACTCTTGTTTTTGGCTTGTGAATTGAAAGTGCATCTGTGTATCAACGCTGTGCTGTTTACAGTTGCTTCTTTACATAACTGAGACTTGAAAAGACCTCATCACAAGCCAGTTTCTTTAATTGTAGGGAGAGCTTTTATCTAAAGACTTGCAATATCTTTTACAATAGAAGCCTCTTAATTTCAGTGGATTCTTTGTCCAGTGATACATTCCAAAAGGGAAACACATTTGTTTGGGTATAAACAATAAAGAATGGTGTATGGAAAGTGGTATGTCCCTGTGGACGTTTTCTCACAGGAATGTAATTCTGCACCAAATCTCTTAAGAATTGTGTCACCGCTTTACTTGAGGAGATGACAACAATAACCATTAAAACTAAAGTATTGCCATCTATTGTTAGGCTGTTGTTCCTGTTTTGACCCGTTATTCTCTTTCAAAACCATACATGGTTTCTTTTCCTTCAACCTTTATTCTAATCTACTGTCTGAATATTTAAATAGGAAGCATATTGATCAAGATAATATGGATGTCCTTATGAGTCCCATTTATGATACTTCTATTATTTATGAAAACATACTCGTTAGCCCAACATTTTAATTTCTCTCCCACCAAGATATGTTAATTGCTTTATTCCCACTCTCCCACTGATGTAGAAAAGTAAATACATTATCCATGCTTATTACTTGTAAAGAACCCATTCAATTACTGCCATCTATTTCCCTTTTTGCGGATATTTCAGGTTTTTGCTCCAGTTGTTTGTTGCTGTTGACCTTGCTCGTTTTGCAGATATGCTTTAGACAAACCTCAACTGCATTTCTCAGCAGGTTTTCTCTGTTCGTTTTTATAGCTGATCCTAAATGTGAGACTCCTAACTCTTACTGTTTCGGTTGTTTCTATAGCAACTAGATAGGTGGAGACAGCAGCATCACTTTGCTTCCCAGCTGGTGTTTTGTGTTCTCAGCAAGGGGAGAGTTTGAGGAAAATAGAGAGGGTTTTAATTGGGATGTAACTGGCTCAGAAGTTTAGTCCTTGTTGAGTTACCTCACCCTTTACTAAGAAGTTAATGATTTTAAGCAGGGCTTCTCAAACCTTCTGGAATAAAATTCTGTCTTGTCAGGAAACAGACATGATGTACTCTGCGTCAGATTTTGGTTTCTTAGCTGCTTGAGCCTGCTTGTTCTACTCCATCTAAAACGCAGTTTTCATCATCACGTGAATAGCAGCAGGATTTGTTTCAGGAATAGACTGGTGCTTATAACTTGTCTGTAACCTGAAAATACATGAGTACTGGGCTTTTTAAATTCTCTAATTCCCGCTTTTTAATCTATTTTTACAGCTGTCCAGTAACTATAGTATATGAGACTGTAATTCTATAGTAGACTATTAAGTGACTGTCTCTGACTAAAACGCTCCTACATATCCAGAGATCAGACTAACATGTTCTCCCTTTCTGAAAAAGCCGAAGTTGTCTGCATTCCCTTTAGCAGTCCTCTCATGATGGAAACATTCGTTACCGACTTTCTTGAGGTTCTCTGCAGCCAGATTAATCCCTCTGAAATAACCCAAAGTCTTTCCTCCATACCTGAGCACCTGAAGTTCTGCTGTGCTGCCGTGGTGCTGCTTGTTCAGCTGAGGCCCCGAGGAGAGAACCCTGCTCCCCAAGGGCTGGGTTGCTCTCCACGTGCCTTCTGTACCGTGAAGACTCTGGGGAGGTGAGGAGTTTTACTTTACAGTGTGTAAGCCATTATCATATAAAACAACTACAGAACACGTGATCTGTGTTCTGAGGTCCTCTGAAGCTGTTTATTTTTATTAAATTAAGATTCATGGGCAGAGGAGTTGTATATCATTTGTCTCATCTTGGAAAGATGGGTCCTATCAGGTTGGTGTTACTCTTTGAGTGGTTCAGCGTACATACGGCTGAAAATGCTTTCCTAGTCAGAACAGCTCTGAGTAGCAAGAGGAACTCAGAAAGTCCTTATCTTTTTAGTAACTGGTAGCCAAGCAGCAATTTGTTCGTGTGGGAAATAAGCAGCAAGTTCAGGTGTGTTCTCCTTCTGCCTTAAGGAACGGGTTTGAGTGAAGGCTTCTCACCTCTCAGGAAGGTGCCGCAATGCAAGCTGTTACTTAGACGGGTCTGCAGATCAGTGGGGATCCTGCAGGCATCAGGATGCCGTCTATGGAATTCCTCTCATCTCCACATCGATGGTGGTGGTGCCTCAGGAGAAGGACTTGCTTTTTTGCAAATAAGACTAAGTTTTCCAATCTTTCACACTTTGTTCCTCCTCTGTTTTCCCTCTCTCCCTTGACAACTCTCACAGAGAGTTTCACAAGAGCTAATGGAGATGTAATCTGGTAAGTATGAATCAG
>Ga0065711_1041141_pt1 | contig 16381 bp, 11 predicted proteins | sample Hoacrofraction12_FD_59098 | JGI IMG/M metagenome (GOLD analysis project Ga0065711, IMG submission 59098) | Hoatzin crop microbial communities from Cojedes, Venezuela - Epithelial fraction 12 v2 (version 2) | ecosystem: Host-associated > Birds > Digestive system > Esophagus > Crop | place...
TTTTTTTTTTTTTTTTTTTTTTTTTTTTAAATCCCTTACAACTCAAGAATAGCAGCCCACACAGCATCTAACACAGAGGGCAACTTCCTCCAGGTCTTTTTAGGATTGCAAGCTAATTGTGTGCCTGGTTTAAGAAGCAGGTTACAATGAAGCAGCCCTCAAGCAAAGCCAAACAAGTTTCTCCCCTTTCACTACCTGCAATAAGGTTTGGAAAAAGCTGTAGAGTGTCATAACCTACACCTGCTTCTCCGGACAAGAGCAGAGTCCTTATCTCCATGGTTTGTGACTTCTTGCACCCTTCAAAGTTTGGAATTTATCCCAAACTCTGAAGTCTCACTTCTCCCAAACCAGTTGCAAGAGGAATATTAATTCTGGGGCTGCAAGACCGCAACACAGTTCAGGACTCCACATGCAACAGGTAATGAATGTCCATCTAAACCACCAACTTTGTCATCACTCTCCCCCACCCTCCCGCCCCACTACTTGTCCATTTAGCCTAGCTGATAGGGAACGAGTTTCCAATTACACGGACAATTTTCTTGCTCACATTCTTTAGTATGAGGTCATGATGACAGAGGGACTTGGATCCTGAAAATAAACTTTCCGGTTTGCCTGCTACATTGTCGCTGATATTATATTGCATTATTCAGATTTCCTTAGAACTCTACAGAGACAGCATTCAGAGTTAATTAACCTCTCCTGACCACAAATAAATAGCTTGAGCCACGAGACCATCAGCTACAAAGACATATCCAAAACACAATTCAAACAGGCTCCAAAAATTCTTCATCAAGGCTTGCAGCTGTTCCGTGACAAACAGTAAGTATTATTTTAAGGGAATTTTCAAACCTCTGTTAAGTGTTACTCCTCTGTGTGTTCCGTATCATTTTTTGCTCGAGATGTTAGAATATGCAAAACCAAAAAAACCCCACCGTGTTGCAGTTCATCTGTCACCGGCATCAGCCCAACGGCCCTGCTGCCAGCCCCACTGCTTATTCACGCCGCTGTGACACCCTCCTCGCTTGCACCACCATAAACCAGGACTCGTGCAGCTGCTCAGCGAACCGCACCGGGGAACCGACCCGGCTGACAACGAGCCACCGCGCTCTTTCGCTGGGTTACTTCCACCAGATCGGTTCCTCAGGCCGGTTCCCAGCGTGGCTGTACAAGTGGAGGTGCTGATGGAAGAGGGGATGGGGCAGCAACAAGCACCCAAGGCAGACAGGACCGCTTCAACAAAACCGACGGCTTAAATTCTGTGCAGAGCAACAGCCAGCCTGGCCCTTCAGCAAGCCAAGTGAAAACCAGCTCACCATCACTGCCTTTCAAACTGCACAAGCAACTCTCTATGGAGAAGTGACCCCTTACACTTTAGTAGCTGCAAATAATCCTGAGTTCTTTCATTTCCTTTTTTCTTTTAGATGAAGCGGGGAAAGGTAGTCACTTCTCATCAGAGTTAAGTTTTAGCTACCTTCACCACAAGGAGGGATCCCCACGGATGAGATGCTGCACAACTAGAACAGCCATTCTAAAAAGCCCAGTTTAAAAATCAAAATACAAGTGCTAAAAAACCCAAGTGCTTTGGCAGCCTCGTGAGTCACATAACACAACACAGGCCAGCTGTGTTTGCAAGCTCACAGTGCAGGATCTGATTTCATAAAAAAGATAAGCAACATACGCAGATGAGTACAGATAATTCTCACTGCTATCTCCTCAAACAGTGGACAGTATCAGCAACATAGTACTGAAGATTTCAGACACTACACCAAGCATCTTCGTAAGACGTCCTACTGCAAAAAAACCAGTTAATTTTCAGCAGAGTACTGATTTAGGTGAGCTCTGACATCATTATAAAGGGTCTTTCACTTTTCCACCAGCTCTGTATTTAGTGCATGCAGCCTGATGGATGGTGTATCTGGATCATTGCTTAGCAGAGTAGTAAGGCAGGTTTAACAGCTCATCCTAGGGGGTTTGTGACACCCAAGTTATTTTGGTTACCACAACTGTCCTAGTCCTTCTCACTTCCCAATAAAGTTAATGGAGCAGTGAAATTACATGGTAGGCCTTGATATCATTTGATTTAATTGCCAGTCTAAGTTGCAATTGAGTAAAAGCAACTGCTACACAGCAACTCTACGCTGACCCACATGAAAGAAATCAGTGCTTCTTTTTACCTTGAAAATAAATGACTACAAACCAGAAAAGATCCACTGCTTTCCCCTTCGAAGAAATCCTGAGTAGCAGCTTGTATTTCAAGAACACTGCTGGAGGTAAAGATATCACAGGTTCTAAGCACACAGCTACCCCAAAGATATATAGAAAGGCTGATCACGAAAGCTTGATATGAGATCAGAAGGGCAGAGCCTACCATCAGGTCTCACCTCTCACGCCTGCACAGCCACAGAACCGGCTTCCCTGAATCCAACAGCAGCATCGCAACAGAGCTGCTACCGCCTGCAGCGAGACCATCCTGCTCAGCAATGACCAGCTTCTCTCAGAAGTCAGAGGTCTTTTTCCTTATTTGATGAGAACTGAGTGCTTTTCTTATTCTGAAGAACTATTATCAGTTGTTTAATGTATCTAGTTGTCCCATTCAACGACTTTCTGGGAACCTCTCCAGATTTACTGCAGGTCATAAACAAGTCAGGCTGCTACAGAATAAAGTATTTTGATCAACATCCTTGTTAATACTTTGCTTTTTCATCAGATGATCCCAGAAGTCCTCAGGCTACCAAGTCTTCTGAAGTTTAAAGGACTGAATGCCCAATCCCTTCATGCTTTAGTTCCCTCAGCACTAGAACACTAAAATCTTTCACTACCTCTGCCTATAATACCCCCTTCTGCATCTGAACACTTGTTCCCATCCTGCACAATGTTTTCTTGTGCATTTGCACAGTCCCACTGTGAGAGTCGGAGAATTTAACCAAGGTAAATCTGGCAAAGTTAGTCTGAAATTTGTGTAAATTCCTCCAGTTACTACAGCTACACAGATGTGCCCACCACAGAAGTAGGACAGAGCAGGGGAACTTTCAGTATTGCAGATTCTTGATGGCTTAAACTGCTCCAGGCACCATTCTTTGCTTCCCTCCAGGCCTGAGAAACTGAAATGAGAAAGCTATTCACTGTTTTTCTCTCTAACAATCTGGTACCATTAATAAAAATCACTGCAGAGACAGGGGGTGAGGAGGAAGGGAAGAAAAGGGAATAAGTCAAAACAAGAGAGAGAAGTCCACTGTTGTTAACAAAAGGTCTGGCCTGTTTGTAGAACCACAAGGAGAACAGTGACTACCTACAACCACCTAAAGTATTCGCAGAGTTTCATAATTGTTTGTTCAAGGTCACATAATGGGTAGCAAAAACAAGCACGGAGGGTTCTGACTCCTCTTCCATCTTAACCACTTTATTATTCTCTTACAGGAATCTGATGACCCTGTGAAAAAAAATAATAATGCAAGTATATCCAAGCTGGTTGAGAACGCAGGCAAACACCATTTTTCTATCTTCGCTACCGATCTATCACACTTACTAGCTCAGGCTCCAAGTACGAATCATGAAGTTCAGGTCATTAACACGGGCAACAGCTAAGCCTTATTCTTTATCACGTGGAGTCTATCATTTTATTAGCAGCTGAGATGATCTAATGGCTCACTGCTGGGAAAAGGGGGAGGTCTGTCTTCTTTTTGTCCCACATCTGCCTCTTCCCGCCGTCTCTCTCAGTTGCACGGTCTGCACTGCTTAGCACTGTCTCTTTCAGCCAAACAGTTCATGAATTCTTGCTCCCAGCAGAAAAACCAGCACTTGGACACATTAAATCAATTTGCAAAGGTGTCAAAGCAGCAGCTAAACTTAAGCAAGGGAGGTAGTACTAGCTTCTTCCAGCAACAGCCAGCCAAGATGCTGTCACATAGCCTCCTCTGTGAAAAGGGAGTTAGGTGGAAAACTCCTTCATTTGTTGATAAAAGAATGACAGTGGGCCAGCTGCACCCATGCCCATGAACAAGTTTCTGATATTCTGTTGGAATAGTCTAATATTAAAAAAACTTACTAAATTTGAATACACTTTTTCAGAATGAAGTTTAAATTAAATTGGCCAGGAAGAAATTTTTTTATAAATCTGTGGCTGGAAAAAGGCTTTTTCCCCCCACACCTGTGTTCCTGGTGCCATCCCATATAACCCATGTGAAGTGCAAAGCATCACATAGGTTCAAAACAGCATTTCTGATTCAACAAAGAATAAGTAGAGGGGCAAGGAGAACTAAAGAGAAAAAAAAACCCAACAACTTACTTTTGCCTGAAGTGTAAATACAAGGGTGAAACTAATCTAAGGAGACTGGGAAACCATTTCATATAAGCAAAGTTGAAATTAACAGAAATTACTTAAGCTCAAAGTTGCTAAAAGCAAATCACTGCTCAGGGTTCTCAGAGGCCTGATTACCTAAAAAGCAATCAGGTTTCCTCCAGAAGACACACTGTATGGGACTTTCAAGGCTGGCTACAATTTCAGCACTAATTCTCCTTCTTTAGCCTTTAACAGAGCATCCTGCCTACCAGATGGTCTTTAACATAAACACGAAGACACTGTCTTAATCTCTGGACACCATCCCTGATTTTCAGACTGTTCATCTCCTCCCTATTGTTTCGAGGGTGAATACTCCACAAATTCTTTTCAGGTCCGGATCAACTCTATACAAGCCGGCACATACTCTGGTTTTACACCTGGCCTTCATGTGAGTTTCCTAGCTTGCTTGGTTTATGACCACAATGGCTCTGGAAGAATTTAAGCAAAATCCTTCCAACTATTTTAGCATTAAAGCAGGGTGCAAAGATTAGTTAGCAACACAAACGTTACTACAGCAAATCCACTTGTTTCAAGCGTAGCAAAACCGAGCTTGCAAGGTCAGCTCTCTGGGTCTCTGAATACTTCTTGTAATTCAGCTGCAGAAAAACGCAGTGCTCTGTGCTTTCTAGCTCACAGCAGTCAGGTTGAGGTTTGGGGTTTTTTTCTTTTCTTAAAAATCATAAAAGCTCGAGCTCTGAAAAAAAAAAAATCTATCAAAAATATGAACTGTATTTAGCCAACATAAGCATTATTTATTATCACAGTGCTGCTCTACGCCTCGTTATTACAACTGTCTACTTCCTCAGATTTTCACTAACTACTTGCTTTCACCAGTTTGAATATTCAGTAGCAATCACGGCATCTGAGTTCTTGGAAGTCAAGACAAATCTTGGTAGACTAAATTCACACTTAGTTCAATTGTATATAATATTTCAAGCTGCCTTGTTTTCCAATTTGATGCACTCCACAGGAAAAAAAAGATACTTCACAGCAGGTTTGGGTCAAGCCTGCTGCAGTACACAAAGCTTTTACTATCAAAGGAATGTATAGTGGGATGTTCAGATGCTATTCAGATGTGCTGTTACTTAAAACCACAGGAAGGACAAGAAAACGCTTGTACTCCAATTTACATGCTTGCTAGGATTTATTTGTAAGTTCTGCAGCTGAACAGTTTTCCACAGTTCAGCTTTCAACAGCTCAGAGTCAAGAGAATCACACGTGATTTCAGATCTACTTCATAAGCATTTGATATGCAGATTTGTAGGACACACCATGAGGAATTTTTGGAATTCTGTATTAATGTCCTTCCAGCACATGCTTCAACATTGCAAGGCCCGCAAAGCTACACAACCATCGTTAATTCAATGAATTACTTGTGGATCTCCTCAACTGCACCCCTTCATATCTCAATTTCCCCATGTCAAGTGATGGGATTCAACAGCAATTCTGTAACTCTTTTCCCTTTCTAAGGCTTAGCTACTTTCTGGCAACAGTCTTTAAAAAGTTATGCCTGCTATGAACCACACCTGAGGCCAACACCAGTTCAAAGCTGCACGGTAGGAATGTAACTGCATTTTTTCCTGGGAAGATGCAACACACACAGACAACGCTGTCTTCCCTCACACTCCTAAAGATTTTTGATGCAAGGAAGGAGACACAGTGAATGTGCAGTGTGATTTACCCAGACTAAATGACCACAAGAAAAGTCAAACCTCCTTTCACCAATACGGGCTCAAAGCTTCCAGAGATATGCAATTGTGGATTTTAGTTTACAGTTCTTTAAATCAAGGTGCTTCCTCTTCTTTACTCGTACGAGCATCTGAAAGGCTTTTGAAAGGTTCACATTAGACAGAAAACACCTATGAAGCTTTCACTTGAACACATTAAGGCTCAATACGGGTTTTTAACCATCCATACTCCACCATGACTACTGATGCTCTGTACAGCACTGAGAGTCTCAACAAGGACAGTCAGCACATGGAAGATGTCCAAGAGGCATCGAGTCTTCCCTAATTCATATACGGAGAAAGTGCAAGAGGAAGAGTAAGGAACATCTCTATACTTGACACGGCCCATGTACAAGCATAATTATTCTCCAGCTACCTGAATGCAAAGCAGCCCTTCATTAGCTCAACCCAGAGTTAAAGAATGCAACGTGTGAAGTCAGTGTTATATCTGACAAAATACCTAAGTTTATGGCACAACCTGCTCCTTTAATGATAATTAAAACAGCAACAGTAGTATCAGAAAGTAACTAAGATAGCTAATATATAATAAATGGAAAAAATAAGATGGCTCTATATTACTTATAAAGGTAGCCAAGTTCTTCACTCCATGCTCCCTTGCACCCTCTCTGACTAGCTAGCCCACTAAACTCTTTCCTCATTAAATAACTGAAATCACACTGGGGAGCAACTCAGAACTCAAGTTCTGCCTCAGAGCAATAATGTAAACAGCTGGTAACTGTTCAGCAGGAACAAGAAATTGTCTTTGCACACCACAATCACATGCACAAAACCTACACTGCTTTTTTAGAGCTCAGAACCAATGAGGCAACCAAGACCAAAACTGATAGTCAATGCAAGCCCACAGCGTTCACACTCTTCATTAGTTTTCTGCATCCTCATCCTTTCCACATCCAAAATCTGTGCTCATCTTTGCAGAAAGATGGAAACAGGTTGTTATTTAAAACATGACGTAGGGACAAGTACATAAAACATGGGTATTCAGTCTTGGGATACAGACAGGATATGTTTCAAAACTTAGAATTTACTTAAATGTAACGCTAGCGGGAAGAGTTCAAAAGCAAAATCACAAGCCGAGGCAGGGACTTGGGCAAATCAAGTTCCTTCTGTGTATTGTTTCAACAGCTGTGTTTGGTTATGGTCACTACAACACCAGGAGCAACAGACCAAGCGAGCTGGCAAACACCACAACTCTGAAGAATAAAAACTGTCAGCATATTCTAAAAAAATTGCTTTAAAATGGCGTTAAGAAAAACCTTACAAGCACTGACGGCTGCCTAGACAAAGCTCCTCTTGCTAAGTGTTTATGCAAGATACAAATATAACAAGGGATTAAATCTACAGTCGTTCCATTTTTAACCAAGACCTTTAAGAAACAGCAGCTAGAAATACCATCTTTCCTTATTGACGTTCTCCTCTGAGTTTGTCTAAATAAATATTTAGTCACTTGCAAGATGAAAGACCAAAACCATAACTGCTTCTCCAACACAACATGGGAACTACGGACCTGTTGGAGCGGGGCCAGAGGAGGCCCCAGCAATGATGCGAGGGCTGGAACCCCTCTGCTGGGAGGAAAGGCTGGGAGAGCCCTTAGAGCAGTTGCCAGTGCCTGGAGGGGCCTGCAAGAAAGCTGGAGAGGGACTTTTCACAAGGGCATGGAGTGACAGGACAAGGGGTGATGGTTTTAAACTGAAAGAGGGGAGATTTTGCAGAAGAAAAGCTGTGATCTCAGGAAGAAATTTTTCACTGTGAGGGTGGTGAGGCCCTGGCCCAGGTTGCCCAGAGAAGCTGTGGCTGCCCCCTCCCTGGCAGCATTCAAGACCAGGTTGGATGGAGCTCTGAGCACCCTGCTCTGGTGGAAGGGGTCCCTGCCCATGGCAGGGGGGTTGGAATCAGATGATCTTTAAGGTCCCTTCCAACCCAAACCATTCTGTGATTCTATGCTATATGGCAGAAGAGAGAACATCAGGGTCCAAGTCCCACCTCATTAATAATGCACTGTAGCGGTTCAGAGAAGCCCCTTAAACCTCTTAACATCACCTTGGGCAAGAGAACATTAGTCCATATTAGCTGTGGGAATGACCTAGGAATACAAATGAAGCAACTGAAAACAAGATGATGCTCAGAAGGACGTACCCAAAAAGTAAACAGGGCCTTAGGGAACAAAGCATCAACAGAACCAAAGCAAAGGCACTTTTGACCTTAAAGAACCACTTGATTCTAAGTACGCACCAACCTGCACAAGCAAATGGCATACACTGATTAATACCCTGAACCATTTTAATGTTTATCATGTTACTGGATGACAAAGCAAGGGCAGAGCAGTAAGTCTCTCTCCATAAATAAGGAACGAGTCTTTAGGTACCAGCAACCCAGAGCTTTCCTTCACTCAATTAAGAATATTCCCTAACCCCTCACCAATCTCCTTAATAAAGCATCAAAAGTGAATTACTGCAGCGTTCTGACAGAACACTCTCTCTCTAACCTAATGACAGATCATCTCGTTTGCAAAACACACTTGCATTCCAGGGCGGGGGGGAAAGGGTAGGTTATAGACAGCAAAAACCCAGCCCCAGGCTAACAATCAACCTTTTGGGCTATGGTTACAGTTCTACAGTAATTTTAACGACTATTTCCTCCGAATTCTCTCCGACAAACACTAGACGTTGGTACAGCTGGACACAGATACCAGGTCAGCACTCGCATTGTGGTGTTCTACTGGAGCAGCACTTCCCTCCCCACTCGGCGTTTAAAGACAGCGCGTGCCTAAGAGAAGTGAAAGCACTATTCAAATGCAACACTTTCCATCCACTATTCTGATTTCCCCCAGCATATTTAGTAGGAAAGAGGAAGTAAAATATTTAAGAGTTGGTCTTTGTTTTCATATTACTCAGTGGAATATATAACAATAGCTATATAAAACTATTTCAAAAAAAGATGCTCTTTTCACACTGTTTTACTTGGAACAACTAGCTCATGAGCAGCCCTGAGTCTGTACAGAAGCTTTCTTCACTTCTCCCACATACAAGACCTCTCAAACTCCTTTGCCAGCGCACTTTGAGTCGCCCCCTCCTGCCATGCTACCCAAGTTGTTGTGTATGAGTGATATGCATATTTAAGGAAAGCAACTATGAAATTTTAGCCTTGTTCTAATTCACCCATATTCTTCTCATGCTGCTTTACCTCCACTCACTTGGACCACCTCAAGTATCTAAACATATACCCAAGGTACTGGATTACAACGCACTGTCACTTCCAACTGCTGAAAATATGGTTTTATTTATTATTGGAATTCAGAAGTACTTTCCCCCCCCCCCATGAAGTTCTTTCCAGAAGTACTTTCAAGACAAAAAATCATTTTTTGCTTTAAAGTTCACTTTACTCGTGACTTCCATTCCTTCGCATCCTGGGTTCAAACAGGGTAGCAATGCAAGTTTCTGAAGCGTGTATGTTCAGCTTGTGTAATTACTAAAACCCCAGAAGCTCAAAGGCTGTTGAATGTTTAGTAGGTATCATTTCTTTAAATAGAACGATTTCTTGTACAAGAAATTTCACAGAACGGATAGAGTCTTCACCTCTATGGTTGTCAATGAGGTGTTCAGATCTTGCCATCAACTTCCCATCTCTTTACAATAAGGACCACGGAATAAGAGCATGAACCTGAAAAGGACATTCAGAGTCTTTGAATTCTATCCCTTTATTACAGTCAACCAGTTCATGGAAGGTGAACATTACAGCATGGTTTCACTTTCAAAGTAGATTTTGGGGGATTTTCTTCCTACCATTTAGGGGTCTGCTCCAGAACTTTGTTTGGCTGAAAAGTTTTTTCAGTTCCTAAATAAGATTTTCGTCATCGGTGTTCAAAACAAAGGACCCTTCCAGGCCAAACAGGTTTACGACGGGAATAACCCATTGTCTGAGCAGCGGTGGGATGGGAGAAAACATATCCTGGCCGCGTGACACTTCTCCCAGCTACTGGAAATGTCAACATGCATTTCATGAAACCAACACTCAACTAGTTTGACAAGTCTGTATCGGTATGGAGCATGCACAGATGTGATGCTCTGCAGTTTGCTGAAGTTCAGAGTGCAAGGAAGCCTCATGGCTCATCACAGAACCAGCCCAGGCCCCTTGACCTTAGCATCTCAAACCTCTGTCCTGCACTATGTGAGCTAAACTGCTCCCACAGTTAACCTAGTATGGAAGCCACAGGGCCCATGTTTGCTAAGTGTTGCTCTTGAGCTTCTAAAAATCCATCAAAATCCAACCAGTTCTTTACGAATCCCAGTCTGAAAGTGAACAGAAGCTACAGAGTGTCCTTGGGAAGTTTCACTGACCATTTGCTCTATCTTGCTCTGCCCTAAACACCTCCTTCTGATGTCCGTGGCCGAAATCTCATTGCTGCTCCTTTCCACAGAAACATTCACCATCTGGAAGGAGAACTCTGAACTGAAAGCTATAGAAGACATTGGGTCACCTGGACTTTGGTCACCACTATTCACACCGGCACAGTTTACCCCTTCCCTTACCACCACCACATCCATATTCACCAGATCATATCTAACTCCCTCATACACACCCTCCCACGCAACACATCCAGTGTCTCTTATCAACTCATCTTGGAAACCCACCTTGGACATCGCTACACAGGGCATACTGAAATGTGTTTGACCGACATTGAACTGGAACTAAAACTTCTGACGGAAAAGACCTAACTCCACATACAGCTCCCACGGTATCCCCTAGTATCTATAATATCTAGCTTTTTTCCCCCATTACCTAGGCTATCTCCAGTGAGCAGAAAAATGCTTATATGAAGGCATCAATAACATGGGTCCAAGAGTTGAACAGTTTCCTGGGGAAAAAAGCAGATATAGAATCACAGAATGGTTTGGGTTGGAAGGGACCTTTAAAGCCCATCTAGTCAACCGCCCTGCCCTGAGCAGAGACATCTTTAGCTGGATCATGTTGCTCAGAGTCCTGTCCAACATGACCACAAATGTTTCTAGGGATGGGGCATCAACGACCGCTGGGTAACCTGGGCCAGGGTTTCACCGTCCTCACCGTAAAAAATTTCTTCCTTATATCCAGTCTAAATCTCGCCTCTTTTATTTTAAAACTATTACCCCTTGTCCTATCTCAACAGATTCTGCTATAGATGGAGGTGATCTGTGGTCCCATTATAGGGCTGCCTTACATACCATCTAAACATCATGTATTGTCTTCCCCCTATAATTTGAAAGCAAGCCATAGGTGATCTTCACAAGAAAGCTTCTCGCAACTGATCATCCATCAGGCCAGTGGAAATTAGCAACATGAGCAGACCAAACATTTTAGCTTACAGCTGGCAAGTACTGGTGGCAGAGATGCAACTGGCTGCTGAGCCTTTTCCCTGCGGCTGGTGTACAGTCAGACCACTTGGGAATGAGCTGTTGAAATACGTTACAATCGGCCAAGCCACAGCAGTGCTAAGCTGTCACACATACGACTTGGTACTCACCTGCTGCACTGGAATCCATGTTGGCTTCTGTTCATTTTTCTTCCATCAGCTATCTTTATCACAATAAAGTAGTAGGGGACATTTCTGTCATTTTCTAAAATGGTTCTAGCCATTGTTTCTGGGGGATCCTACTCTGCTCTACCCAAAACCAATCATACCTACAGCTTATTCATGCCCCGGTTAGCCATCTAGATAAGAGGGATGCTTCAGTCTATGGATGTGTGTCCTGGTTTAGGTTGTGATAGGGTTAATTTTCCTCCCAGTAGCTGATGTGTTTTGGATTTAGCAACAGAAGACTGTTGATAGCACACTGATGGTTTTAGCTGTTGCTAAGAAATTAGGGACTTTATCCAGTCTCCCATATTCAGCCAAGGAGGAGGTGTGCAGGAGCTGGGAGGGAGCACAGACAGACAGACAGCCAAGCTGGCCGACAGAAATATTCCGTACCACAGACATCATGTTCAGCTTATAAATGGGGTTGGCTGGGGGATAGAAATCCTTTTTTTTTTTTCTCCATCTTCTCTCTTCTGAGAGTTCAAACTTTTCCGGGAGTTCAGTCTTTTTTGTGACTTTCTCAGAATTCACGAGTTCTGGGTTCTGCAATCACTGCTCGGGGACTGACTGCGAATCGGTCATCAGGTGGTGAGAAAATTATGTTGTGCATAGTCTGTTTTGCATATTCCTTACTATTATTATTTCCTTTGTTGTTTTATTAAGCTGTCTTTATCTCGACCCAGGAGTTTTACCTTTTGTCCATTTCTTCTCCCCAACTGACTGGCTGAGAAGGGGAGGGGTGAGCGAGCGGCTGGCTAGTGCTTAGGTCACAACAACATGGATCGGACTGAATGCCTGAACCACAGGCTGACTGGAAATCATTTGTTTTAAAAAAAGTATGGGTTCTTTTTCTTCCTTACAGCTCCCTAACCACTCACTATAAACCGTGCATCAGTACAGCTGCTCGTACAAGCGTACATGCAGTTCAAGTTCAAGCTTGCAGGTGTTCAAACACTATCTCACAGTTCACTGAAAGCTTCCATCTCTCTCATGGTGGAACTGATAGTAAAAACTTACCATTTCAGCACGAAGGAAAAGTTTTATGTGCTGGAGGCACTGGTTCTGGAGTCCAAAAAGATGTGCTTTCCTGCCTCTAGACACATGACATCTGTTTGGGTCAGCCATTAGCACAGTAACATTCAGCAGATCATTTGACTGCAGCATGACCAGCTCTGTGTTAAGACTGCATTTTTTTGTCTAACCCCTTCCATCTAGGATACAAAACTTTTGAAAGTTTCAGCTCCCCCAACCCCCACTGCTTTGAACTGCTTATAATGACAGGACTGCGAAGTTTGGTTTGAGCATTTACAAATCAGTAACTCCTGGCTATCTTGCATCGAGCAACCAGGAAGAGATAATGCTAAAGAAACCCTGCTTTTAAAGTTAAATTATTTCACAATGCATTTTCAGTTCTGTTAGATTCACTCTTCCAGCAAAAGAAAATGACATCCTAGCATGATTACTTAGGGATACAAACTGGAATTTTACGCTTAACCAAATGCATTTCTTTACAGCTGTATCCTCTACTTCTCCCCCTTAAAATGTAGGATACAACAGCAAAAGGCACTCTTAGGCCAGGTCATCCTGCCACCAACAAACAAGTTAAAGAATAGGTTAACCTGTCTGACACAAGTGTGGTCACACTGGCCCAAGGTTTTGGAAACAACTTTTCACTCCTGCAAATGTGTCAGCAGCAACAGCAGCTTTATTTTCTCATCAACGTGAATTTCATTGGCACAATTAAATCCAGACTAAACCCAAGTTACACCTTCAACAGGTCAGTCAAATAAAAAGTCACTGCAGTCATTAAAAGCACCCACCTTCTCATTAGAGAATTCGGCCTTTAAAGAGATTTGTAGCCATGACTCAGACCATCTTACTCTCATCCCTATAGTCAAAAAATGCAGCGCTGGGTGTTCTAGAGAAAATTGCCTACTAAAACAAATCACTGAGTTGATTTCTGCACTGGCAGGTAGCAAACAATTACCTTGTGTTATGTGGCACCACACTCGGCTCAGCCAGATTTTCGCATTATAGATGTGGTACAATAGACTGGAGTGACTTTTCCATTCTTTTTCATGATTCTGCAGTAAAACATCTCCAAGTGTATAGCCCCTTCACAATAAGGTGCCTTGCAATTCAGTAACAGACTTATAAGCTCAGATAATACAGTGAAAGAGGAAGATTTGTTATCAGTGTATCTGACTGTAGTTTCAGAGCTTCTGGATTTGATTGCAACCACTGACACAGCACACAGATACCTCAGCTCACGGTCCTTGTGTTTACAGAGCACACAGCCAAACAACACCACAGACTTCGTCAGACTTACACTTGCTACAATTAACATTTCTTCAGCACCCATGCAAGCATCCCACATAACTTAAACCAAATATTTACTCGACTGGAACATCCTGTAATTGATGATTCAGTTTCTGCTCCTACAAACTCCTACAAAAGTTTCTGCTCCTAGAAAAAAAGACTGTGTTTTCATCTCACTTTCACAAGGAAGTCCAGTGACTAATAACTAAAGCTTCTCCCTGCAGCATTCACTTGGTTCTTGCACAAGCCTGGGAAAGAATAAAACCAAAAATTCAGCAGGCAGCAGGCCATACTCTATCTCCCGAACGATCCGCTGCTCCCTGTAAAGTTTATCCAAAGCAGTGCTCATGTTCCTTAATAGAACAAGTGTGTACTTTAGAATAAGTACTTACTCTGAAATTAGAGTCAATACTTGCACGGCTCTGGTGGCCACAAGCCATTTCCATTCCACCCCTTCGCCCCTAGGTGAAAGTCTAGTAAATCACGTTTATCCAAGGAGCAGTTATACCTTCATTGCAAGTCGACATCTATTGATTTCTCTTCAGTAACTCTTCATTTTCACACCTGGAAGCATGCAGCTCAAGTAACACGGATCGTGTGTCTACTTCTTAATAACATCGACTGCGCCGAGGCAATGAATCGAAGCTTCAAGTGCAGACTCACAGTACTTCCAAAGAAAAGCATGCCTGTGCTAAGTAACTATTCCCCCTGCCACCACTCCTGCTGAAGCTCCGGTACAATCAAAGTCGCTGCATGCAAGAGGGGAGAGGGCACAGACTTCATTTGATAGAGATTGCTAAACCCTCGGGCAGAGCCTAGACTTCCTCACTTAACCTTGCTCCTAACGCTTTCCAAAATTAAAATGTGGGACGGCTGCCCAGTACACCAAAAGCCAACTATTAGCAAACAGGAAAAACAGAGTTCGCTGAAGGAATGATGTGAATGGGAGAGAACTTTTCACCACTTTTCAGAAAAGACTGCACATTTTATTCATGCTCACCCCCCACCCCATTAAGACACAGCGCAGGGGAGGAAAGGGCACCCCAGCTGCTCTCACCCCATCAAGCAACCAAGCTTAAAGCAAGTTTATCTGGGTGTTATCTGTGCTCCAACTCCCAACTTCAGCCTGTGCCCAGCACCTCTGTGGGCACAGAAGCAGCCTCTGAGGGAAAGGAAACACCTCCCCCCCCCTCCAACCTTGACTCTCTAGCACTGGCAGCAGAGGGGTGCAGACCCTTGGCCCATTGCAGAGGGGTCCTCACCCTTGTCTTCCCACAAGCCCAACAGAAGGGCGCTAAAAAACACCCTTGCCTCAGGGACCCTCTTACCATCAGTGCAGAGACTCTGCCTCAGGCATCCCTGTACATCACAGAACGGTTTGAGTTGGAAAGGATCTTTAAAGGCCATCTTGTTCAATCCCACAGCCATAAGCAGCGACACCTTCTACCAGAGCAGGTTGCTCAGAACTCCATCCAACCTGGCCTTGAACACTGCCAGGGAGGGGGCAGCCACAGCTTCTCTGGGCCACCTGGGCCAGGACCTCACCACCCTCACGGGGAAGAATTTCTTTCTTACATCCAGTCTAAATCTCCCCTCTTTCAGTTTAAAGTCATCACCCCTTGTCCTGTCACTCCATACCTCTGTCACAAGCCCCTCTCCAGCTCTCTCGCAGCCCCTCCAGGCACTGGCAACTGCTCTAAGCTCTCCCCGCAGCCTTCTCTTCCCCAGGCTGAACAGCCCCAGCTCTCCCAGCCTTTCCTCCCAGCAGAGGGGTTCCAGCACTCGCATCATTGCTGGGGCCTCCTCTGGCCCCACTCCCACAGCTCCAGCTCTGTCCTGTGCTGAGGGCTCCAGAGCTGGACACAGGACTCCCGGTGGGGTCTCAGCAGAGCGGGGCACAGGGGCAGAATCCCCTCCCTCGCCCTGTGCCCACGCTGCTGGGGATGCAGCCCAGGGCACGCTTGGCCTTCGGGGCTCCCAGCGCACACTGCCGGGTCATGGCCAGCTTTCCACCCCCCAGCACCCCAAGTCCTCCTTGGCAGGGCTGCTCTCCATCCCCTCATCCCCCACCCTGTGTTAGTACCTGCGGCTGCCCGACCCAGGCGCAGGACGCTGCCCTCGGCCCTGCTGAGCCTCACACGGGCCCACCTCTCAAGCCTGCCTCATCCTCCGGATGCCGTCCCTCAGTCCCGCCGGGAAGCCCCCGTTCCCCTCAGGGAGCGCCTCTCCACCCCTTCCCCTCAAGGCACCCCGCTTCGCGGCCCAAGCGGCCGCCGGGCCCTGCCTCCCCCGCGGCCCGCCCTACCTGCTGCGAGGGCAGCTCCACATGCAAGGCCCGGGCGGCGGAGCCCGGCGGTAAGGCGGCGGGGCCGGCGGCCGAGCTCATCCTCACAGCAGGGCAACGGCCGGGCCCCGGCTGCAGCG
>Ga0065711_1041142_pt1 | contig 16381 bp, 10 predicted proteins | sample Hoacrofraction12_FD_59098 | JGI IMG/M metagenome (GOLD analysis project Ga0065711, IMG submission 59098) | Hoatzin crop microbial communities from Cojedes, Venezuela - Epithelial fraction 12 v2 (version 2) | ecosystem: Host-associated > Birds > Digestive system > Esophagus > Crop | place...
CCCGCCGCCCGCTGCCGGCAGACCCGGCGCTCCCCGCGCCTCGCCGGGCCGGCCGCCGCGGGCAGAAAAACTCGGTTTGCCATAGGTGATAGCAGATAATAGTCCCATTCTGTCACATCAACGTTTGCAATTAGTCAATTTTTAAGATGTACTCAGAGTCTGAGTTCTCACTTTTTCTTTTTCTCTTTCTTTTTTTAATTAAACGATTCAGGAAGACAACTTTGCGGAAAGCTGAGGGCTTTTTCCAGCTGGAACACAGCTCTATAGACTGTGACAACGTACAGTGGTTGATGAGTTAGTTCTAGAGGCTTCTGAATTTTAATGATGTTGGAGATGATATTGTGTGTCCTTCAGCTTGTTAGAGTGACACCGGCACTCCATAAATCATAATACCTGTGTATTGTAAAATCAATACAAAAGTGCTATCTCAGCGCTAAAACCTTAATAAGTTTTTCAGCGCTCTAACAGCCTAAACTTTGCTGTAATGCCATTGGACCTGGAGGTTGGGATCAGAGCATGCTTAATTTGCTTTGTAATAGAGACTTTTCTTTAATGAAGGACCGATTAGTAAAGCTTTGGTTGCCACTCTGGTGATCAGTTGGCAGAACAGCCTCTGCAATTAAACTCGTGTATCTCTGTCCTGAAGCAAAAAAGCAGGCTTAAACAGTCAATAAATGTTAATCCAGTCAGAACCTGTCTGTGCCTTTGAAGACTGCCCATGAGGGGTTTTTCAAATCACATTTTTTTCATCTCGTTTTAAATATGGAGGTCCCCGTAGAGCTGGTACGTAGTGTACAAGGCCTCCCACTGCTCCGTAATAAGATCTGGCATACTAACAGCATTCTGTACAGATCTGTCATCTTTAGGTTTGTTTGTCCCTCCCCATCCCCACATACCTATCTATGCAGTTACTGGGTATGAAAAAAAGGCAATCATCATGTTTTACATTTCCTATATATGAGAGTAAAAAGGCTGCCTTAAAAATCTTTACACGAAACAAGTTACTATGGATGCATATGATTTTTATAATTTACAAATATCTCCCCCAAACTTCTTTACATTGTTACTTGTTTCTTTGCGGAGAAGGAAGTTTACATTTATTCATAAACTGCGAATCATACATGGGAAGTGCGGAGCTGCCAAACAACTGTCCTTAAAGCAAGCGAAAACAAAAGTGGAACCTTATCCAGCTGGTTGTTGCTCTTTCTAGACATGCTTCTCGTGAAACACTACGACATATTTATCTGATTCTGTTTTCCACTCTTGTCTGCTTGCTTTCTTTTCTTATGAACAGGATAAAAAAGGCAAGTTGATAACTAAAAGCAGAGGGAGGGTTAGCTGAAAGCTGGCTGATAGAGTTGGGAGGGAAACACGGGTAAAAGAAAGAGGCAATTCCCAATCTTTAAATGCTTTCCGTTTGAGGAAACACAGCCTTTGCTTTGAACTTCATTTCCTTCTATTTCCCAGACTATTTTCTAGCTATCTCTTTAGCTGCATGCATAGCAGTACATAAAGCATTAACATACATGGGAGAGTGCATTAAATTTAGCCTAATCATAACTGGCATCCCCTTTATGTTGCTTTGTATAATTTAGCTTTTGCTCTTCATTGGGAGACTGAGAACTTCAGATAAAAAGATGAAGAGACTTGTATGAGTCACTGCACTGGAAATTAAAATTTCCTGCTGCAGAGAGAGAAAGAGAGGGAAAAGAGGGATATCAGTCTCTTTTTACAAAGGACATCATGAGCACAACGCACGCTGGGACTTCTCTGGAGTCACTCTGTCCCCTGCCAGTGTGACCTGGGAGGGTTTGGAGGACACAGACTGACAAGGGAAACTCGTAACGGCCCTCTGGGCCATGCAATTAGTACAGCCAGTCATGCAAGATTTCAGGCAAGGCAGGCAAGAGTGCCAAGGCTGTGGTGGGGTGTTCTCTGCTGCATCCTGTTGGCTGTCAGAATGGTACAAGCCACCAAGCTGGCATCAGTTTAAAATGTACCGAGGAAGTCATGGCTAAGTGTAGCACTGTAGGCATTATTATTAACTGCATTCATATTACTCATAAATATGAATATATACATATCTTTCATATTTGCTGGTTTTAAATGATTGGGTTCTGACAAAGAATATTATGAGATTTTTAAAAATACAGATATATACTTTTTAAAAACTACCACTCTCCTTTCCATTTTTTTCAAGCCCTGCCCTATTGCAAGACCCATCACCAGCACTGACAGAAGTCGTGGTGTAACTATTCAGTGTATGTCAGGTTGCGTCACATTCAATCTGAGGTACACATATAAAAATAATTTGACACTGAGATGCAGTAAGGAATCTATTTTTTTCCTATCCTTTGCTGTGTTTCCCTGTTCATTATACCAGATTCTATCTTAAGTTTTGATCGCTTGATTCAGACTAGCTTATGATACAGGTACTTGCCCTGAATAACCTCTCATGCCACCTCTCATTTCAGCCCTCTGTATGCATTTCCTCCAGTAGCTGGCATTATGCAGCCAACATCGAGCTTGATTTTCATCTTCCTTCACCCTTCTGTGATCTCAGCAAAGTCACTGGCAGCAAACTTTGGGTTCCCGTTCGGTCAGGTTGTGTGCAACCTTGCAGAAATCGTAGAGGAGATTCTTCCAGAAATACAGAAATCACAACTGCACTCTGCAGATTTCGACTCATTAAAAACATGAGCAGAGCCTGGAAAGAGAAAAAAAAAAAAAAAGAGTCATCTTTCAGATGAAGTAAAACAAACAAAGGGATTCCAAACAGGCAAAGGAGATCTTTAAGTATGGGGAAGTGCTTATTCGGTGTGTGAAGGTATGGAGGCCATGCAGTCCTGGGCAATGACAGCACACTAGCATGGATATTGATGGCCTGAAAGTCCTACTAATCCACAAAAGACATTTGTAAATTATGTTCCTGAATTATAATACATAAATTTTTGCATTTAAAACCTTTTTTCAAGTAGGATGTGATGATTAATTTTTTACATTCTTTTCATTTCATTTTCCAGCGTTCTACCACAAAGAGCTGGGCTGTGTGTTCCTGACTGCACCTGGTTAGTCATGTAGCTTAGTCAGCACATCCCCAAATTTAAGAAAATGGGACTTGAGCCTGCAGGCTGTTGAGTACTGCCGAAAGGGAATCAAAGGGAGCAAACACCTCTTCAAGCAAAATGGTATGTGAGATGTTTGCTATCACAGAAGACCTGCTAAAGTATAAAGAAATGCACACAGTATTTAAAGAATATCTTCATGCTCAGGAAGCCTCTAATAATAAAGGCAAAAGTGAGCACAGGCGGAGACTAGCTGTGGCTGGGGGTGTTGATGTGGGGCTGCCAACCCATGGCTGTCTATAAAATCCCTCTAGATGTTCTCCAATGTATCTGTTCACCTAGTCCTACATCATAATTAGGTGTGAACTAACCTTTTAAGACACTGGAATTCAGATGAGCAGAACACTGATGTTGTTTTTTTTAGCTTGGGTCAGGGAAACCGGCTTCTGACCACATGGTCACAAACCCGTCTGAGTAGGGTCAGTGGAAAGCAGCAGCGTTAGGGAGCGGTGCATCCACTCTCAGTTCAACAAATTCAGTTTGTTTATTCTAAAAAGTGTCTGGTTACTGGGCCAGCATTGCCTTCTAGAGGACTAGAGCTGTTTGTGTAAAGGAGAGTTGTCTGTATAAGCTGAGACTGGGGTGGGGAGGTGGGCTTGGAAGCGAGAAAGGAGAGACGAAGCACAAGCTTTTGTTTGCTTTCCACTGGCTGCCTGCACTTGCTGAACGACAGCTGCGTGATCACAGCCAGAGCGTGACAATTATTGCAGATGGAGAAAAATCAGAAAATTTAAACAAGTTCTCAAGGTGACAAATGGAATCCAGCCTGTGCCTGGATAAGGGGACATGTCTCCTACACTCTCTTCACAGACTTTTCCACTTGCACACTGTTGGAATGCCCAGGGGTGTAGGTCGAAGTCACACCAGCTATTTGGAGCGAGTGCTACCTCAGCAGCTGGAAAGGGTAAAAAGAAATGTGAAGTAATCCTCATGCAAGCCACAGTGGTCTGGGCAGCCTCTGTAATTGTGAGACACTCAAAGTCTCTCTCAGAAATTTAGGAGCCTTTGCCTGTTGTTTCAGTGGACTCCCAGGGTCAGCCTTGGGTGGCTGCAGGAGGTGAAACTTTAAGTAGACTATGGCCTTATAAAATATCAGCAGACACATACTTGAAAGCCTAATGATCAGTTTAGCTTGGCTTAATTGGGTTTATGTGTTCAAGGGTATCCTGGCAGCTACTCTTGGAGAAAATTAAAGCTGGAACAAAATTCTGCTGATCTGATGGAGAGCCTGAGCCTACCTCTGCATGAGAGCCGGCTCTCTTAGCTGACTCCTTGTACTCAGGGAGATGGGCTAAGCCAAATATCTGACTTGTTGATCAGCCATCAGTTCTCTTCTTCGGGTGTTGACAAATCTCTGTGCTCAGGAGGCTGGTGAGTTGGCTCAGTGCTGCTTACTCACTCGCTTTCTTTCCCTTTCAAATCTCATCCAGCCATTACAAAAATAAGTCCATGATTAATAGATTTTTGAATTGGCTTATAATTGGTTATTCTACCCCATAATATTAATTTTTATCTTCAACTGCTCATTGATTGAAGAATACTGGATGTGGATTGTTAGTTTTCTTCATGACACTTATATTGAAGAATGATTTGAAGGGTATGTTAGTGCATATTGATGACACTTTCCATCTCCTATGTGTTTTTAGAATTTTTCTCTTCTTTGCTTCCTTGGAAGAAGCAATACTTATTTTCTGTGGCTTGTATTTTTTAAACTATCTTTTTCAGTAATCAACTATAATTTACTGTTAAAAATACTTTAAAAAATGCAACAATTTAAACCACACTAAAATGAAGATAACTCCCTTGAAGAAAAAGGAGTCAGTTTTGCCCACCTTACCAGACTTTCTGATTTTCTTTCAAATGCTCCTACTTCTCTCTCCACTGTGTAGCCTTTCCAGGTGCATGGTAGTGTCCTTTTTCTTTGGGCATTTCTGTAGACCGCAGTGAAGCTGTAAAAGACAGATTTGCAGGAAGATTATTAATGCTACTCAGTTCACTTCAATTTTTGTGAGTATAGATGGGTTACGTGAACACTTCTGAAGTAATGCACTGTGCTTATCCATAATGTGGAGATATAATAAACAGTGGTTTACCACCCACGACTGTAAGAGAGCCCTCAGTCTGATCTGTGGCACCAGCCGAGGAAAGGCTGATGTTGCCACCGCTGTGTGAGAAGTGGCAGAGGACACCAATGGCTTCTCCCCCTGGCCTGGGCGCTGCTGCAGCTCGGGGAACACACCGATCCTCCCTTTGGCACAGCTGTTCCAAGGGCTCCAGGGATGGTTTGAGTACCAGGGCCCTTGTGTGAGCTGCTTTTGTGGGGCCTTTTTCTGTCAAAGCTGCTTGATGTCTTTCATGGAGTCAGGATCATGCCCTGTGAAATAAGTTCATCACACAAGTGCGACAGTTTGCTTTCACACTTCTCTTGAGATGGTTTAATTTAAAACAAAAAAGAGTCACAAGGCTGTATGCTTCTCACCTCAAAACTTCATGCTTTTAACAATTAACTTGTTGCAAGAGACTGCCAGAGAATATAACTGTGCTCATTTAAATATTTGTTTATTTTATTATTGTCTTCCCAGAAGTGGCAAAACTAATTTTAATGACAATTTAGGAAACAGTTGACAAACCACACACACAACCACATGCACAGCTCAACTTGCTGCCAGAGTGAACCATTGCATGCCAAGTTTCAGCCTGGAGCTAATTTTTTACAGCCAAGTTATAAAGCCCTGAAAAGGGGGTTTTATTGTGGAAATACTGACAGAACCATAGTGGTGCTACTGGCTGCCTCGCTAATTAGTCTCAAGAATGGAAAGCTGTATTTTGCAATATGTGGTAAGCACTATTGTCCTGATGTTGCTGGTTTCTGCCACAACTATAGGCTTAATTTGGTGCTACGTATTCTATTACAAGTTTGAAAAGGTGAGTTTGATTCTTTCACTGTCATGAAATGTTAGCACTTGCAGGCAGCAACCTTGATTTGTACTTTCAATTATATAAATATTAAAAGGTGTGGCTTGGATTTGGTTTTGGTGACAGTAGCAGATCCCTGCTGTGTTCCCTCTACTTTGAAGAAGATGTGGAGTCCACATGGTGTTTCTTGCATGTTTTCCAGAGACTACTTTTAAATTCCTTCAATAAAAGTTACTTTTATTCCTGTTTCAGTGTTTTGTGGTAATGTTTACAGAGAAACATCCTGCCAGCAGACTAAAGTAAATAAAAGACAGGACACCAGTAACATAAAACACATCATTTTACTACTGTTCTCCCACCACCTGCACTCCCCCACCCCTGCCAGAGCTCCCTGCTTGTAATTCCACCTACCTGGTCCGGCTTCCACTGGTTTCAACTTTTGTAGAGTACGACGGAGGTGGCAGGAGCCATTTACCCTGCCACCCTATCGTTTTCTACTGCAAGGCTGCTGTAGTATCACTATGATCGAGCAACTTCTGTATTTTACCGTCTCTTCAGCAATAATTAATTATTCTTAAGCTAAGACGCTGTTACTCTGCATCCTATCGTAGTGCTTAACCATCTCTTGTCGCAAGCCTGAACCCCCCTATGCCAGCTACCCTGCAACTGGTGACAAAAGAGCAGTCCTTTCTCCAAAGTTAGGGCAAACATAAGGGAAATGGATAGCTGTAATTATAAGATTACACAGTCTTGTGACATACCAAGCATATCTTAAAAACATGCATAATTATACGAAAATGAGTCGGCCCACTGATTTGAATGATACAGCTACGTGACTAAGTGCTGTGCTGTGCTTTCTTTTTGTTAATTTGTTTGTTTGGGTTTTTTCTCCTAATGCTGTACCTACAGTGTCTTGAAAAATGTTACAGTTGCTATATAATTGCTGTTGCTGCTATTGTTAGTGTGCTGGGGCTGGGCACAGACCTGTGCATCAGAGGAGGGTTATAGTAAGGTTCTAAACACCCCTATATGTTTGTTTTAAATATGCTATTATTCCTTCAAAAGCCTAAAAATTCTTATTAGTTTACTTTATTATTTAATTTTTACCTTATTATTATAAATTCTTACATTTACACCTGAAATCAATCCATTGCAATCCTTCCGTCCTTTCTGGGTAAAACTGAATTCATAACTGTGCCTGCTGTTGTACTCAACATCATGCTATTTAGCACTACAAGAGTATAATTGAGTGACAACAAGAAATTAATCTCTTCTCTTTCTTCCAGTCCCTGCTTTCTACTGCCAGCCATTTGCAAGGAATGCCTTTGGTACGTGACAGTACCTGCAAAGACTTCAACATTGAATTTAGTATGTCTGCTAAGGCAGCAGTGGATTATTTTGTTAGTGCTAATCTTAACACAGAGGGTTGTACTTGTTCAGCAAAGCAAGGTGTCCATTTCCTTCCTTGTTTGTATTTTGTTTGCTGCCACCTAGGTGGCACGCAGCCTCTCAGAAGCCACCTGATGGGCTGATGCATCGCGATTTGACTCAACCAGATCTGACCCAACAAGCAGTGCTCAGAATTAGATCACAGTCTCCGAATGCATTAAGATCTACAATCTACAGTAGCTCGTAGTCTGTCTGTGTTGAGTAACCAGACTGGCTCTGATTGAAATTACCATTTTGATGCTCTGACCTTGAAATCTCTTAATAAAGCAGAAAATGACCTGTCCGCTTGTCCTTCTGGCTGTGGGGAGGCAGACTGGCACTGGCTGAGTGAGCCAATACAAGATTTAACTTAATCTATGCTCCCAAATACAGCATCAACACAAAAAGAGAAGAAAGTTGAAGAGCCTGATCCTTATTTAAAACAGGGACTGGTCCCACTGCCACAAATGGGCCTTCTGCACCCCGCGCAGGGTGCATAAGTGTCCTGCTGGTGTGTGGCTAAACGGGCAGGGACGCACCTCCTGCACCAGCTCCAGCACCTGGGTACATTTAAAATCCACCACAAATCATTCGTTCCAAATCATTTGCGCTTAGATAAGCACATGGAGATGCCTGGCCACTGTTGAACTATGAGCTCCTCTCCAGAGCTTGGAGGAGAAGGAATGGAGTTGGAAAGAGTTTCTTCAAAGCAGGAGGTAATTGTAGCAAAGAGGCAGCAAACTGTAGCTAAGACAAGCTCTGGAAGTCGTACCAAAAATTGTAGCAAAACTCTTTTTTGTGTTAATCTGAACTTCACGTCTAAAGTAGGTAGAATCAGTGACACCCGCTCCTAGGGCACTTGTACCCTAAGAAACCTCATATGGAGGAAAAGGCAACCTGATCTCTGACAAATAAACTCTTCTTTAAGCCCTGTATTGCCATTTGATGTTAAGTAGTAGGTAAAAGCTACTAGTCTAGTTTAAGGAAGAGAGAATCCACTGAAATAAACTGGATTATTTTATACCTGTTTACATCACACGACAACAGCTTTCAAGGACAGTAGATCACAAGATTCTTTTTAATCCAAGAGATATAAAAATGATTATGTCATACTATATGCAAAAAACACTGAAACAAGCAACAGCCATTTCCCTGCCAGACTTGCTCACAAAAATAAGTAACCTTTCTGCATTAAACTACTCGTGCTGAAATTCAAAGTAAAAGAAGTAAAACAATTTGCCAAGGTCTATTGTAGAAAAAAATAAACTGGAGATATAGTAAAAGCAACTTGAGAAGACTGGTTAAAACAAAGATGAATTGCACAGATATATGAAAAAAGGTTTTGTGTTGCATTACCATGAAGCTGATAGTTGGATCTTATTTATTAAGCATTTTCATTGTTAAAACTAAAATGTATTGAAGTTTTCAATGAAAATTGGCAAGTACTTATACTGCTTTGTAAAATCTTATTGAATTGTACTCTATAAATTTAATCAGTATATAGATTTTGAGGGTGTTCACACACATATTTAGAAGCATGCATAATTAATTTTGAACTGTAACTTTTTTTTCTTCTAGTAAAAACCAAAATCCCACAAACTGCAGATGACCTTGTTTTGTTAACATAAAAATATGTAAATCGCGACTTAATGTATCTAAATAACTTTGATCTGGAAATCTCATAAGCACAGAACTTCATGAGAGATTTCCAGTAATTCCTGATTTCAGCCATGTGCAAATATGCTATAAGTATCTTTCCCATGCTATTTACTCTTCCAGATTAAAATAGTAAGAATAGTTAGCATTTTTACTATACTATATTGTCAAAACAGATGAAAAGCATGATTAAATAAGCACTGAAGAGCTATCTGAAATGGTTTAGTAAATCGGAAAACAGCCCATCAAACTCTTTTCAACATTAAGAGAGGACCTGGTTCCTTTTGATCCGTTTTCAATAAAGGTTCAGCTTTTTGTAAGCTGACCACAGATAAACCCGTGATAAAGACCTGCTAGGTGCACGTTCAGGCTTTTGACATGCAGTGAAATGTTACACACCACCATTTCCCTGGTAAAGCAGGAACTTATGTAGGGAAGGAAAATGACCAGTGAACACAAAATCCCTTTAAGGGGCGCAGCATTTTATTTGCCCCAGATGCAAAGAGCACCCCAGGTACAGATCTCAAAGGTGACATCCTGCTGGAATTAGCAATAGGTTCGGTCATGCTACTTTGTTAGTTACCCCAGGGAAAGGGCTTTGTACTGATGGATGCACTGAACCAGAAGGGACAACAGCAAGGAAGTGTCCAATTCCTACACATCTTATGGCCGTCACTCTTCTTGCTGCCCATAGCTGCCTGGGCATGAACGTGATGGCTTCCTACTTGCTTTGCATGAGCATAAAGGTCAGCAGTGCTACAAGGACAGCCTGGGCATCTCCTCCACCCCTTCGCAGGGTCCCAGCAAAGGGGCTCTCCATCACCTGGTGCTCCTGCACCGAGCAGGGGCAGTACTGCTGCACCTGCTGCCAGCGGGGCCAAAGCCTGACCACAGCTGGGCTGCAATCTCACCTCTGGCAGCACCTCCAGATAAGGTGTGGGTGTTTTGGGTGGCAAAATAAAAAAGAGGAAAAATGATGTTTGGGGAGAGCACTAGACTTGACTGAGATGGGTAAGGCAGCAGCTGTCCTCCAGAAACATGCCTGGGTGGCACTGGGGGAGGTGGCCAGGATGTCTCCAGCTCCCGCCCTCGCGGCTTTGCCCCGCGGGCTGCAAGGGACCAAACCAGCAGTGTGCTGAGGGCAGCACAGAAATAAGCTGCTTTTTAAAATGCTCTGGTGCTGTGTTCTTGGAGATTTATTTTCTGTTTTCACTGTTATCAATCATGCATAGCAAGAGACTTTTGTGTACCCAAAATTAAAGAAAAGCAGAGTTTTTTTTTCCCTTGAAAAATCATTTTATGCCTGAAACTTCTCTCAAGAAGAGAGAGAGCCATAAAATTTTTATGTGTATATTAGAATGTTAAAAGCACTGTAGTAACAAGCCCTGTGTTTTAAATAAAATATAAGTACTGAATCCCATATTAGGAGCAGTGTAGTGGAGCCTCAAAGGCTCACTCTAAAAATTAAGAGCCACTAGCTCTAAACCCAAATAAAATCCAGGAGCTGGGAATACCAGGGGGATTAATAGCAACAGCATTGCATACGCAATGAGCTCAAGTGATCATAGGTGAGAGATTCACCCAGACACAAACTGGGTTTGGAAGCTGCACACAGGCATGCGCGGGGACCATCAGAGCAGTGGAGTAGACTGGACTCGATAGTGTCCTCATTGCTGAGCCAAGCAGAGGACATGCAGCCTTCCCATCCCTCTGCCAGCTTCCCGCTATCCTTGTGTGGCCCTGCTTGCCCCTACCCCACCACCCACCAGTGACCCTGTGTCCAGCTCCGAAAGACTCCCTTTACTCACGTCCCCGGGGCCCCATGCAGACATCAGGGGCTGCTGCATCCCGGCAGCCCACAGCCTCTTCTCCAGTTCTCTGTTCTTCCATCACCTTCCCAGCGCTTTGTGTCAGATCCGTTCAGGATGTTGCAGCTGGTTCTCTGCAGGGGAAAAGGCAAGAACTGGTGCTCACTGCCATATGCGCCTCTCACTGGCGTGGTACCACTCCAAAGCAAGGCTGTGGGTTTTACTGGTGTTATTCCGGATTTGTACTTGTATGTCTGAGGTCAAAATCTGCCACGAGTGAACCTCCAAGTAAGCTATGCATAGAAACATTAAGAATTGTTCTCTCGGCAATCCTCATCCCTAATGTATATTAGATCTGTAGCTGCACTGTAGATGGGAATTTAGCTCACTTTTTATAACCGGACTGTATGTTGTCTAGCGCACTGGTATCCTGAGCCTGACTCCCAGCTTACCCTTCCACTATCATTTATCCCTCTGTAAAAGAAGTTCTAAGTGGATCTAGAAGCACATCATTCTAATCCAATCTCCATTTTATATTCTCTCTCCACAAGGCCACAAAAATTTTAGAGAGTCAGGATTACATAGAATACATATTTAGTGCTACACAACACCACTTTAACTGAGCAATACGATAACTGTTCTAGCCCCTTGTTAATCAACAGGGAAAGAACAACAGACAAAATATGCTTCAATAAGCAGAAAGTTCATTACCCAAAAAATAAGTAGGAAGAAGAAAATACTTAGCACTGTGCTTTCCTTCTGTTCCCTCTGTTAAAATTTTAATGACACATTCCAAATGTCTAGAACATTTACGAAAAACATGGGAAGCTATAATCTGCATACTTTTCTTTTAGGGCTCTTTAACACGTCTTCTAAGAAGTCCCAGAGATGTTAGCCAACCCATTACGTGTAATGAATCTTGGCATGAAACAGCAGCACAGCAGCAGCTACACATGAAACAGCCTATACCATTAATTATCTCAAATACAAACCAAATTCCCCTTGTTTATCATGTATACAAAGCACCAGTGTTCAAGATTCCTTCCAGAAGTGCTGGACTGTGTGTAATATTACTCATAGCATAACAAGGTCTAGTTCTGTCATTGCAATTGCTTCTTTCCCCTGATGATAAAGTGCAGAAATGTAGCGATAGGAAGGCTGTCCAAAGAAATAAAAATATCAACAGGTTTAACAAAAAGTCTGAGGCAACTGCGTGAAGGAGTCAATAAGTGCCACCGCAGATCTTTTTGAAGTATTTGATGAAGTCACCAAGCCTGACTGAAGTTCTTCGCTGGTGCAGCAAGGTGTTGCACTGCTGATCTCAATGCTAAGAATGTGTTGACTAAGAGTAACTCAAGATCAGAATATAGCAGAGAATAAGCAAACCCCACCATTCTGCTTGGAAATATATTTATAGCGCAAGCAATATCACTTAGTACCAATATTCAGCTGCCTGTACTATCACCAAGAAGGAATCTATACCCGTGTATCTGGAACACTGTTAAATCTGGCTTTAAAAATAGCCTATTTTAGCACAGCCCTGCTTCAGCTACGCAGAAATCTTCCTACTGAGGATCAAAATCACTAGGAGCCAGAACACAGGCCTGGAAGCCATAGAAATGCAGAAGCAGAGAAGCTGCCGAACAGCGAGCTCCTGCCTTGGGTCCCACAGGCATGTATTTTTAGGCAGGCAATGCTGAAAGAGTGCTCTGCCAGAAGTTTAGCTATGGCTGTAAATGTATTTACTTAGAAATACAGTGGAAACCTCATCCTGTTGTGTTGCATTTGCACATCCAGTATTATTGGTTTGGTGGAGTCTTTCTGATTTTACTTCAGCAGTCCGGTTTCTCTGCTTTTTTACACAGTGTGACTGGAAAACTGTAAGTTAGGCAATTTTCCTGAATCACTGAAGCTACAAGGTCATCCAGATGCAATCAAAACTGCATACCCTTCCCAACGTGATCTTGAGGTAGAGCTCGTCCAGCTCAGGAAGGAGAGCTCCCTTCACCAGGAATAAGGTGAAACCAGTGTTATTTGAGAAATGTATGACCCTGAATCTATAAGCTTTGAGGTGGTCCAAGTTTTACCATTTGGATGCAAATTACACTGCTGATAACTGAAGAGTCACCCAGAGACACTGGATGTGAAACTTGCCACCAGGGTAGGTGGCTCCTCTGGAAATCAGTTCTACTATACAAGGAAAATGGAAGCATTCCTTTGTCAGGTTGCTTGAGAGAGAAAATTGTAATTAATTGAAAGCTCTTGAAGGTTTGTAATGTTGGAAACAATTCCCAGAGAGGAAGATATCGGTACATAGTCAGAAAAGAGTTGCTGAAAGGTATAGGTATCTATTGAAGGTTTCATCAACATGTATCCACCAGTAGTGCCATAAAGTGTGTGAATATTTGTTTTTCCTACAAGCAAATACAGTGTACCCTTATTGTGTACCTCTGTATGTACATCCATCTGCTAGTATCTATCATCTGTTTACACACACATATATGACAACGTGTTATAATTTAATTACAGTCAAAATTGAGCATCTGCAACATCCTTTTCACTATTATATATACTTACATATTTTTTTAAATAATTCTTTTGTATGATCATTGCCAGCCATTAAAAAATAATCCCCTAGAGCAACAATACATGAAGAAGCAGCAGCAAATAAGAACATAAAACAATTTAAAATTTTTCCACAAGACCCATGCCACTTGGGTATTTGTTACCTCTTGTAGCTGAAAGATTCTGCTAGAATTTGTGTATAAGCTGTGTTAGTTTTCTGTGGCAGGATTTGTACATAACAGCAAGTTTCTGGATCTTGTTAGCTAAGGGCAAAAAGTCATGCTTTGGAGCAGTTGCCCCAGCAGGAGGATAAAAGATGATGGTTGGTAATTACATCAGTTTTGCACTGTTGAGCAGATGTTCTTGCAGATAGATTTTGGCTGGCATTTACAGAACATCGCTAGTGAATCTCATGATAGTGTTGGAGAAACGCTGCTACAAGTGCATGGAGCTGCATGCTTGTAATAAAAAGATTATGAATAGAAGAAATAAATGAAAAGAAGCAGCAAATGAAAAGCGTACCACTGAAACTACTTCAAAAACTGATTTTTGTTTTTTCAAAAAGAGCTCTATTTTATCTTGAGTAATCTGAATGTGGGCCAGCAGATTTAGAATTTAGCTTAATAAGGTATACGTAGTACCAGTTTTCAGCATCCAGAGAGGACATAATAACTTGCATAGGGCTAAAATCAGAGAGATGGAAGGAGATTCAGGGCTGGAGGGGCAGCAAAGTAATAGGAAGCTAAGAATACCCCTTACCTGTATATGATTGAGCGCAATTTGAAAAAAATTGGACAGTGACAAAAAGTATAAGGCAACATTTGCTAGAAAGAGAACCCCATTCAACTCCTATGACTGCAGCAATAGATGCAATATAATGGGAAAAAGGATTGTACTTACATCTTCATAGGCAATTCCAAACGCTTAAAAAATATTGACTAATTATTAACCAGCAATATTCATCCCTGGGATGGACAGGCATTATTTCCTTCACTATATGACTGGAAAATGACTTGCTTAACCCCACACAGCAGCTCAGCTGCAAAAACATAATTGTGGCTGAAGATGTCCTATGCTGAACCCTGTGCTCAGCCTCTAGACAGGTTTCTGCATAGGTCCTCTTGTAGGTGTTAAGCTCAACGTAAAAGGCAGAACAGTGAAAATATGCCACAGTCTAGGAAAGTCTCGGTATTTCTACCCAAACAAGCTCCTGAAGACTGAATGCATTTTTAAATCAGCCAATTCAATGTATAACTTTCTGCACATTTTTGTATATTGAACGATGGGAGTGTGATATCACAACTGGAGCTGGACTCCTTGTTTGACCGTGCTGTGGGTTGCCAGCATGTCTGTTAAAGGAAGGATTTATTGACAAGAAGTGTTTTAAAAACAGGGCATTTACAATTAGATTAGAATCCATTCCCCTTCATTTTACCTGTCTGCAGGAATGCTGACTTTCAAAATCCCCTCTGTCTTGCACTGGGTGAATGATGCTAAAAAAAGCAACAAACCTGTCCCTACTGGCAGGCACCAACTTGCAGAATTAGATTTGGGCACTTTGTTTGCCCTGTCCCCAACAGGGCATCAGACACTCCACAAAGTGTCAGATGAAGTTTTCTGGGCATTACCAAAAGTGTTTGGAGCAATAAAAGAGTTGCTATATGCTTTGCGTTTAGATCTCGTTTCCAAGGGAGGAAATTTTGGTCCAATAGCCAAATCACAATAAACTAGGGATATTTCTTAAGGTGTTTAGGGCTAGTGAATGCCTTGACTCCAGCTAAGAATGTTGCTTATTGTACTCGCTCCAGGACAGAATTTTGCTGCAGTATTTCAAAGCAAAACTGCTGGTGTTCCCATTATACAAAAAATCTGAATAAGAAGATGACTAGAGCAAGATTACTAGGAAGAGACAGTATCCAGAATGAGGTGGGACAAACCAGCATATGTTTACATATTAAAGACTTGAATTTTAAAAAGTAGATTACAAATAAACCCAAAGCACCTCTCAAATTATCTACTTCTATTTTTTTCTCCCAGTTGTGAACTGAACCAGAAGATAGAATGGCTGAGGAGTGCACTGAGGAGGGTATTGCCCCAGGGCCCACAGTAGGACTATGCTGATCCAGAGGGCTGTGGTCAGTGTAGGTTTCAAGAAGGAGAAAGCAAGCAGCCCATGAGAGTCCCAGAGCTCATACTGCTGCATCAGAGGGACTTTGCCACCTACTACCGCTGTCGTGTTGTTGAAGTTCCCTTCACGGAATCACAGAACGGTAGGGGTTGGAAGGGACCTCTGGGGATCATCTAGTCCAACCCCCCTGCCAAAGCAGGGTCACCTACAGCAGGCTGCAAAAGATCGTGTCCAGGAGGATTTTGTATATCTCCAGAGAAGAAGACTCCACAACCCCTCTGGACAGCCTGTTCTAGTGCTCCATCACCCTCAAAGTAACGAAGCTCTTCCTTGTGTTCATATGCACCTTCCTATGCTTCAGTTTGTGCCTGGTACCCCTTGTCCTGTTGCTGGGCACCGCTGAAAAGAGTCTGGCCCCATCCTCTTGACATCCACCCTTAAGATATTTATAGGCATTTATAAGATCCCCTCTCAGTCTTTTCTTTTGCAGGCTCAACAAGCCCAGCTCCCTCAGCCTTTCCTCACAGGAGAGACGCTCCAGTCCCCTCACCATCTTCATAGCCTTCCACTGGACTCTCTCCAGTAGTTCCTTGTCTTTCTTGAACTAGGGAGCCCAGAACTGCACGCAGTACTCCAGATGGGGCCTCATTAGGGCAGAGTAGAGGGTGAGGAGAATCTCCCTCGACCTGCTGGCCACACTCTTCTTAGTGCACCCCAGCAGGAGACCACTGGCCTTCTTGGTGTCAAGTGTACAC
>Ga0065711_1009057_pt1 | contig 16380 bp, 8 predicted proteins | sample Hoacrofraction12_FD_59098 | JGI IMG/M metagenome (GOLD analysis project Ga0065711, IMG submission 59098) | Hoatzin crop microbial communities from Cojedes, Venezuela - Epithelial fraction 12 v2 (version 2) | ecosystem: Host-associated > Birds > Digestive system > Esophagus > Crop | place...
GCTCGGGCGCAGCTATGGGTTCCTCGACTGCGGGGGCAGGCGCGGCGTCCTCATTGTTATTCACATCCTCGGCTACGGGAGCCTCAGGCACATTTTCGCTCGTCTGCGGCTCTTGAGCCGGTTGAGCATTCAAGGTTTCATCTTTCTCGAGGTTAACCTTCGATTCAGAGTGTTCACGCGATTCCATAAGAATTCCTTTCTATATAAGGGTCAACAATAGACCCACATTTTACAATTAACCCCAAATTTAGACCTTTTTTTTAAAATGACCAAATAAATCTGAACTTTTTTAAGAATTTTGGTCGAAAGATAGCGCAAAATAGGAAATAAAAGCCAAAAACAAGCATTGGGCATTGAGCCATTATGCGGTCCTCGATTGTGAGGACACCGCGGTGCACCATGGCACCCTGGCTCAACGCCCAATGTGTTGTATTGTGTAAGAGCGATGTTACTTAATCACCTCGGCTTTGAGGATGCGAACATCGCTGGTGGGACGGTCGTTGCGACCAACCTCGACGCGCTGAATCATGTCGACAACGTCNTAGCCATCGATGACTTCGCCAAAGACGGTGTACTGGTTGTCGAGGTGAGGNGCGCCACCCACNGTCGTGTAGGCTTGNCGTTGCTCGGGAGTGATGGAGACGGGGTCTTGCTTGTAGACGTTCTCAACTTGCTCGATGAGCTCCTCTTGCAGACGCATCATCCCTGCAGTGTCGCGCTCGGCTTGCATTTTCATGATTTCGGAGCGATGTCCACCTGCCAGCTGCATGAAGATGCCTTGCTTGGCCATGTTCTGCATTTGTTGCTCCATGCCAGCCATGTCTTCCTGGCTGTAGACGCGACCTGTGACGATGTAGAACTGCGAGCCCGAGCTGCGGCGTTCGGGGTTCACTTGGTCACCCGTGCGAGCTGCCGCGAGGGCACCACGCTTGTGGAAGTACTTCGGGTAAACGATTTCGGCAGGCAAGGTGTAGCCAGGGTCGCCCGCTCCCAGCGGAGCATCGGGCTTGGCATTCTTGGAGTTGCCATCGCCGCCTTGAATCATGAAGTCCTTGATGACGCGGTGGAACAGCAGACTGTCGTAGTAGTGCTCGTTGACGAGCTTGATGAAATTGTCGCGGTGTTGCGGCGTCTCGTTGTAGAGCGCAACAGTGATGTCGCCCATTGTGGTTTTGAGCAACACTTTTACTCGGTTGTCTTGCACGTTGGTTTGAGTTTGGTTAGCGTTCTCGCCCTTTTCGGTGGTCATCGAGCACGAGATGGTGGCGACCACAAGTGCGAGGAGCGCGATGAAGTAATGACGTTTCATTATAAATAATGTGTATTAATGTCGAGGGTGATTACATGGCTGCCACGGGATAGAGGCGCTTGTAGATGCGGCGGAAGTTGTCATCGCTGGCGCTGAGCTCGGCAGCGTGCTCTTTGTAGTCGGGGCCCCACAGCGAGGCAGCGAGGTCGGCCAGGAAAACGTGCTCACGGTCCTTGACAATGGCAGCCTTGACGAGCATGTCGATGGCATCGTGATACTTGGTGGCATCGATGGCGTTGAGGTAGCGTGCGGTGCTTACTACAAATTGGCCCGTTCGGTCAACACTGATGATGTTCTCGACCAACTCGCCAATGATGTTATCGACTTGGTCGATGTGGTTGGCAATGTACTCGTAGGTCATCAATCCATTGGGATCCTTGCTGAGTTTTGCCTTTAATTGTGAATCCATAATAAGATGTGGTTGTGTTAGAAAAACGGTGCAAACTTAGCAATAATCTTTGTAACCCACAACTTGTGGGGTGCTTTTTTGCCGTTCTCCCCTACCCTTGTGGCCTCGCTGGGTTGCCGCGAGGCCACACTAGTGGGCGGGTTGCATTACTTAGCCAGACTCATGTTAATCGACAGGCCGTAGTTGCTGTTGGTCGTAGGATAAGCGGTTGTCGACACGAGTGGCGTGTTGATTTGGTGGTCGAAGTAGGCACCCAGCGTGACGCGCTTGCTCAGCACATAGTTGGCTGTGAAGTTGATGCCCAGTGTGCGCGTGCCGCTGGTGGCTTGTGCCGAGCCGTCCTCGATTTTGCGAATCAGTGCGGTGTTGTTGTTAAGCTGGAAGTCAAAGTTGAGCGTAAGGTCGTTGCTCACATTCGTTTGCTTAGACTTAATCTTGAGCACCTTGTTGAAGTTAGCAATCTTGTAACCAGCGCCGATGGTGAACGAGCGGGTGATACCCTCAACGACCTGTCCTGCCGACGAGTTGAGCGTGAGCGTGCGTGCATCGCGGTACTCGGCATTGAAGGTGACGTTGTTGTTCATCGTGGCGTTGATGCCAATGAGGGGTGCAAACTTCTCGGTAATCGATACCGACGAGATGTTGTAGGGCGACGATGGAATGGCGCCACCAGTGAGAGCGTCTTGCGTGAAGCCTAAGCCTTCGCCAATGGTTACCCAGTCGGTGAACGAACTGAACGAACCCACCGAGTAGGTACACTGGTAAGCGTGCGAGAGGGTGAAACTCTTGAAATACTTCTTGAAGAACGGAAGTTTCGAGAGACCATCGTAGGTGATACGCCAGTTGGGCAAGATATACTTCAAGTCGGGGAAGGGATTGAGCGTAACCTTGTCGGCACTCTGGCCCGAGTAAGCGGCTACAAAGGCAGGGATGAGCACATCGCTACTCGAGTTGTTGACAGTACCATTGTTATCGTTATAAGTTGCACCTGCCATGGCGGTTCCTTCAAAGAAGCCCGTCGTGGGATAGGTCTTGCCTTTATATCGTGCTTGCAGACGGTCGGTCACAACGGCAATGTTGGCCAAGAATTGGTCGAATGCTTGGCTGTGATAGTCGTTGTCGGCCGAATAGCTGCGCAACGCGGTCTTCAGTGCCATGTGAGTCTTGGTGTAACTACCACTATAGACGGTCGTGGGATTATCATACATGAACTGAATCTGGTTGGTGCGGTTGTCGGTGCGGTTACCGGTGACGGTAATCTTCAGGCCCGGCAGGGGCTCGAGGGCAATCTCGACATTAAACTCGTCGGTCTTGCTGTAGAGCGCGGGCGAAGTTTGTGTTTCGTCGCAAAGCAACCAACCACGCGACATGGCTTTCTCGATGTAGCTATCGTCGGTGAGGCCAAATGCAAAGTCGAGACCTGGAGCCATCACGTCGTAGTGCGTTGTCTGTCCAAAGATATCGCCAATGTCGGGAATAAATTGCGGCAACGACAGTTGACGTGTGTTGCGCCAGCGCACATTGATGCTGCGTACGCTCATCAGGGCACGTGTTACATACTGTGCGGCCTCGGTGAGGAAGTTCTTCTTGGCCTCGGCCTTCACCTCGGTGATGTTGAACTTGAGGTTCTTGTCGCCAGTGGTGGTTACCTTGATGGTGTTGTCGTCGACCACTTCATACTTGATGGCGAACGGCTTATTGTCGGTCGTGGTGGCATTGACGCGCACCTTCTTGACGTTGAGGTTGTGCTTGATGACGGTAGCCGAGTCGGGATTAAGTTTGAACGTGCGGTTAAACTTCTTGGTTTGTTCCTTCTTCTTGTTTGTGGTCGCCGTGCGATTTCCGCGTGACGAGAATCGCTTGTTCACCTTATCTAAATAAGGAATCTTGCCGTAAAGTTGCTCGAGGTTCAAGCGGGTGTCGACGTTGAGCGCAGCCTGGTTGGCGACGGTGTTGCCCGAGAACACTTCACCCACGGTGGTACCGCGGTCCCATTTATAGGTCGCATTGTAGGACGCCGAGGCGGTGATGAAGCTCAAGATGGGGATGCTGTTGAAGGGTGCCTTGTAGGAAACGTTGAACGTTTGGTTGTAGGCCCACGGCGTACCCAGGTCCTTGATGCTACGCCATACGCTATCCTTCCAGTCGCGATAACGGTCGGGGAACAATTGACGGTTCACCTGTCCTATGGGCTCGAGGATGTGCGCGGTGGTGGCGCTATTGAAGGTCATCGACAGCGACTTGGTGAAGTTCCACGACAGGGCAAACTGGCGGTCCCACAAGAAGTTCTTGCTCACCGACACGGGCAGCTCGACCGTGGGGTCGGCCTCGTTACGCGTTTGTTGCTCGTAGTAGTAACGCGAGATGTTGGTGCTGAAGGCAATGCTTGCGGGCAACCAGTTGAACTCCCACTCGCGGAAGAACTTCATGTTCTTGTTCTTAGCGTCAATCATCTTGTTGAACGGCTTAAACGGCTTGGCGTAAGGCGTCCAGCTATATTGCATGCTACCGCGGTAGTCGTTGGTGTTCTCGTAGTTATTGTCGGGGTCACTTAGGTGCTGCTTGTTTGACGAGTAGCTAAAGGTGAAGTTTCCGGGATCCCACGGCATGGGGTTCTTGCTGTGGATGTCGAACTTAAGGCCCGAGATACTGAAGCTCTTGACTGTGCGGTGTGTTACTGCATAGTCGCTGATAGAGTCGCGTTGCTCTTGCGTGCTGCAAGCATCGAGGGCGTCCTTGAGCAGTACGTCCTGGTCGAGCGGATTATACTTGGGCGTGTTGCGCTCATTACTGTAGGAGTAATAGATAGGTGCGTTGAGCTTGACCTTCTCAGGGAGGAAGCGGCCCAGGTTAGATTGCACGGCAATGTTGTACTGGTCGTAGTCGTCGAGGCGGCGCTCGCTCAAGCTTTGGTCAACCGAGCCGAAGCCATTGGTCTCGCGGTGATATCCCACGTTGACGGTGGCGATGTCACTCATGTTCAGGTTCATGTTGGCCTTAGCAGCCCAGCCACCCTTGTTATCGAAGTCGGTAACACGCAACTCATCGACCCAAACGACGCAGTTGCGCGTCGAGGAGGAGTTGTTGCGCACACCGATGAGGATAACACGCACATCACTCAGCGAGGGATTACCCATCACATAGATGCGGTTGGCAGGTTTAGATGGGTCTTCGACCACATAACGCGAGTAGTAAGATGCGTTGGGGTCGCCTGCAAGTTTGGCAGCATTGCGTTCCTTCTTGGCATCGACGAGGGCATCGAGCTCGAGGTCGAGCATGTTCTCCTCGGGCCACACCAGGAGGCGGTCGGCAGTGCTATTGGTATTATAGATACCCGGGGGCGTTACCGACAGTGGAATTTCGTACTCATAGTAGTTGTTCTTGACGTCGGAACCCAAGCGAACGAATACCGATACATCACCACGGCCCAAGCCGTAGGGGTCAACGATGAAGGCCTCGTTGTGGACGAACATCTGCAGGCGCTTGTAGATGCGCAAGTCGAGGCTGGTGTTGCGGTAGATACCGCGAGCATCACCAGCGTGCAGGCCCTCGACCTTCATCTGCATGGATTGCTCGTTGAGCTGCGTGATTTGCGATTGTCCTGAATCGACAATACGCGATACGCCGGGAGGCAATACATAGTTGACAGGCTCGCGCGAGGCGTTCTCCTCGATGTTGACGGTGTTGACGTTAATCACACCATCGGCGGGTTGCTCGCCACGCAGGTTCAGGTTGTAGTCGTAGTTACGCCACTCACCGCGCACGAGTTCGAGCGAAGCAAAACGCAAGTGCGTTGTCTGCTTAAATCCCGTCATGTACATACGCATAAAGCGGATGGTGGTGAAGTCACTAATCGAACCTACTTTCTGGTCATAGCTCTTGATGGGGATAGTGAACTGATACCACGTTACGCTCTGGCGCTGGCCGTTGCGCGTGGTGACCACCGTCTCTTGCTTGTCGGTGATGAAGTTGCTACCCACCATGAGTGAGTCGGGCTTAATCGACACCTTGTACTCGAAGTAGCGCTCATACTCGTTGAGCGTGTTGTCTTGGTTGATGTCCTCGACATCGGGCGTCGAGCGCGACGACTGGTAGAGTGCATCGCCGGCATCGTCTTGCGAGAGCGAGTTACCCTCGGTGCCGTTGTAGTGCTTGTATCGTTCAAGAATCGAGAGACGTTGCTCGTCGTAGTCGTAACCACGATAGAAGTGGTAGTTATCGCCTGCGGGGTCGTTCAGTGGCGAGAAGGGGTCTTCTTCCATGGCCGCGATGGTGGTCGCGGGCAGGGTCGAGCGCAGTTGGTCGGTGAAGCGCTTGTAAGTGTCAAACTCAAGCTCTTCGGCCGTCGATAGTCCATCGAGACCCACGTCTTGGCGCACGCGTGAACCGCTCGTGTTGTCGAATGCGTAGGTCATCGACGTCTGTGTCGATACCTTGCCCCACACGGTTCTGGCGATATAGTTGGTGTCACCCTCGTTGATGGGGAGTCCGTTCTCGTAAGATTTCATTCCATCCTTGAGCACGTCCTCGCTCACCTCACCCAGGTTGAAGTAGAGGTCACCACCGTCGTAGTTCGGGTTGTTTTCGTCGAGGAATGGGTCCATCATCCAGAACTGGATGTACTCGATGTTGGATTGCTCAAAGTTGGTGTTATCGAGCTTGCGCATGATACCACCCCAGCGTTTTTCGGGATAGAGCAGGTTGCCATTCTCGTCGATGTTGCTGGCGTCGAGGTTATAGGGACCACGCTCGTTGGGATAGAACGAGAGGTTGAGCGTTTGGATGGTCGACGATTCACCATAATTGAGCTCGCGGCCGGGATAAACCTCGGTGTAAGGAATCTCGCGCACGTAGGGGTTCGACAGCTGGTCAAGGTCGTTTTTGATGTAACCTGGAGCGTAGGACGAGTTGCGCTGGGTGAACATGCGGTCGATGTAGTACCACGCCAGCAAGGCACGGTTTTTACCATAGTCGATGTTGTTCGACAGTTCAGCCTCGGGGAACAGTGCGTTCTTGTCTTGATAAGGCGTCGAGGCGAGATACCACGAGTAAGGCGAACGCAGGTCGATGCCCGATTGCGTCGACTCAAAGTCGTCGATGTAGCTGCTACCAGCGTTTGAGCCTGTGCTGGCACGGTGCGGAATCAGTTGTGCAAACTCGCCCGTGAAACTCAGCGTCGAGGGTGCCGTAGCGTTGACGGTAGGTATCTTGTTAAGCAGGTTGGTGAGCCACATGAACTGGGTGTTGTAAGACACGTTGACACCCCAAATGGTGTTTTTCACCAACTCATCGCCAATCGAAACTTTCTCGGTGAGCGCCTTCTCGCCATAGTGCATGATGGTACCACCGATGTGGAAGTTCTTGTTGAAGGCGTAGTCGAGGTCGAGACCGAGCAAGGTCTTGCGCTGCGTGCTATAGAGCGACTGGTTCTCGAGCGAGACGCTGATGCTGGTACCGGCGTCGATGATGCTTTGGTTGATGATGGTCACCGTTCCCATGTTGTAGTCGACGGTATAGTCGCTATTCTCGGTAAGGGTCACACCACCTGCGGTAACGACAACCGACCCGCGCGGCACGTTCATGGCGTTGAGCTTGATGACGCTTCCCGACGAGGCTTGGTATTCACCCGAAAGGACGAACTTGTTCTTGTCTTGATATTGCTGGGCAACGGTGAGCGTCGAGTCGTAAAGCTCTTGGTAGACGTAGTTCTCGGCATCGGCCGTGTAGCCCATCTTCTCGCGCAGGTGACTACCGAAGGGCTCGACAACGGGGAAAATCACTTTACCCGTGCTACTGTTAACCGTGTAGCCCTCGATGTAGTCGAAGCGTCCATCGACGTTGGTCTCGTTGTTGGCATCGAGGCGGTCGAGGTTCATCACCTGCAACAGTGGTGTGCCGTTGATGCTGCCGCTGGGAATGTAGCTCAACTCGGTACCCGTGGTGTCGCTCAAGTACTTGATGTTGAGTTTGAAGTTACTGCTCTGCACTTGATAAGCGCCCAGCGAGTAGATGTTCTTCATCATCAGGTCCCACATGGGCAATGCAGGCGAGGTGGTCGTTCCCTTGAGCATCTTGACGTAGAGCGACTCGCTGGTGCTGGTCACGTCGCCCGAGAACTCACCCACCTGGTAGGTCTTGCCTTGATAGGTGTACTCGTAGGCCACAGCCAGTGATTCGTCGCTCGAGAGCGCCGTCTTGAGCTGGATGTAACCTAATGCCGAGTTGAGCGTGTATTCCGAAGACGAAAGCAGGCGCGCACTCTCGATTTTTTCGTAGTCGCGTCCACCTGTAAATCCGTATGCCTCGAGGGGTGCCAATGCGGTTGCCACTTGACTGATGAGGCGGGCATTGGGATAATTCGTCTTGATTTCATCGAGCATGTTGTTTGAACTATTGCTCGGGTTGTTCTGCGACGAGGTCGCGGTCCAGTGGTTGCAGGCAAGCCGCTGGTTCTCGCCCACGTCCATCAGGGCAACCAGGTTACGCGATTCGCTGTAGTTACCGCGCTTGTTGGTTACCCACACCTCGATGCGGGTAATGCTCACGCCACTCGACACGAGGGGCAACGTCGAGCACCAGTTGTCGTAGTTGTCACGGAAGAAGTGAGCCAAGAAGAAGTTGCGGTTTTGGTCATACTTGTCACCCGTGATGTAGAACGAGGTGGTCTGTGCGCCGCCCTTGGTGTTAACAGTCTGGGTTTCACTATTTTGTTGCGAAACGAGGGCGGTAGCCGTGAGTTTGCCAAATTGCAACTTGGTCTTGATACCAAACAACGCCGCGCTACCCTTGATGAGCGACGAACCTGTGGTCATGCTCACGTTACCAGCCTCGATGCTCTTGATGATTTCGTCCTCTTTGCCCTCGTAAGCCAACTTCAAGTTCTTGTTGTCGAAATCGAAGGTAGCATCGGTGTTGTAGGTCATGTTGAACTTCATCTTGTCACCTACCGATGCGGCTACTGTGGCTTGAATCTTCTGGTCGAAGTCGAAGTAGGTCTTGCGGCGAGCGGCTACCGACAAGGCGGGGTTGTCGGTCTTGTTGCTCTTGATACCCATTTTGATGGTTACCGAGCCCGACGTCTTGAGTTGAACGCCACCAGGACCAAAGATGCTCTCGAGCGGGCCGAGGCCAAATTGCATATCGAGGAAGTTGAATGGATTTTTAGCTTTTTCCTCGGCGCTCTCGGCGTTCTTTTGACGATAGTATTCTTGCATCGACTGCCTGAAAACCATGTCGTTATACTCGCTCGGTGATAGGTAGAACGGGGTAACGATGTCGTTGTCACCCAGCTTGGTGTGGATGACGTAGCAACCCGTTTCGTAATCATACTCGGCCTCGGTGGTGATGTTTGCCGGCGTGCGCAAGTCGGCCGCGTACTCGCCTGTTCCCATGATGTCGTTGTAGCTACCCGGAACGGTGGGGCGCACGGTCGATTGCAACTCGATGCTGTCGCGCTGGTTGCGCATCTGCTCGCGTTGCTCGCGGGTCGTGGGCTTCACTGGCGGCGGTGGTGGCGGCGCCAGTGTCGAGGTGACATATTGTGCCAATGCTGTCTCGTGACCAGCCCACATCCCTAGGAGTGCGCCAATCAAGACATAGAGTATGATGGTCTTTTGTTTGAGCATTTTAACTATCTATTACACCAACGTGGCCTGCCGCGCGTCGAGAAAACTGCTGCCCCTTGCGGGTTACATGAGTTTCAATGCCTGCTTGATGGCATCCTCGACGGTGGCTGGAGTACCGTGCTCGAAAAGGCGTGTAAGTGCTTTTTGTGCAACGGGTTGCGTAAACCCGAGCATCACCAGTGCTGCAAGCGCCTCGTCGTAGACTTCTCCTGCGGCCGCATTATTCTTTTCTAATAACGTTCCAGCAGGTAGTTTTATTTTATCTTTGAGGTCAACTATTATGCGTTGCGCGGTTTTTGCGCCAATGCCCTTGACGGCTTTAAGGCGTGCCACGTCACCGCTTGCGATAGCTTGCTGCAACTCGGCAGCCGACATGGCCGACAGAATCATGCGGCCCGTGTTAGGCCCAACCCCCGAGACGGTAATCAACTGTTCAAATACCTCGCGCTCGGCCTTGTCGGCAAAGCCGTATAGCAAATGTGCATCCTCGCGCAGCGCCTCGTAGATGTAGAGGCGCACCTCGCCATCCTTGATGGCCACAAGCTTGTCGTAGGTCGTGAGCGAGATGTTGGCCATGTACCCTACCCCATGGTTGTCGATGACGGCGTAGGTGGGATTGAGTTCGGTAATGGTGCCCTTGATATATTCAATCATGATGAAATGTATAATGCGTTGTTAGTGAAGTTATTGAATCACGCGCTTGCTGGCCTGTCGCGAGCCATCGCTGTAGCGCGTAACCACGATGTTGAAGCCCTCGCTGGGCTGTGCCAAGCGATGTCCTGCGGCATCGTAATACTCGGTGGCAATCGCTTGCTTGTCGCCTTGCGCGACGGCTATTTCGGTGATTGCTGAGTTATTGATGTAGTTCAAGCCTGCCACGATGTCGATTTTACCAGCGCCCCAGCGGTTGAGGTCGCCATTGGTAACGTAGTCGTCGCGCAACGCGGTTTCTTGAATCACCTGCATCACTTGTGCGGGGCCCAATGAAGGAATGGCTTGCAGCCACAAGGCAATCGCGCCTGTTACCACGGGTGTCGACATCGAGGTGCCTCCCTTGGGGCCGTAGTAATAGGTGTCGCCATCGACCTCAAACGGCAGGTCAAATCGCGTCTTCGGGGTTACATCATAGCGGTTGAGCGACGACACCACGGCTGCGCCAGGACCTGTCACTGTGGGGCGCGCGATGCCGCGTGCATCGGGGCCAAACGATGAAGCCCGCACGATGTCGCCCAGGGTGTAACCACTGTAGGTGTAGGTATCACCATCGCTCAAGGGCACCACATTGCGTGAGTAGTAGTTACCCACCGAGATGGTGCTGTCGCCCGTGGCCAAGTCGCTGATGGTCATTGCATTGTCGCCCAAGCGAAACGCGCTGTTTTTGTAATTGTAGAAATAAATGTTATCAACACCCCATCCTCGCACGTGGCTACCGCTTGCCGCCAACATTCTGAGACCCAGCACATAATTGTCGATGGGTGTCACTTTGGCCTCAAACGCGGTGGCATATTGGCCATTAGCGCGGACGCCTTGCTCGAGTTGCACCTCGGTGGTGAGGTACTTAGCCAGCACGCTATCGGTCTCGCTCGAGAGGATGTAGGTGCTATCCTCGGGGAGGTCGCTAATCATGGGTGTGCTGTAAACGATTTCTCCGTTGCTCGAGTTGGCCACAATGAATTGCACGGCTTGTGGCGTGGCGTCGGTGCTCCAGAACTCGGCATAGCCCTTTTTGATTTCGGGGGTGTAGCTGTAAGAACTGAACAGGAGGTTGAGCGTATCGGTGTCGGTAGTAGGCTGGTAATCAACGCACATGCGGCGGTTGCCATCGTTACCGGCTGAGAGCGAAATGATGCGGCCTGGACCACTGAAAGCATCAAATGCCTGGCAGATAATTGACGTGCCATTGTGTGCGTCGCTCGTGCTACCCAGGCTGATGTTGACCACGCAGGGTTGCGGGTTGCGCGTCACATAATCGAGGATATAGGTGATGCTATTGATGACGTTGGCATCGGTTAGTTCGCTAGCAGGAATGTCGCACACGATGAGGTCGGCATCGGGGGCAATGCCGTGGTAGCCGTTGCCGCGATAACTGCCGGCTGCAGTGCCCAGTGTGTGCGAGCCATGCGAGTAGGTCGTGTCGTTGCAGGTGAGTGCTGCAATCTCCTCGGTCGTCTCGTAGCAACTTCCGGGCAAGGCATCGCCATCGATGACGGGTGCTGTGCCCGTTGTGTCGGTGGGATAATAGACGGCCTTGACACGCGAGTTGCCTGCAGAGTCCTTGAAATTGATGTGATGGATGTCGATGCCGCAATCGATGACAGCGACATAGACACCGCTACCCGTGTAACGCTGGTCAAATCCCGTGCCGTTGTGGGCATCGTTGGCACCCACTAAAGTGCGCACCGTGTCGTTGCACAGCGTGAGGTGCCGCGCTGTTGCGAGGTTGCGCACACCTCGCAGTTGCGTCGATGCTTCGACAGCCGATGCGGGCAATTGCAGCGTCACCACATTGCCAATGCGGGCATTGACGATGGCGCCTAACTGGCGCAAACTATCGAGCGAAGTCTCGTCGTTGACGATTGCTGTTGCACTCATGGTGGCGGGCATCTTCTCTAGGCCTTGCTGACTGCGCTTGAGGGCCATGCGAGGCGTCATGCCTATTGCACTTGTGGCCAGCGTCAGCGATGCAACAAGTGCTGTAAACAGGTAGCGTTTCATATCTCTTATCGTGTTAAATTTGCAGATTGATATTAAGCTACAAATTTAGCAACAATTTGTGAAACAACAGCCACTTGCCGCGCAATTATCCATCGAAAAGTGGCAAATCGCGCGTTTTTTAACAAAGTTGATGGTGAGTGTGGCTAGGCCTCGGCGAGTTTCTTGTCGTCGTTGTCGCAAGGTGTGTCGCCAGTGGGCGAGATGATAAGCAACATCACGGCAATAATGATGGCAATGAAGCCAACGACCGTGGCCCACGAGATTTTCTCGTTGAGGATGAGGATACCCAGCACCATGGCAGTAACCGGCTCCATTGCACTCAGCACCGAAACCAGCGTACTTCCCACCATGCGCACGCTGATGGTGAGCGTGATGTTGGCCAGCGCAGTGGGAATCAGCGCCAGCATAGCCAGATGCAGCAGCACCTTGCTGTCGGTAGTAGTTTGGAGACCTTGAGCCGTGAAGGGCGCAAAAATCGTCATCATGATGGCCGAGATGAAGAAGATGTAGAACGTAAAGGTGCTACTATCGAGCTCGGTAGCCTTGCTGCGCGACATCCATGCCAGATAAACGGCGTAGGTGAAACCCGCCAAAAGCTGAAGGAATACACCCAGCGGCTCGCATTTCCCCACAGTGCCTGTCACCATGCCCGATAGCAGTGCCACGCCCACGAGGGCTAGCACAATGGCAAGGGCTGTGCGCAAGGTGATGCGTTCCTTGAAAACAAAGAACATGATGAGGGGCGTAAAGATGGGATAGGAAAATTGCAACGTGGTGCCTACACCCGTGTCGATGTGGTGAAGACCCTCGATTTGCGTAACGCCCGACAAGACATAGAACAAGGCCAGTAGCGTCAACTCGCCCAACTGCCGCGGCGTCACGCGCAATGAACTGCGTGTGTACAAGCAGAACAGCAACAACGGAACGCTGGCCATCCAGAAACGATACACGAGAATCGAGTATACGCTCATGCCAGCACCCTGCGGTACCTTGGTGAAAAATGCTAACGAGCCAAAGGCTGCGGACGAAAGAAAGGCTATCAAAAAACCTTTGTTCTTAGTCGCGTTTGTCATAGTGTCGAATGGGTCTTGTTAATGGTGCTGCAAAGGTACGTCAATTCCCGTTATCCACCAAATTTGCAACCATTCTTTTTATTTCGCGGCAGCAAATATTTCCATAGCTTGGTGGCGTCCACTATCGACGAGGTGCGGCTCGTGCGTGTCGCTGTTGAAGATAATGGTGGCGCCGTAATGCTTGAGTAGCGAAAAGTAGCGCGCATCGGGGAACAGACGGCCACGGCGCGTCCATTGCTTGGTGTTTACCTCGATGACGAGATGGTGGTCCATGATGTTGTCGATGAGGTCGCGCACCAGGCGGTCGTACCATGGCTCCTTGTCGATACCCGGCTGGAACACGCTGGCGTTGAGACCAATCTTGTCGAGGTGCCCCACGACATCGAACCCACCGGCATCGACCATGCGCATCATCTGCTGGTAGTAAGCGCGCACCACCCACTCGATGTCGTCACCGAAGCGGCTGTGCATGGTCTCGATGAAACGTTCGGGACTGCCATCGACATCGACTGCCGCAGTCGCATCATCGGGGACAGGGATAAAGTGCACCGACCCGATTGTGTAGTCGAGCGGCAACTGATGATAGTAATCATCGGCTGGACCGCTGACCGCCGTGTAGTCAATTTCCATCGCGGCATAGAGGTGAATCAGGTTGCCATAAGTGGCTTGTAATTGCTTCACTTCCTCGAGGTAAGCCGGCACGTCATCGCGACTCATGTTGCAGGGCGATTCCACGGGGATGGGGGCATGCGGCGAGAAGCCGTAGTGCTTCATGCCGGCATCGATGGCAGCTTGCACAAAGTGCTCCATCGTGTCGCGTCCGTCGCAAAACTGGGTGTGGCTGTGAAAATTGTAACTATCGGTTTGAGCGGTGATGCTTGCAAAATCAATCATGACGGCAATGGGCAATTAAAACATCTTGATGATTTGCTCAATGGGAACGACCGTAATCACCGTGTGGCCATCGGGGGTGTAGTTAGGCTCGGGCAGCCTGAGCAGGTCACCCACAATGGCTTCCATCTCCTCGGGCATAAGCGTGCGACCGTAGGGAATCGCTGCCGAGTTGGCAATCGATAGCGCAATGTGCTCTACCACCTTGTCTTTCACCGAAGTGCCACCCTGGTCGACCGAGTCGATGAGTTGCAGCACCATGTCCTTGGTGTCGACGCCATCGAGTCCCGAGGGGACGCCATTGATGGCCCAGTCGTGCGGCCCTACGCGGTCGATGACAAAGCCCATTTTTTGCATCTCGGGGAGCAATTCTTGCAAGACGACGTCTTGGCGAACGGTGAGGTGCGCGATGTCGGGGAAAAGCACACTTTGTGAATTCATTGTTGCCTGCTCCACGCGCTTGACGTAGCGGTCAAAGAGGATGCGCACATGGGCGCGATGCTGGTCGATAATCATCAGTCCCGACTTGACGGGCGACAGGATGTATCGGCCCTTGAGTTGCAGGCATGTCGATGTATTGTCGTCGATGATGTGCGGTTGCACGGGTTGAGTGGGTTGAGTTGCGGGTTGTGCATCGTCGATGGGAGCATCGTCGATGGGTTGATTTTTCTTGCGCTCAAAGTCCTGATAGAGTTTCTCCCAGTCGGTCACGGGCGATTGCGTGTGCATGGGTCGTGACGCGCCTGTTCCTGCCCCACCCTCTTGCTTAAAGGGATTGTAGGTGGGGTCGATGCCCATGTCGGGTTTCGAGAAATTGGGATGGTTCTCAAACGGCGGAATCACGGGGTCGCCCTCGGTGTCGAAGTCGATGGTGGGCACCTCGCCAAAGCGTCCTAATGCCTCTTTCACTCCCGCCGCCAGAATCTGCCAAATGGGCATTTCGTCCTCAAACTTGATTTCGGTCTTGGTGGGATGGATGTTGACATCGATGGATTGCGGGTCGACGGTGAAGCGCAGGAAATAGTTGGGTTGCTCGTCATCGGGGATGAGCTGGTTGTAGCTCGACATCACCGCCTTGTGGAAATAGGGGTGACGCATGTAGCGGCCGTTGACAAACATATATTGCAGGAAATTGCGCTTGCGGGCATTCTCGGGCCGCGCGATGAAGCCCTGGATGCGCACAATCGAGGTGTCGACGTTTAGGGGCACGAGTTGCGACTCGATGTTGCGGCCCATCAGTGCCGTAATGCGCTGCAAAAACGTGCCAGCCATGAGCTTATACATCACGTTGCCGTTGTGCGTGAGCGTGAACTCGACGTTGTAGTTGACGAGGGCCAGTTTCTCAAATTCCTTGACGATGTTGCTGAGCTCTACTTGATTGCTCTTGAGGAACTTGCGCCGAGCAGGAACATTAAAGAAAATGTTCTTAATCATGAAGTTGGCGCCCTGGGGGCAGACGTCGGGCTCTTGGCTCTCGCACTGCGATGCGCTGATGCAAAGTTTGGTGCCGAGTTGGTCCTCCTTGCGGCGTGTGCGCAACTCGACCTGGGAGATGGCGGCTATCGACGCCAACGCCTCGCCGCGGAATCCCATGGTTTGCAGCGCAAACAGGTCATCGGCCTTGCGGATTTTGGATGTACTGTGGCGCTCAAACGCCAGTCGCGCATCGGTTGCGCTCATGCCCACGCCATTGTCGATGATTTGGATGAGTGTGCGGCCAGCATCCTTGAGCACTATCTGGATGGATGTGGCTTGGGCGTCAATAGCATTCTCGACCAGCTCCTTGACCACCGAGGCGGGGCGTTGAATAACCTCGCCAGCAGCTATCTGGTTAGCAACTGAATCGGGAAGAAGGCGGATGACATCACTCATTGTTATATCGATTGATTAGCGGGTTAACGTGAAACGCGGCGGCGGCCCGTCTCGACCTTGACGACGGGAGTCCTGAAGATATCGCTCGGCGAGTTGGGTCGTTCATCGCCATACCACTTAAACTGCGGCAGGTAGAGCGCCGAGCGCTTGGCCAAATACAGGGGCGTGACGCGACCCGTGACTGCGGGCCACATAGCCACGCGCTCAAGTTCCTGCTTGGGTTTCATGTTCATGCGCAGGTAGCTGGCCTCGGCATTGACCATTTTATTATAGGTGGAATCTTTTTCTTGGGGGAACATGATGACCTCGACGTTGCCCTCGACATCGAGTTGCTTGAGCTCCTTGTTCTCAAACGTTGCGTGCATCTTCTTGCCACTGAGCTGGTCGTAATAGAGTTCACCGATGTGCTCGGTGACAAAGCCAGGCTCGGGCAGCGTAGCCCAGTCGGCTGTGCTGTCGTTGATGTGCACGTTGATTTCATGACCG
>Ga0065711_1041143_pt1 | contig 16380 bp, 10 predicted proteins | sample Hoacrofraction12_FD_59098 | JGI IMG/M metagenome (GOLD analysis project Ga0065711, IMG submission 59098) | Hoatzin crop microbial communities from Cojedes, Venezuela - Epithelial fraction 12 v2 (version 2) | ecosystem: Host-associated > Birds > Digestive system > Esophagus > Crop | place...
TGCCGCGCGCCGCCGCCGTGAGGCCCCGCGGCGCCGAGCGGGAGGGGCCCTGCCCCGAGGCCTCAGCGGGGACGGGCGGGCTCGGGCCCTGCCTCGCTGCTGTCCCCGACGTCCCAGGGAAGCTCTCGCCCTGCTCTGCAGAGCCGCACGCGGCCGGGGCGCCCAGTGAGAGGGCCCCGTTCGTGTCCGTGCGGGCCACCCTCGGTCCGGGGCCGTCCTCGTCTCCGTGGCGCTGCCGGCAGCGCTCCCGGGTGGAGTGGCTTCCCTGCACCGGGACCACGGTGGGCACTTATGCTGCGGCGGCCGGAGCTGTTACCAGGCAGAGGCCCCCGTCCCTGCCCGGGGCGGGAGTGCAGCCTCGCGCGGGGATGCCCGTGATAACGGGAGCGGGGCGGGGCCGCGGGCCGGGCCTGCTCCTGCTCCGTGCCCTGCCCGGGGGCGCGGGGTCGGTGTCCCGCTGCTCCGGCTTCCGGTGGGCCCGCATGTCTCCGGGGGTGCCGCATCCCGGGCGTCAGCAGGAGAGGGTGGCAGGAACCGCGCTGCGCCCCAGCCCCGAGCGACCCGGGAGGTTCGTTGTGTGTAACGGGCGCTCCTGGCCGGAGCCCCGGAGCAGCCTCGGCGCACCCCAGCCACAGGGCGGCCGTGCCACGCAGGCGCGCCCCTGGCCTTCGTCTGCCCAGAAAGCCGAGGGTGGTCGGTCGGTGTCGCAGGGAGCCGCGCGTGCAGCAGGACACGAGTTACTGATTCGGGTCTGTTAACTGAGGGGAGAGCTGAGCTCTGGAATGCAGGGGGGTTAATGGGCTGAATGGTGGCAGGGGCGGTTGTTAATGTCGCATTGGGCAGATATCGGATGTTCTCTGTCCTGGGTTGGGTAATCTCATAGTTTCCAATGGTTAGTGAGTGTTTTAACCACTGAAGCATGAGGTTTTGATTTTTTTTTGTTTTGTTTTTTCCTCCTACAAGAGTGGATTGTTGTCCGCACAATCTTTTTTTGCCATTTTGACCATGCTAACATTTTTTGCTCAGTCTTTGGCTGGCAGATGAGAAAGCTAAATCTGAACACGCTGTTCCTGGCAAAGACTTCTCTTTCCACTCCTCCAGTCAGCAGTATCATGATTTCCATGTTAAATTCTATTTCCACCTTATTGTGACGGCACTAAATTTTACCCCCATTGTTTCCCAGTTACCTGTTTCTTTTGGGCCATTCTTTATGTCCCTGGCACAGTACAAGTTGCATCAGCTTGTGTCATTAGCAGATTTTATCGTATTGCTGCTAGTCGCTCCTTCTTGGTGCAAAATCTTCACAGCAAAAAGCAAGCAAATGCGTAGCTGAAAGAAGCGTTAACCAGCTGAGGAGCTTTCCAGCAGACTTCCCTGCCCGAAAGGCACAGGGTGGTCTCTGGGGTCAAGCAGCCCCTGCCTGCAGGACACCCACCGCTGCTGTCCCCAGCCCCCACCAGCCCCCTCGGAGCCGCTCCGGCCTCCGCAGGAAGGTGCTTCTGGAAAGCAATGTTCCTGGTTTTGCAGGTTTGGGTTTTATAATGGAAGCCATGATGGTTCACAATCAGCTATGTGATTTTTGGTGCCCTGTAATAACAAAAAATAAGTAATTTTCAAGTGTGACAAAGCTTAATTCGTCCAGGTTGACGGGTGCAAAAAGAATACATCGTAAATGCTCAAGGTTCATTTTGTGTGCCCCGTGGCTCTCTTTGTATGCTGTCTCCTGCAACACAAATGGATTTCTTTCCCCAAGTTAGCATTTCTTACTTGTACAACCTCTTAATTTGTTTGGGTGGGAAGAAATTCTGCTCTCTAATACCCTGTTTTATATTGATAGTAGATAGCCTTGGGTCTTGCCCTAGAACAAGCGGACCAGCCTCCTGCTGGACTGTCCAGATTTCCTGCCCTCAGCGGGGGCCTGTGGAGGAGGAGACCCCTCAGAAGGCAGCTCAGCGCATTCCCTTTCTGCTGGGTGCTGCGTCGTGACCTCTTTCGTGGGCTGATAATTCCCGCTGCTGAAGGTTGCTACTTACTCAGTAGCAGAATTATGCAGCGCAGTCTGTCCCAACAACTTTTTACTTTGCTTTTCAAACCCTACACAAAGCACTGATGAAAAGTGAGTTTCCTTCCTTTTTCCTGAGTGACTCTGCCACAAAGAATGTCAGTCAGAGGTCTCGGCTGTCTTGTCTATATACTTTTGGGGGGCTGCGTTCAGGCTTCATACATCAAAATAAATTGAGCTGAGCTTTCTAGCAGAAAGCGGAAGGGCTATGTCTGGCGAAATAAAAGCAGGGTGGGGAGCACGATTAAAGGATACAAATCTCTGGAGATGTAGTATGTAAGTCTGCCATTCAGCTTTATTTTAATTTGGTTAAAAAATAAGCCTTGCTTCTGACAGCTACTTTAGATTTGAATCAAACCTATCTATTCCGCATGCTTTCTGCACAAGTACTCAGACTGCTTTGGTTTCTCCCTGGATCAGAAATGACGAGCATTTCTTCCTGTTAAGCTTGAAATCTGAACTATGCAATGTGGGACTTCAAAGTGGGTGTTTTGTCAGGGATGGGTCGGAGAAATGCAGCTCGCTGGTGGCACAGAGAGCTCGGGAATCCCAGTGCCTGTCTGGTCTGAGGCAGCGCTCCCAATTTGTTACTGTTGTATGCAAGTTTTGTTGCGTCCCGTCCCATCCATGCCACCCCCCAGGTTTGGTCTTATGCAGCGCTGTAAGGTCAGTTCATGTCTGCATCCCCCTCCCCACAGAATTTATCTTTAAGCTTCCAGAAAAAAAAAATTCTTTACATCAGTATAAGGAAACGGTGCATGTGAACTGAGGCAAAGCAGGTGCCAAGGTACCTTCTGGTCCTGCTCGAGCAAGGACGTCAAGCTGCACGTGGTTATTTTGCAGTTTGGCTCTGTTCCGCACCCTGTTTGTTGGCAGTAGAGCCCCAATTTCACAAATCTTCATTTCTGTAACGACTCAATGTTTGCTAAATAGGAATACCCCATGCTTCTCCCCCAAGGTGCGTGCTTGAGGATATTCTTTTTCTGTGCTAAACAGCAAAGGAGAAGAGAGGCAGGGAAAGGACTGGTAATCTTCAAAATACTATTGCAGTTATGGTGTTCTTCTCAGAAACACCCCAGCTGGGATTTTCCCACCCTTGCAAGCATTTCATGTCTCACCACACAGCCCAAACTAACCCAAACTCTGAGGGACTGTTTTTCATTTCCAGAACTGCTGTTCCTTGATGCAACTCTTAACTTTCCCACTTCCTGGGTAGTCACTTGATTACAGCTAAGCGTTGGTAACAGTTTCAAAATCCTTGGTGTCTTTCCTAATATTTGGCTCGGTAATCCAGTAGCCTGCAGACCCACTGTTGCAGCAAGCGTTTCTGCTGCCTGGAGATGAAAGACCGTTTTGCATACTTTGAGCTGTGTCGTTTCTTCGCTCTGGCACCAGGCAGCTGCACCAGATGTTGCACGGTGGGGGAGGTGGGCTTTTCCCAGGGTTGACTACAGGATGTTAGTTTGCTGATCGAGTCAGTCTTGACCTTGAAGTTTGGCTGATGGTTCTTGAGTGCATGCCTGATCAGCACCTCCCTTCCCTGCGTCCCGTCTCCGGCCGCATCCCTGATCGCTATTGCTCGCGGCACTGGGACAGCTTCGCAGTGGCAGACCCCTGTGTCAGAGGTGCGAGACAAAGCGGATGCGCTGGGAGTATGCCAGGTCTACAACGTAGAGCAGCAGGTTCACGTAGGTGAAGATGGCGACCACCAGCTGGCTGTCCCAGGGGCACTTGCCTTTGGCGCAGAGGCCGGGGCGCCGCGGAGAGCCATACTTGCTATCAAAGCAGAACACCGGCCAGACAACCGCTGCGCTCACGTACAGCAGCACAGCCCCAAAGGTGTAGATGACCACGGAGCGCTCGAAGGGGAACCACGGCAAGGCGGTCTTACCTGTGACGCTGAAGGCCACTACCACCACTGTCGCCACAAAGCAAAAGCTGTAGACGGCCACGCACCACTGCGTCGCCACGTATTTGCTGTACTGGCTGTCGTTCACCAGTGCCCCAAAGATGATGCAGGCCACGAAGGCCTGCACGATTTTCAGGAGCCCAGAAACAGTGGCCATGTAGCTAGTGACTTGTCCCGGTTTTGCCCTGGTTAAGAACACCTCGGTGGCATACACAACGAACAGGAGGCCTGCGAAGACACTGGCTGCGATGCGAAAGTCTCTCACCTCACAGCCGATGGGGTAACAGCCAACCTGGACAAAGTAGAGCGGGTAGATCACCGCGGCCGTGACAGACATGAGCGTGGCGAGCATGGCAAAAGCAGCAGTGAAGTTTCCCCAGGAGATGCTCAGGCAGCTGTGCAGATGCGTGAATTCGCAGGTGATGATGAAGACAGTGACAGCGAAACAGAAGGTCCAGACAAACATGCAGAAAGTGCCGTATGCTGCGCTGAATCCCCCCTGATGGGCCACCAGGCTGAACGTGGTGCATCCGAACGTCATCTGCAGCAAACGAGCTATTCCCACAGGGGATGTCACAGCAGCGGTGTTCAGATACGGCCCACCTGTGCTCTCCATCATCTTTCCAGTCCAGCAGACAATGCACTTAAAGCCCCCTCAAAACGTCCTTTCAGGCTTTTGCTCCTTTGTCCTGAGTCACACCTGGTACGGGGTCGGCAGAGCGGCAGCTCCAATCCCCGCCTGTCTCTGCCGGTGTCGGTAGGTGCTGCCTGTGACGCCGAGCTGCGCTGCTGGCAGCCTCTCGGCGCAGGCTGGCTGGCTGCAGTGAGGTTACTGGCTAGCTCTGCCTGCCGGCTGCGTTCTCAGGGTGTCGTGATCAGCTCGCTCCACTTTCTCAGGTCTGAGACTTGCCCCATGTTCTGTCCTTTCACCATCTCCTTTCCCACATGATGGCTGAAAGGATCATTTTCTCCCTGGAGGCTGACATATATTCCTTTTTAGCTCTGCAGCTGTAGCTCTCTGCTGCGCCGTTCACAGGAACCTAGCAGTATAAATAGGGGCTATATTAATAGTTCTGGAATGGGTCCTGCCCCTCTCAACTGCTATGAGCAGGTGTTATTTAACACTGAAACTGCGAGCTCTATCAGAGGCTCTTGGTTATCCTGCTGCTATTGCTCTAGAAATGTTCGGGTTGCTGGGATGCTGTTGTTCTCCCAGCAGCCACCCCACGCCATGGGGGCTGTCTGTGGAAGTGGGCTGTGATCCAGCTACGCTGCAGAAGCAGGAGCTCAGACCCGTGGACCCAAGGGCCCCTGAGCGGGGGCACAAGCCCAAAGGCATCGCAAGCCCTATAAAAGGATTTAGGGCAGAGGCTGTGATAAAAGCTGACTCACTTTGCTCCATTGGATCTGGAGCGGTAATATTATTTACCTGCCGTGGAAGGCCTTGCTGTGCTTTGAGTATTAGTGAGGGCATGTGGCTGTGAAGATTTTGAATACCAGTCCTCACTGTCTCCTTAAACTCTTCCCTGTCTCGGTTTTACTTATATGGGAACCAGCTATCCTTGTATCTCTGAATGCCAAAACCAAATACAATTGTGGAAAAAAAAAAATTGCTTTTATATTCTTAGCTCTGTTTTGGAACACAGATTTCAATGTATCATGTCACACCCTCCCCTCTGTTGGATCAAAGCTTTCCTAGGTAGCCATTTTTGGTATATATTTCCCCATACTTGGTCTCTACCCAAAAGTGTCTTAATTCTAACTCTAAAAGCCACTAAGAAAATTTCTGGTGTTGTTTCAGAATGGGAAAAATGAAAAACACAACATAGAAGAAAAATTCCTCGCTTACCTCATGGCAGCATTGGTGACTCCTCGCCTGCAGGTCAGCTCTCACTGTGCTGGTCCCAGTATGGATGCGGGATCGGCTCAGGAGTTCTGCATGGGTGCAGGGAGTCAGCCTGACCGGGGGCCAGCCCAGCACCTGAAAACCCTTCTGAATGGCTCAAGGTAGTCACCAGCTGTGCTGATACAGTCTGTAACTTCCTAACCAGGAGTTATTGACCATATGCTTGGTAACAATAATAATTGCTTAATATCATTGTTTCTTATTCGTATGTTCATGTAATGATGTGACACCCACCAATGAATTGCACATGTGGTGCTAGGTATTATAAAGAGGAGGTGGCAAAGGAGAGTGTCTGCTCCAGTTTATGATCTTGGTGTGCAGTTCTGGGGCAGTCTGGGTTTGTCCAGGTGAAGGACACTGCTCCTCCTTCTCCTGTGACCCTTCCTTGTGCTGTGACTGGGGACTTGGACAGGCTGGTCTGGGGAGCTCAGAGAGGTGAAAGCTCCCAGACTCCTGGAAGAACACCCGTTCTCAGCCAGTTGCTGCCTGCGAGGTCTGCTGGCACCAGTGCTGCTGGCAGGCAGGACCACAACCCGCGATGTGTGAGTGCTGCAGCTCACGCTGCCGGGAAGTGCACCTTTACCTGAGTCTCTGCTTGAGTAAAATGGGCTTTGGAGACGATGCAGCACGCCCAGTTTCTGGCTGCCTGTGCCCACCCCTCCACCCTCTTCCCTTGCTCTTACACAGCTTGCCTACACGACTGCTCTGCGAGTTGGGTCAGGATACTAATCTCAGCTTTCAAAAAGAACGGCAGAAAATTTGCACCTGATGGGGATTATTTTTAACCTGGAGTCATCACTGCTCTGATTTACACTGCAGATGTGCATGGTTGTGTCCACACAGCAGTGGCATTGACAAGCAGAGTAGCCAGGACCAGGGGATTGGACAGGAACTATTTTAAGCTAGTATTGCTGCTGCCAGTCTTGTGATCCAGCTGTGTATTAAGAGACAAATGGAGACAGTCATAGGTTACAGCAGGATTGCTTTCGGTGAAAAGCAGTGGATACATCACTCCGGTAGCTCACAGCGTTTGTAGGCCAGGGATAACTTTACAGAATGATTCACACGAGAACAGTACAAATTTTGTGGATGTAAAGGTAAAATGTGCCTACCTTCAGTTTTGCTACCGTCTTGTAACCTCACTGTCTCTTTCACAAAAATCCCTCCCATTTTCCTTAAAAAGACCGCTGGTGCTAAGTGTAGAAAACATGCATTTATTTGGGGTGGAAGCTGCGCAATTAACATCACAACAACCAGGAAATGCAGCAGGAGAGCCAAGGAGCTCCAGGTGAACCGTGCTCTCACCCCGAGTTCTTGCCCTTCCCGACTCTGTGATGTTAATCCTTCACCTCTAGCAGGAGTTTCCCAGACTTGCTCAGCTGTGCAGCCCTCCTCCACGAGGACTAAAGTGGGTTATCTGGGTAAGAGCTAGCTTCTCTCGAGCCCCGAGTATTAGCAGCGATTCCTGCAGTGAACAGAGGCACAGGGTCTACCCTCCAGCTCATGGCTGAAACTGTTCACGTGCCCAACGCCCAAGTCTGGACTTGTAGTTATGCAGTGCAAATACATTCCGCTATCCGCTTGTGACTTCCTGGTTGCCTTTTAATTCTGGCTCAATCATATGATGCTTTTGGAGACAATTTTTCCCTCTCAGAGGGAAAGCGTCTCATCTAGTCATGAGATCTGAGAGTACAAACACATAGTACTGAATTCTTCCAGTCTTGCCCTTTTTGCCACTGGCTTCCACACAGCAGCTGTCACTGCGCGTGGACTCAGAAGTGCCAGCTTTACAAAGGCTTGGGAAAATTATGTTTATTGCACAAGAAACAGTATAGAGCTAGAAATTACTTCCTGGGTTACAGATTCCAGTTTCCAGCTACGACTTGCAACCACATTGTATAATTTTTCTAATAAATTAGCAAAGTTCCCCTTTAAAAACATATGTTAGACTTCTGTTACACATTTTAAAAGACTGTTGCAGCACAACACAAAGCTAAAAGAGTGATCCCTGACCCCCAGGGATTTTTTCCAGGTGTCAGATGTCCCCTCCAAACATTCTCTGCCTTTTAGAAATTAACCTTTGAACTAATGCTTTAGATATACAGGTAACCAGCTCTGCAAAAAGTATTCCAGATGTCAGCAGTGGCATTTATACTTCACTGTTTCCTAGTACAAATACATCACTAGACTAAGGCCTAAGGCACTTGCCATGCCTACGGGTGCATCATCTTGTGTATAGTCATCCTGTGAACAACTGATGTGCACAGCAACTTCCCCTGGTGCTCCCAACTGAACTATTCCAAGCAGTAATTCTGGCTGCTGCTCAAGTACCAGCACTTTGATTGAATCTGCGCGACTCCAGCTCTCAAAGGAATCCCATCTTCCTGTATGGTTTTCCAAATGTCTGCACTGAAGAAGCCTCTCAACTTAGTGGCACGAAAAAATGTAATCAGAATAATTTTACTTTTATACCCAAGTCATTACAACATAAAGGATATCAGCAATCCCTAAACTGGTATCAGGGAAACTCCACTGGCAGTTTTCATGCATTTCAGTTGTGCTGAGAGCACCATCCATTTTCTCTTTAGCTACTGTTTTATCTTAAATGTGTACTAAACCGATCTTGCACAGCAGGATAGCTAATTTCCTGCATGGTACTGCCCGACTAAGTCCACAAAGAGTAACCAGATGGCTGCGGGTTTTTGTTTTACTCACCTAGGGCAATGGATCTTACAGATAGCACCAAGACCTATCTTAAAAGTGCATGGAATTTCTTCCAAAATTAGGCCCTAATTTTCTGTCACCTACATATTGTGTACCCATTTACACGAGTGCAAGCAAATGCAAAGTCAGTATCGGGAACTTCTGCAGAACGGACGTAAATTATACTCCTTGTGCAGGTTTGTCTCTGCTGGCTGCAGTACGCTACAGCGTGAAGCTTTTTTGCAACTGCCTGTGTGCTCTCTGCCCCAAGGAACGGTCTCTCACTCTCCCCAGCTTCAGTCACACATTCCTGATCCCCTTGTCCTCCTCCCATTACCATCAAAGGGGATGCTGTATGTTCTGAGGTGGGCGAGTTCACAAACGACTAGAACAGAAATATGTTGGTGCTTGTCTTGTGTTCTCTGCCTTTTATGTTCCAAATGCTCCCCATCTGAAGACAGGCCAGGCGGTCTGATCAAACATTTCTCTCACTAGAATAGAGGCCTTTGCTGCAAAACCAGATCTCCCTGTGTCTTAAAATGCAATGCCCTGGAACACCTGGCAAATCATAGTCAGGCTGAAAATGCTGTGCAAGTTTGCTGTGCAAACATCAGATGCTGAGTGAAAATCTGTGTACTTCGACCTCATATTACAACCTCTTCATCAGAGAAACAATGACAAAGTGTACTGCGAGGGGAACACAGAAGTCTTAATTATTACAGAATATCAGTACCACCCTCAGCCCTCTCCCAGGCACAAATGATCGTAAGGATAACCCATCGAAATGAGCAGCATATACAACTTTACAAAGACATATGTATGGTTCTCTGGTGAGCCCTTATAAATAGCATTTTACATATTAAAATAAATATGTCCACGTTGCCAAAGTAGCAAGAGGTTTCTTCGTTATTTAAAAAAAATATGTTACAAAACAATATCATTTATATTTCTTGCTTAGTTTAAAAAAGTAATAAAAAAGTCATTTTATAAAATAATACGAAAGTAAATTGAGTATAAGAGTGTCCATCCCTAGCACGTGTCCTGGGTTTGTATGTTATGACTCATCATCAGATGCTGACCTCCAGGGAGTCATGTAATCATTCCTTCACTTCCAGTTGGACAAAAGAAATCCAGTGCTTGCTTTTTTCACCACTTGTATCAAGTCTATGATGTAAAATTCATGGCAAGGGAAGAAGTCCTAGATCTGGGAAGGTTCTTATTGCTGCTATTTGTGGCTTTGCTACTCCCTGTATCAGATTGCCTTGTGTAACACAGGAAGAGGACGTGAACAGCCAAATCTGAGCCGTGGAATCTGGAGGTAATGAGTTCCAGTCAAATAGTGTAAGCAAGAAACTGCTTCTCTTTTTTTCTTGACACATCCTAAGTGTGCAAGAGCATGGGAGCATGTGGGTGTGTACAGGTTGGAGCATGCATGGGTGTGAGTGTGCATCTGCCTGCATGAGCGTAAGGAAGAAGATTAGAAAGTGTGGGAGAAGGGCTTAGAGTCTCCTCCTGCTCTAATCTCTCTGCCCCTCTGAAGACCCCTTCCTAGTTACCACTGCTGAGCATCCCCAGGAGTTTACTGGGCTCCAGGCCCTGTTGCTGTGCCATTTTCTGAACATCAAAGCCCATGTGCATGAGGAACTGGATCACATTCATCTCCTGCCCTGTGAACTGGTCCCTGATAGTGGGGCATGAGGGGTTGCAGTGAGGCCATGGACAGCTGTCAATCAGATGAATTGGGCAGCCTTTCAGAGGGGCCTTCCCATTTTTGTTGCTTTCATGTAGGCTCCGATCCCAACAGTGCAGGGCACGGGGTAATGATGTCCCCTTCACCTGGATGTCTGTCCAGTGACTGAAAAGAGAAACCGTACAGATTCTATCAGAGGGGTCAGGCTGTCAGAACTGGTTAATTCCCCTACCGTTTCCCTGTTGACCTTTTGTAGAATCTGCAAAAGCACTCACTTGCGTGTAATGATCTCATGAGACAAACAGGCAGGAGCAAAGCTAGCGCTAAAGGAAAAAAGGAAACATGGATTAGGTCTTGGAAGGACAAAGTAACTCCTGCTAAACAGAACCTTCTGGACTAGGTACAGGGGGGAATTTTTGCTGCCCCTGGCAATATTTTAAAACCAGCAATGACTACCATCACACAAAACCCAACCGGACTGGAAAGTATCCAGAAGAAAGGGGCTCCATCCTGCCTAACTGCACATTAGCAACAAGAGGCTCCTGAATACTTGCTCTTGCATGAAGTAAGGCACATTAACTGTTCCTCCTCTGTTGTCTCATCAACTCTCTGGATGTTTTATGATCAGTACTTTTCAAAACATCCCTGTGAGGTTAATGGCTGTGCAATGGCAAGGAGTCAGACCTCACCTTGGAGGCAGCAAAGAAAAAAACATGATCCTATTGATAACAATGGGTAGCTGATAATTGTGAAGCTGGAAATTACTTTGCACTTATCCAGAAATAAAAAAGGCAAGATTCTTGACGTAGACTAACTAATAGTTATCGAATTTACAACACTAATTTCTACAGAGATCTGAGAAATGCTGCAAGGATACTGGATATCTCTTAGAAATAAATGTGCCAAGCTTTCTACAATGAAATACTTACGTCACATCCTTCAAGGTGTTTCTCAGCTCCCTACCCAGATTCTGGATGTAGAGCCACTGCCCTTCCTGAACAGGCTGGCCAGTGAGGTGTACATTGTCTACTGTAAGCTGGGCCTCATCAAAGAGCCACTGGACAACAAAGACTGGACCTAGGAAGACAAAAAATTTGGAAAAGGAATTGCTCTAACTTAGCTGTGATTACAGAGGAAGCTCTGTATACATATATACACACCTATATGTAATACATTTTATATCTCTCCTCTGATACTTACATCGAAGAGTGGGGTAAATTTTGTATCCAAAAAAGCAATTCCACTCCTCTCCCTCTTTAAACTGCAGCTTACAGCGTTCAGGAACAATACCATTCCAATACCTAGAAGACAAAGCGATATTAGAACGAAAGTCATAGCGCAATGTTAGCAACAGCCTTTCCATATCCTGGTCTGTTTCTGTTCTGATTACAGTTCCAACTTATTGACAGCAGATTCTTTCTTAGCTTCATTGTCCCACCAACAAATTTTAGAGCATCTACAATCACAGGCATTCTTTTGCAGGTCTAGATTTTAAATTATTTTCTTTTCCAAGACAGTAATTGAAAAAACAGTGACATAGATGATAAATACTCTTTAAGTATCAAAATGAAGGAAGACAGAGAGGGAGGACATCTTCTCCACACACTAACCTCTTATAAAAGTGTACTTTAGAGCATCTGCTTGTACCTTATTCCTCTTTTGATGGCTTCTGTTGGAGCACATGTTATGGTATCAATACAGTCAGTTCTGCGGTACTGTTTATTATCCAGGAACCATCCAGAGTCTGCCAAGCCTCGAACCTGAATCCCTTGATAACCCATCTCCTCCAGCTGCTCGGCCACTCGATCCACATTCAGCAGCACTCCTGTCCCTCCAGCACTGCAACGGCAATGTTAATACTTCAGTCATGCAGCACACACAGCTATTAAACGGCTGGCTGGCATACGCATCCTCACAGCAGTGACACTCTACAAACGACTCCATCTATCCACAGGACAATCCACTACTAACCTGGTAGTCACCAAGTTATTTCCTTGATGTACAAAACACTCAGAAATAAAGCCAGTGCTGAGTAACAATCTGGTACCTCAGAAACCAAATCTCGTTCCTGTTTGTTCTTCTGGGTGATATACATGCTTTGTCTCATTTGCAAGGGGTTCAGCTGTTCAAAACCCAAAAGAATCTGAAGTGAGACAAATTCACCCTTTGCAACTTCTGTATTACACCCCTGTGCAACATATGCTGAGTGTACCATAGCCTTCCGCAACACTGCACGATTCTGAGCACCTGCATCAGGCAAGTCTGATTTTTTAATTCAAATGTCCCAAATCAACCCATAAGAGACACGAATCTCATGGTGTGGGCCAACAGGAGCCAGCATTCTTGATGCAGAGAAGAATGAACACATTCCCTCCCTCTTGCAAAGCTTTCACCTTGCTGTTATTTTCTGCATTTTCTCGTAAGTGTACCTGGACCAAAAGCTGAGGAAATAATACTGAATCGTCCCCTATGGTACCACTCAAAGGAAAAAACTGAGAAGAGATAGAGGGTCTGCTGCGTTAGTACTCCTAGAAGAAATTTTTGAGGAGCTGCCGAGACCTCCTCCCTAACAGCTTTCTACTGGGAAACCTCCTGTCTTCACCACAGGAAATCTTGTCAATACCCACCTGCTCCCTGCCAGCAGCAACACTTTGGCAGTGCCAAGACCTTTTCCCACCAGCTCCTTTACAACCTCCTGAATGATCAGCGCTCCCATGAAGGCATATTCATCTGGAAGAGACAGCTCAGTATCAACAAAACTGTTTCCTGTCCAGGCTAAGACTTTTGCTTGCTCTCCACAAGGGACTGTGAACCTAAAACCAGGCCCATTTTCTCCACCCGTATTGAGCACATCTAACAAGAGCTACCCCCTGTTCCCCCTCCCCGCACAAAACTTGCTTCCCTGAAAGAAAGCGAAGAGAGAGTGAACAGAATACACAATAACACAAGCTCACCTTCCTACAACAGTGCTTAGTAGCCGGTAAAGTTGGAGAGGGAAAACAAGAGCAAACCAGGAAGGCGCTGGGACCCTTTCTCTATACACGAGCAATACGCACACCTTCCTACCCCCTGGAATCTCAGTTCCAACTAACTGCATCCCTTTTTTTCCCAGTTCAGACAAGCAATGTTTCGAAAAACGCTATACCTACATATATCGCTACTTCCTCGGCACCACCAGCAGGCAGTCACGTTTGCTGAAGTGTAACTGCTTCATAGGAACAATTGTAAGAAGCTATGACGAAGAGAAAAGGTCCCTTACTGTGACAAAAAGTGTATCTGTTGTACCCATGAGTGGTCAGTTTCTCAGCGTAAGAGTTAGTGTAAAAAGACAGTGACACAATGTTTGGTTTCAGGCCAGAACTCACAGACGAACTCGGAGAAAAGCACTGACCTTCTGCCTTTTCAGTGCCACATGACAGAGCATCTTAGGCACAATTCTTTCGTTCACAGCAGCGTATACCAACAGCAACTCCATTCTGGTCAAAGAAAACTCTTCATGAACAAACGAGGCGAGAACTAAGCCCCTGGTGTTTCTGTAGACATTACTGTACCCAAACACCAATCCTGCTGAAGTTGGGAAACCCAGAGAAGTACACTATGTAGAACAACTCGTTTGCATGAAACCTAGGTTAATCTGGAAGAGGACTCCTTTAAGCAGACTCCCACAGTTCCATCATCAAAATGACAGCCGATGGCAACGCATGTGTTAAGATGAACTATCCTTCGTTTCCCAAAGAAACCTGCAGACAGCTTTAGCCTGACACACGAGGGCTCCTTTCAAATGCCAGATACTCTCCTGATTGAAGTCTGAAACTGAATTCACTGCTCTTGCCTCTCAGATCAGCAAAACCAAAGTCGCATGCAACAAACTCTGGTTCCTCAGCTACACCATTTAATTTGCAGTGTGCTGGAACCTGGAGATTCATCTAAAAAGAATTTCGTTTCTCTAATCCTTGCATACTGTATCATTGTAACAACTCCACAAGCAGTGGCTCTGAATTATGTCAAAACAGCCTGAGCTAAAGAGATCAGGATGTTTTATCTGGAAGTAGACTGATATTCTTTCCTGCCCTTCAGCAAGAAATAGCCTGTTCTTCATTCGCGTAATTTCACAGAAGTCTGGCCATATCCTTTAATGCGCAATGTCTGGGGCAGCAACAGCCCATCAGCAACACTCACTTTTCTCAGACTTGGACGAGGCACCGCTCCAAACATCACTTGAGCAATAAGGGATGAATCTGTAAGAGAGACTTGTGTGAGTACCAATGTTCCTTTGACATGCGAGGAGGGGTGAGGACAGGGTCAAGTAACCGGAAGAAAATTAAACCCCGGGGAGGGGAAAAGGGAAGTTTCTTGTCCAGTTAGACAACATACCTTCTTGCACACCAAGCCAGAATTATAACTGTCTTGAATTTTCTCCTGAATACTGAGTTAAATCAATAAATAATGTGTCTTTTATCAAGATAATTGAAGCACTGAGCTCAGTGGACAGAACCATGGGCCAAGATTTTGCTCTTAGCTGTCCCACTGATATGGTGGATGGCCTGCCACAGGGAAACTGTCTGTGCTTCAGTTTTTCACAGGAAAACTGAAAATACCTTCTCAATCCAGTGTCAACGCTGACTGCAACCACTGGAGGTTTTTGCAGGACTGAAGTTCTCTTCCCATTTTTGTCTCTGGCTTGCAGAATGCAAATAACATCCCCTCTCTTCTGGCTTTCCCTCCTATACGCTAGATGCTAGGCACCTAGCACACGTAAACGGGTGTCTTTCTCATTCCTCTGAACTAGAAGAGCTCCTCCACATCCCTCAAACTGGCACATGTGTAACATACTATCAGCCCACCCCTCACAGCAGTATTTGCCACTTCAGTTACTGGAGAAGGCTCTCCAAGCTATGTCCCCAGTTTTTCTTCATTGGATCACCCCACAACTCCAAGCACACTGGACTTCAGTTTCTCCAGACCTTGCCAGCAGTACTTGTTAGAGAGCTGTACTAGAGTAAATGAGGACACACACACTTCCCTCCTGCGTGCGTTAGTCTTACATCTGTCTTTGTAGCGTTCTTGCTAGCCTACAAGGCAGGAGATGCTGTTTAAGGACAAACCCATTTCCCTCCGCTGTCCCTCCTTACACCATGTTTGCATTCCACCAGTGGGGGTTTTCTTCTGGCTGTGACGACAGGATCCCGGTTCCTGCAGATGGGCACAAAGAAACAAGACATGTACAGACAGCAGTCCGTGCCTCCAGAGAAACCCTGTGAGCCTCACGCAGGATCTCTGACCACGCAGAAAACAAACATCCACGATGAAAACCATCGGCAAGGGAAGCGGAAGGAATGCTTCTACATTTGCCCTCAGGCAGTTGTGACTCTCAGAATTTGATCCGTACGGAGATGAAGTCCCTCTAGGAGCCTCTGGCAGTACAAAGAACCTGTGACACCTGCTTAAAACTAAGCGCTTCCCAGGCGTCCCCGCAGGTGCACTCCAGGACAGGCAGCCCCGGGTCTGTGCCAGCGACAGAGGCCTGGGCGCGCAGCGAGTCGGAGCATGAGCAGCGAGAACGGGGAGAGACGCTCAACACCCCGCGCTGTGCGGGGAGCCCCGCGGGCCGGGGCGCGGGTACCTGGGCGCTGGCTCTGCCTCCCGCACAGCCCCGACAGACGCTGCTTCCCACAGAGCAGCCCTGTGGCCAGGTCAGCGGGGTGCGGGGGCAGGACCGGGACCCCAGGGCTCCGGCGAGAGCGCAGGCAGCGGACCCCGCTACGGCTGTGGGCACGGGGCTCCCACCCCGGGAGCCGCCCTTGGGGCGGGGCAAGCGGAACGCGGGGTCCCCCCAGAAACCGAAGCCCCGCGCGGGCTCCAGCAGAGCGGGGCCGTCCCGCCACACCCGCCCGCGCTGCCCCCCGGGGCGGGGGGGGGACTCACCCACGCGGGTGGCGGGCCACTCCCGGGAGCTCATCAGCCGCCGCATGGTGTCGTAGCGCGAGTCGCAGTTCTCCCTGCTGAAGCAGTACCACCCTCCTGCGGGGGGAGCGGGGGTCAGCCCGCGGCGGGCACCCCCTGCGGGGCACGCCCGGCGGGCAGCCCCGGGCGACGGGCGCGGGGCGAGC